>SDBV01012825.1_pt1 | contig 10701 bp, 21 predicted proteins | sample 2277081 | NCBI WGS metagenome assembly SDBV01 (sample SAMN10402039, study PRJNA504765) | marine sediment metagenome | isolation source: marine sediment core GS10_PC15, 223 cmbsf | place: Arctic Ocean: Southern Knipovich Ridge | collected 2010
TGGAAAAATGAAACCTATACTAATAATATTAATTACCATTTTTATAATATCTATTTTGTTTATTGCTGAAGAAAATTATAACCAAAGTAAACAAGATACAAAATGTTATGAGACAACAGACAAGCTTGTGCAGCAATGAGTTATATAGTTTGTATGAATGGAGAGAATATTGATTGTGCAGATATATTAAAGGAGGAAACTAAATGGAAGCTAACCAATACAAAGTCATAATAGGTGCATTAATTTTAACAGTAATAGTTGTATTATTGGTTACAGTAGCATTACCGAGATACAGAGAATCCGTAGCAAATGAGGCAGTAATAGCTATAGCACAGCGACAGACTCAAACAGGGAATATATTTATAGTCTTGAACAATACTATCCAGACAATGCCTATAGCCACAATATGTGGGGGCGTGAAATGACAGAATTAACTCAAATACAATTCTATATAATATTAAACTCATTTTTACTAGGTTATATCTTACTTTTTTATTATATCTTAAGGGAGATGTGAAATGATAACTTGTAAATGTGGTGAAATGAAACCAGAACAAATAAAATTAAAACAGAAATGTATAGACTGTAATGTAAATTTAATTTGGTTTAAAGAAATGGATAGAAAGTTTAATGTTTGGATTAAAAAAGAAATAAAAGAAGAAAGAATACCAATTAAAAACCAAAAGAACTTTTTAGGTCATAAAACTATTTGGTGTCCAAAATGTAATGCTTGTTATAATAAAGATTTTAAAAAGATGAAACATAAATTGGCTTTTTTGAGTGGTGTGAAATGAAACAACCAATAGAATTATTATTGGATAAAAAATTTATGGATTTAGCTTTAAAAGTAGTAATGTTAGAAGACAGAAAATTATTTGAGGAATTAGCAAAAAGATGAAACCAAAAAAGAAAATAGAAATGCATACACAAGTTAGAGCATTAGAAAAAACAAAGTTATGGGATTTTATCAAAAGAAAAATAGAGAAAGAATATAATGTTAAGGTTGTATTATTAAGAACAGAAGTTGGCATTAAAGGAAATTATGATAATGTATGTAAAATAGTTTTAGATAGTTGTACCAAAAAGAAAGGTGTGAAATGAAACAAAAACCATCAGAATTAGTTAGGAAATATTGGGGTGAAGTAAGATGTTATAAAGAACTAGACAAGAAATTTATCTCCAAAGAAGAAGCAAGAAAAGAGCTGACTAAAAAGGTTTATATTGAGAGAAGAAGAATATGTGCAAAATGTTCAGAGGATTTTAAGAAGATGATAAATGAGGTGTTGGAATGAATTACTTTTTATTATTTTCTGTAATAATCTTTCTTATTGCTTTATTATGCATTGCAGGTATTTTTATTGCATTATGTGAATGGCGGTCATGGACTTGGGAACTCACAAAGGAATTTATAAAATCAAAAACAAAATCAAAGTGACCAAGTAACAGCAGACAGATTAAGAAAATTAGATGAAATTTTTGGAGGTGAATGATGGTAGGAACGCCAGTAGGGAAAGAGACGTATGAAGCAAGTATAATGTGTTTTGTTTTATATTGGATATGTGTAATTGCATTTGTAGTAGCTGTACAATTTGATTGGAAATACATAGGACTAACAGGATTGTTTGGTTCACAAGCAATGATAGTGTTCGGTTTTTTGATGTTAATTTATGGCATCAAGAAGAAAGGGCATTAAATAAGAAAGTTTAAATACTTATTCAACATATATATTAATTAATAGTATTTTAAAAGAGGGGTAAAACAAAAGAGAGGAATGTATTTTACTATTTTAGAATTTTTGAAAGAGGAAAAAATAGAGGATGACACAAGATGGTTCTCGAAAAAAGAAATAGAGACAGCCATGAGAAAGATGTATGAGAGCGACTTTTCAGAAACATGTTTAATGAGGAACCTAAGAAGGCTGAGGAAATGGGATAAGGTATTTTCAAGAGCCGCTCCAAAGACTTCTGCTTGCAACTCAACATTCAGAGGCAAGGGAATGTATTTGTATAAATCGAAAGAAGATATTTTTCAAAAGGAGGAATTCAATGAAATTGCATATCACAGAGCCGATGCTGTCCAAGACTCCGAGAGAACTGGAGAAGCATGAAAAAGAGGTATTCAACGAATACGACAGGCTAGACCGGGCAAGGCAGACCATACACAAGAGGGAAGAGAATCCGGACTATTTCAAAAAAGGAATCAAGTCGGCTCCGAAATATATCTGGAAAGACAGAGAGCCGGAGAAAAGAATCACAAATCTTAGGATAGGTAAGACAAACTTCAAGGGAACACCAATTACTGGAACGGAATATTTTTATGACAATGATGGAAAAAGACAAGATGGTAAATTATTTACTATTTGGATAAGGTGGTGATTATGGCAAAAAAAGGAGAAAAGATGTCACAGGAAACTAAAGACAGGATAAGTAAAACTAATTTTAAAGGTGGATTCATTGATAAAAATGGACATAGAATTTTAAGAATAGAAGGAGAATATATACCAGAACACAGAATGATTTGGATAAGACATAACAAAATACCAATACCTAAAGGATTTATAGTCCATCACAGAGATATGAACACTCTAAATAATAACATAGATAACCTGTTGTTGTTACCAAGAGAAATTCACGGACAGTTACATTGCCCAAAGGGAAGTATGGTTGGTGCAAACCAACATAGGAGGACTTAAAATGACAGAATTAAAAATCATATGCCAAAACTGTGGGGCAGAGTTAGATTATCTGCTAATGCGGGATGGAGATACGCTATGTAGAGGTTGTAATATGGCAATCAGCTCAAAAAAAGGAGTATTGGGGGGAGGAATGAAATGAATAAGATAATAACGCAAGATATAAAGTTCGAGGCGAAGGGAAACAAGATAATCAGGACAGTGAACGAAGTGTCCGAAATAGACTACAAGAGGGTATACGAGGAGCACAGAGGAATAGAGAGCAGCATAGAGAAGCAGGAAGATTCCATAAAGCAGCTGGAGACTCAAGCCAAAGATATTCCGAAGAACATAGTTAAGATCAGGGAGATAATAGAAAAAGGAAATGGGAGACTGAAGTCAACAAAGAAGCTGTTTCCGAGAGCAAAAGAGATACTGAGGTCAAAGCTAAAGGCACTTACAGGACAGTACAAAAACGAGGCATTGAACAGCCTTAACGATTTAAAGAGAGACAAGAGCGTAGACGAAAAGGACTGGAACTGGAGCAGATTCCACGCGTACAGGCAGTTTCTTATGACCAAGAAGGAGATAGTAGAGGAGATTCCAGAGGATATAATAAAGGATCTTTATGTCCACGGAGACAATACCATCATTTCAATAGAGGATGTAAGTGAAAAGAAAATGTAAAAAGTGTGGATGTTTTATAAGTCCTAATATAAAACATACTTGCACAGATTGGAAAGGTAGTAAAAATCCAAGATGGATAGGAGGAGTTAGAAAAACAAGTAATGGTTATCTTTGGGAATATTGTCCTAAGCATCCATTTGCTGATAATCAAGGATATATGTTACAACATAGATTAGTTATGGAGAAATACATCAAGAGATTTTTATTACCTCTAGAAATAGTCCATCATATTAATGAGATTAGAGATGACAATAGAATTGAAAATTTACAACTTCTCCAAAATATTGGAAAACATAATACTATTCATAAACCAAAAAGGAGAAAGAAAGATTAGATGCAAACGTTGCGGAAAATGCTGCACATACGTAGCAGTTAGAGTAGGTCCGTTAACCAAAGACAGCGTAATGTACTACAAACATCATAACATCAGTTACAAGAGAGGTTGGATAAGACTGCCTTTAGCCTGCAAGTATTTCAACGAAAAGACCAAAGAGTGCTTAGTCTACGACTACAGACCAGAAGCGTGCAAGAGATATCACTGCAAGCTGCACAAGGATCCGTTCATGAAATGATTTGGTTATATATTGCAATAGGAATTGTAGCACTTTTAATAGGTTACATGATAGGATATAAAGTTGGAGAATATATGACTTTAGAAGAACTAAAAAAGAAATCTGGTTGAAATGAAAGAATATTTTCAAAAGAAAGTCAAGTGCAGGCATTGCGGTAGCGAGAGCGTGGTAAACAAAGACGACAAGTGGTTCCAGTGCTCCAAGCCAGACTGCGGAAGGATTCAGGAGACATGAATGTTTAAAGAAATAGCAGAGCTGATAGAAGCAGTAAAGAGAACGAACAAGATACTGCCCAAACTGCTCTGGGCGTTTATTATAGCTAACATAGTCAATATACTTACATTATTGGCTATAGTCTACATGATACTAAAATGAGATGCAAAGGAATTAATACGGACAAGAAAGGTCCCACATATGGGAAAAGATGTAGCCACGAAGCAGTTATAGGAGATTTATGCATGACACATCATAATATGAAGGAAGACAAAAGGGATAAGAAATGAAACCAAAATTAAAGAGAATTAAAGAAGGAATAATATTCCTAACACATCAAGAGCATAGAATGGCTATGAAAGTAAATTTAGAATTGTTAGAAAAAGAATACAAAGCCCAGCACGAAAAGGAGCTTGAAAAATTAGAAGATAAAATGAGAACTGATTGGACGGCTGATATTCATAGACTTGCAGAGCGAAAAGATGAAGAGCTTAAAGAACAATTAAAATTGTGGAAAGAAGATTGTGATAGAGCATATAAAGAGATTATAGAAGAAAACCAAAAGTTAAAAGTTAAAGTTGTTTGGGCTTTAGATGTTAATAAAAAGTTTGCAAAGTATAGTAAAACACTAAAGAAAGAGCTTGAGGATTTGAAGAAAAATAGAGATGAATTAGAAGATTTATTACATAAACAAGATAAGGAATGGAGAGATGTTCAAAAGGAGATAAAATGACCTTTGAAAGATTGATTTTTGACACAGCCATAAGCTCAGCATTAGAAATAATAGCCTTGGGGTACAAGAACGCAAACAAAGACGGCTACGAGGCAAAGATGGGGAGAAGAAACTATGACGCCTACGCCTTAAGATTGGTGAACACCATGACTAAGGACGAGGGGCTGAGAAACAAGTATATGGATTATTATAAGACAAAGAAGGAGATGATAGGATGATAAATAAAACTTTGTTAGAATCTGATAGAGAATATGTAAAAGAACAAATAAATAAATTAGTTGATAACTTCTTTGATGATTTAAAGAAGGCGAATGATTTATTGCATGAACAAAAAAAGTTAATTAAAAGATTAGAATTTAATAAAACTGCATTAGCAAGAGGTTATGCAATTCAACTAGGAATATTAAAGACAAAAAAATAAGAAACATCGGCTAAAGGTAACACCAATGGCTATGGGGTTGAGCGTTAAAACTCTTTTCCATTAGGTAATTACCAGCCAGAGCCTAATGCTAAATACATACTTAAGATGTAGAGAGGTTTTAGGTTACAGCTTGTGGGTTTAGGATTCCCAAGGGATAGCACAAGTGCCTAGCCCACAAGCGAATGTTTCAAACTATATGGGTAAAAGTAACCATACAAAAATGATAGGAATAGAATGCAAATGGGAATGTCCATCTTGTGGTAACATAATAAGAACAGAGAAACACTTTGAAGACTTAAAGGCAAAGTCACCAGTTAGATGCTCCTGTGGAAGAAAAGGAAAGTTTAGATTGCTTGACTTCAAAAGGATAGATTTTGTGAGAGAGGTAAATGATGAATAAAGTAATACAGAATACTACGACTATAAAACCAAGAGATATTATATTAGACAGGAGAGAGAAGGTAGCAATAAAGCACTGGATATACAGGAAATCAATAAGGCAGATAGCAAAAGAGCTTGATTATACCCCAAAAACAATATGGAAAGACCTGCAATGCCTCAAAAAACAATTCAAAGAGCAAACTATTGTAATAGATAAAAATGATTTACTAAAAACCATACTATTTCAGAGAAATTATAATCTACAGAAATTAGCCAAGCTAAGAGACAGAATGAGCAAATACAAAAATGCCTCTGAGGAACGAAGGGTAATACAACTGATAGAAAACATCAACTCCCAGAACATAAAGGATATGCAGGAGCTGGAGTTCATAGACAAGCCGAAGGAGAGGCAGGAGATAGAGCACAAGAGCTACAAGTTCATAATAGAAGATGAATCAAAGAAAGATGGGATTAAGAAAAGGACAAACAAACTCAGGAAATACAGGGGGTGATTGTCTTGGAAATAAGATGGGCTCCATCCATGAAACAACGAAAAGCATTTAAAATACTACTTGATAGCGTAACAACTGAATTGTTTTATGGTGGAGGTGCGTAGGAGGAGGTAAGTCTTATCTAGGTTGTGTATGGCTCATTTATTGCTGTTTGAAGTACCAGGGAAGCAGATGGCTTATGGGCAGGGCAGTTCTTAAGGATCTAAAAGCCTCCACACTTCTAACATTCTTTGAAATCTGCTCTAAATGGGGATTGAAGAAAGATATAGATTTCAATTACAATTCCACAGATGGAATAATTAAGTGGTCAAACGGTAGTGAAATATACTTAAAGGATATGGAGCTGAAGCCATCCGATCCTGAGTTTGATAGTCTTGGTTCAAGGGAATACACAGGTTCATTATTGGATGAGGTCTCCGAAATAGGAGTTAAGGCATACAAGATATTAACCTCAAGAATAAGATTCAAATTAAGTGATTTTTGTTCCCATTGTGGAGGCTTCACAAAAGAAAGCAAAGTCTTAGAAATGGATGAGAAAGGCAAACCAATTAAATGGTTGTGCAAATTCTGTAACAAAGAGACAATAGGGCTTATACCCAAGATATTCTTGGCCTCCAATCCATGCAAGCACTGGGCTTACACTGAATTCTACAGACCTTTTAAAAAAGGGGGATTACCAAAGTTCAGGAAGTTTCTTCCAGCTTTAGTGGGGGACAATCCATATATCTCAAAGCACTATGTGGAAAACTTAAAGAAATTAGATAAGAACTCAAAAGAGAGGCTTCTTTACGGAAATTGGGAATATGACGATGATCCAGCGAGATTGTTTGAATACGAGTCTATCCTTGATATGTTCACAAACACAGGTAAGAGAGGAGATAAATATTGTGTTGTTGATGTAGCTGGTAAAGGTAGGGATAAGACTGTGATTGGTTTATGGGAGGGACTTTTCTTATATAAAGTAATTATAAAGAATAATATATCTGATGAGGAATTAGATGAGATATTGATAAAAGAAGGAATACCAAGAAGCAAATGTCTTGCAGATGAGGATGGGGTAGGATTTGGATTGGTAAAAGATTTACAAGGTATCAAGGGATTTGTTAATAATTCTAAGGCTATCAAAGTAAAAGGCAAGACAAAAGAAAAGAAAGAACAAACTACTAACTATAAGAATCTTAAAGCACAATGCTGGTATGAATTAGCTGATTATGTAGACAGAGGGGAAATAGGGATTTACAGAGAAATACAACCAGAAGTAAAGCAGCTTATAATTGAGGACTTAGAACAGATAAAACAGAAGAATCTGGGCAAAGATCAACCACTTCAGATATTAACTAAAGAAGACCTCAAAGAAGTATTAGGTAGGTCAACGGATTGTGGTGATATGTTGATGATGAGAATGTGGTTTGTAATCAAGGGCTCTGGCGGAATATTCCTGTTCGGAGAGTAAGTCGGTTATTATATAAACTCTGAAGTTCTTACTAATATATGCCAAGAGGAATATACAAACGGACAAAAGCACCTTGGAATAAAGGCTTACCAAAAGAACAACAACCTTGGTATGAAAAACATCATTCTGAAGAAACCAAAAGAAAAATGAGGTTAGCCCGCTTAGGTAAAAAACACTCTAAAGAAACTAAATTAAAGATGAGTTTAACAAGTAAAACACTCAAAACAACTTTCAAGAAAGGAAATCAATATGGAAAATTGAATAAAGGAAGAAAAGTATCTAAAGAAACAAGACTGAAAATGAGTAAAGCTCATTCTAGAGAGAAATGTTATAATTGGAAAGGTGGCATAACCTCTTATACTCAAAAGTTAAGAAACTCAAATAGATGGAAAACTTGGAGAAAAAGAGTATTCAAAAGAGATAATTTTACTTGTAAGAATTGTAAAGAAAGAGGACAATATATAGAAGCCCACCACATAGTACCAGTAAAAGAGTGTATACAATTAGATAATATTGATTTAATATTTGATGTTGATAATGGTTTGAGTATGTGTTATGATTGTCACAAAGTAAAACATTTTGGTAGACATTAATTTTAAGTCGGTTATATAAATGAGAAAATAGTAGATAGTTCTATCACCTATTGGAATCACTGTCACATATTCACAGATTATCATAAAATGGATGAAATAAGCACCACTATATTTGATAGTAGATTCAAGAAGACAAACAAATATTTAGGTGGATTTCTAAGCGGATTCAAGAGGGCGAGAAGTTTTATCTCCAGAAGAAACAGGGGGGCTCTGATCATGGACAACAGGAATGTGATGGACCAGAACCAGATTCAGCCCGTTTCGCCATTCAATGGAGAGCATTTATATCAATACAATTTTGACCCGAAGAAAGGCCTGGAGACAGAATGGTGGTACGCCACACCCTATGGACTTGGAATATCACGTGGAATAGATGTTAGCGAAGTAAGACAGTTCGCCATGGAGCCATTCGTTCAGATGGTTATGACCAAGATAAAGAAAGAGATTCTCAACATACCTTGGGAGTTTGTAAACACAGACGAGGAAGACAAGGAAGAATACAAGGAACTGAAAGAGAAAGCCAAGAACTTCTTTGACAACATAAACGATCAGGGACAGTGCTTCAATGATATAGTGGGAAAGATGATGCCAGACCTTATGGAAATAGACGCCGGTTGCTGGGTCAAATACTATAATCTTTCTAAAGAACTAAAAGGGGTATATGCCAGGGACGGAGCTCAGTTTACTAAACAGACCACAATAGACGGAACAATACACTACTGGTATCAGTACTCATGGAGACAGCCCTATGGAATCCCTGTGCAGTTCGACCCGAATGAGATAGTATACTTTATGATGAATCCGAGAGCCTACAAGATGTATGGCTTTAGTCCACTTCAGTCAATTCAACAGGTATTGCAGTTGCTAATACATTCTACCCGCTACAACAAGGAGTTCTTTGAGAACAATGCCATGATGGACTGGCTTGTCAATTTTGGTGGTATGGCTGACGATGTCCTGAAGACAGTCAAGGCAGAGTTTGACAAGAAATACAAGAGCAAGGGCCACATCACAGGATACTCCAATGTCGATGACATGAAGATACAGCAGTTTTCTAAGTCCAACAGGGACATGGAATGGCTGGAAGGCCAGAAATGGTATTTCCACCTGGTATTTGGTGTCTTTGGATTGTCACCCGCAGAGGTGGGATTCTACGATGATGTAAACAGAAGTGCTATGGAGGGTCAGGAGAGAGTGTCAGTAAAGGGCGCAATAAAGCCATATCTTTATCTGATAGAGAGGGCGGTGAAAAGAAATCTGCTTCCAGAGGTATTGGGATTCAAGCCGGATAAAGATGGCAACTTTGAGGACATTCCCATCAAGTTCAAATACATGCCAGAAGACCATGTCGCTGAGAAACTGAAAAAAGAGTGGTATGACAAGATGATTACAAATAAGATAATTTCAATAAACGAGTACAGAGTAAAATTTGGTATGAAACCGATGGAATCGGATTATGCTAACAATCCACTTCAAATGCAGGAAGAAGAGAAAGAGATGAGGGATTCTATGATAGAACAAGGCGACAATGGACGACAAGATGACGACAAAAAGAAGCCACCCAAAGAATCAGACAAAGGAAAGCCCAAAGAGCAGCCAAAGGGAAAGATGAGGAAAGACACAGATAGTGAGGTAGAGTTCACTCCTTTAGATATAGTGGAAGAGTCGGAGAGCTATGACGAGTTCTTAGAAAAATGGTTCACTCACTTTGAAAAAAAGGTAATAGCCTCAATAGAATCAGGGATAATACAGAAGAACGAGAAGTATATAGAAAAGAGCTTCGGAGATTTCCTTCAAAGATTATTTGGCATAATAAACACAGTGGGATTCAAGAGAAAAGTCATGAAGTTCATCAAGATACCAATGAAAGAGGGACTAAGAAGCGCAGAGGACGAATTGGGAATAGACATAGGGATTTCGGACGCATTCAACCAAAAGGCAGATATATTCGCGGAACAAGAACTCAACGGCTACACACTTCCTGACGGAAAAAAATGGCATGGGATAAAAGGTGTCACAGCACAGGTCCAGACAGAGATATACTCAGCTGTAAGAGACGGTGTGATAGACAAAAAAAGCAACACAGAGATAGCAACAGAGGTAAAGAGAGTATTTACCAAAGTAGAGGACGTGAGGGCTTTGGCTATAGCAAGGACTGAAACCAATAGGTTCGTAAACGAGGGAAAGATACAAGCATATATGGATTCTGGACTGGAAGGAAAGAAACAATGGATATCTCACATAGATGATGTTACTTCAGATGAATGTAGAAGATTAAATAATCAGATAGTAGGACTTAATGAAAATTTCATAGATGAAAAGACAGGTATAGCTTATTTTGCACCACCTGTAAAAACTAATTGCAGGAGCACTACAAGATTCTTGCCAAATTTAGGGGGTTAAAATGCCTCCTCCAACCTCATATTTAATAGAGGGAACAATAAGAACAAACAGCTTAATTCTTG
>SDBV01012826.1_pt1 | contig 10701 bp, 15 predicted proteins | sample 2277081 | NCBI WGS metagenome assembly SDBV01 (sample SAMN10402039, study PRJNA504765) | marine sediment metagenome | isolation source: marine sediment core GS10_PC15, 223 cmbsf | place: Arctic Ocean: Southern Knipovich Ridge | collected 2010
ATCACCTATAAATTGATTACTTATCCCATAAGCATTAGCAATTTGTTTTCTGCCTTCCTCTCTGTTTTCTCCATATTGCATCTCTTTAGGACTATCATCGATTCTGATAAATTGTATTCCTTTACTACCTACAGGACTACTAAAGATAGGAACGTACCAAGGGTCTTGGTTCCATTTTTGGAATTCAGCCGTAAACATGGTCTGAATATTCTGGTCTTTAGTTCCACCACCACCTCGGGGGATATCAAGGAAGCCCTTGAACATCCTCATTTTAAGATAATACTCAGCAATCCATTTTTCTTGACCTAATAATTGCAATATTGGATAGTATAGCGAGTCAATTAAGCTAACACCCATAGCCGTTGTAGGACTATATTTTTGTGCGTGTTGAATTTCTCCCTTGATATATGAAAATACCGGATTAGTTCTTTCATTCTCATATTTTAGTAAAACATATTCTATTTTTTGTAAAGGAGAACCACATATAATTTCTTGATTTTTTTCGTTTAATGGTCTTTTACAAACAGGCCAATCAGTGGCAAAGTTTTCAACATCAGTTATAGCAAATTGTTCAAATGTATATTCTCGATGTTTAACAAGATGGCATGTATAATATATACTACCTAATTCTCCCGATTTAAATGATAATATCGGGCGGATCCTAGCGGGGTCACCTCTATAAGATTGAACCCAAGATTTAGAACTAGGGGTCTTACTATGTTTATTGAAAGAATAAGTAAATTGTGTAACTAGAAATCCGTTATCATGTATCTCAATATCTTGACCTATACCAAATAGCATTTGTGAAAAGGTTTTATTATTTACATCCATTCTTCGACGGATAATACTGTTGATTCTTCGTTTATGAACTATCTCGGGTGATCGGGTCATACCCCCACAATCAGTACACTTGAATACATTAGTTTGAAATTCCTCTCCACACTCATCTTGGCCAAAAGGTAAATTAGGTTCGGGACATTGAGAACATCCTTCTTTAAAATTTTCTTTCTTTTGTTGGATATGAAGGGGATTCTTGCACGGCTCTATAAATTCTCGCATGCATTTTTTTACCCATAGTTTTTCATTACTAGTTCCATTACGATTAATTTCACTAGTTTTCTTGTAAATTACTGAACGTAATATTTCCAGATTATTGACTAGAAAATTTCTAGTGTTAAATGCAAGTCTTTCTCGAGGTACGAATATATCATTTATCTCTCGGTGTTCGTGATGCCCCCTCCTTCTATGACCTTGATTCCGTAATTGATAACCTAGTTGTTTTTGAATTTCATCACTTCGAGACTTCATTCCCCTCATTTCTCTTTTATATTGTCTACCTTCGGACGTTAAATAATCTCGGAAAATCTTGCCTAAATAATTAGCCACACTTACACATGAACGTTTGCGTAATTATACGTTTTTATAATGCATTGTAATATTAATTAATCGTGAGTAAATTTCGATCATCTAGGGGTAGTATGTTCAAAGGAAGAGTACGAAAAAGCAAAGACGGTTATTATGAAGTTTCTGTGCCTCCCTATGTGGTTGAGAGAGAAAATCTAAAGAAGGGATCCACTGTTCGTTGGAAGGTAGAGGAAATACAAGAAGATGACGGATAAAGATATTTTTGGGTTAGACCCAAGTAGAAGTGATAATGATATAAACATGGATTTACATAAAAATCATTTTTGGAGCTCTAATTGTAAAGAATGCGCATTAACAGAAGATGAGCTAATAATTGTAAAAAAAATGGCTAAACATATGAACGAAGTGTTTTCGTTTGATGTCAGACCAAGAATGCAATGGATAGTGGGACACAACAAGGATTGATTAATATTGCCAGAAAGTGGAGCGGCAATAATAATAGATAAAGGACTTACTAATTTCCTTAATGATTTTGTTGAAACAATAGCCGCAGAGTTTTTAGATCAAATAGGTATTAGAATGTTAGAAAATATCGATGATGAAATAGTCAACGACATATTTTTATCGAAGCTAGGTTTTCCTGTTCAGGGTATAATTGACATGGAAAATTATCGTAAAAGTTTTGATAAAGAACTATCATTTCCTAAGATTGAAATTGGTTCGAATGATTCAAGGGCAATCGATATTGAACTCGGTACGACAGGAGCGCAAAATGCTAATTTAAAGGACTCAGAGGTTATAGAGTGGGCTAAGCGTAAAAAAATAGGTGGTAGAAATTTTGTACGAATCGGTCAAAGAATAGCAAGATCGATACGTAGGGTTGGAATAGCGCCTAAACCCGCTTTGGCAAGAGCGGTAGATAGAACCATTGTAGATAATGAAGAGATAGTCAACAGAACATTAAAATCGGTAGAAACACAGCTCACATAAGCACTTGCAAAAATATTTGCAAATTGATAACACGTATTTATACAATTAATAACTTAGTTGAATAAAGTGCAAACGACATCGATGTTATCTAGCGAACGCTTGGATAATGTACTACTTTTTCATAGAATGGATGATCGTTTGTCCAAATCAGAGCGTAGAGGACCTAAAGGCAACGAAGCCTTTCGTTATATCGCAAGTGCGGAAATAATTGATCTAGAGAATGAAATTATCAATCTCGACGCAATAGCTGAAGTTATGCCCATTATGAAAGAACAAGGGGCTAGAACCTCGGTGGATCATATGAATTTTCCCGCGGGCGAATTCTTCGATTGGGGATTTACAACTGTTGATGGCATTCCTGCCATTTGGTTAGATCTTGAGGTTTATGAGAAATATCCCAATCAAAAGAAAGTTTTACGAAGAATTAAATTGTCCTCCGAAGATCCAGAATCATTAAATGCATTAAGCCTTGGTGGTTTTAAATTAGAGAAGCATCGAGAATGTGGAGATCTTACGTGTTGGACTCGTATAACCAAAATAGAGGGTTGGGAGTTCTCGCACGTACATAAAGGAGCAAATCAACTATCTCTGAAAATAGAAGAACAATTGGACCATATGGAGTTTGAGAGTTTGAACAAAGAACAACCTAGAGATTCTAGCGGACAATTTGTTTCTGAAATTACGACTACAACTGTTACTAAATATTCTGAATCTACTATTAATAAGAAAAGTCCTTGTGATAAGAAACTAGAAAAAGGTAACAAGGACAAAGAATACAAAGAAGATAAAAATTTAGAAGAAGAACAAGAATTAGAAGAAGAAGTTGTAGAACAAGCCGAAGAAGAACAAGCAAGTGAGGACTTAGCGGGTGAAGAGGAATTAAACGAGGAACCAATGGGCGACGAGTTGATGGAAGAAGGTCTTGAGGACCCTATGGATCAAATTGCCGATAGAGAGTTGCTCGTTGATACCAATGAACGCGTGAAGGTCATCATGTCCGCAATGAATATTGACAAGTCTGATACAGTGGCAATTGATAAAATCATATCATCTGTTGCTGAATTAGACGAACACTTGAAGAAAAATCAAGGAGAAAAAGAAATGACAGACAATGAAATCACTGTCAATGGCGTAACCTATGTCTTAAAACCAGATACAGAAAAGCCGGAGATAGGAAAATCTGATCCCGAAAAAACGGAGACCTATACAAAAGATGAGGTAGATACGCTAGTTGAATCTTCTGTAAAAACTGCTCTGAAGGAATTTAGCGAGGAAATTACAAAAGCTAATTCTGAAGAAGAACAGGAAGTAACCGACAACACCCAAAATCCCGCCGAGCATGACGAACAGCAAGCTCCTGAGGAAGTAGGGGCATTTAATAAATCTATGTCAGTGGAAGATAGATTGATGAAAATAAGTAGTTTCAGAAAAGGAGATCCATTAACGGTGTTTGAAGCATGAGTTTAACAGAACAAGAAATGGCATTTCAACATGAAAATGTTCAAAATGCCGCATTAATAGGACAAGCGGCTGAAGGTAATTTATACAGTCGTAGACGAGCATATATGCAAAAAGGTTTTAAAATTAATACTATTTATGATATGTTTAAAGTCGATTACCCCTCGGTATTCGATGATTCATTCATGAATGATATGGGAAAAGCAGCCCCAATCTTATCAACAACCACAGCCGCATATAATGAGGTTCATGGAGCCGAAGCGGTTTCATGGGTAATTCAAGAAGCCGATGCCTTTGCATTAATAGGAATGGAACCTTGGAGGAGAGGAGGATACCGAGCTATCACCACGGCAGCCAAAACTGCAGATGGTGGAGTGACAGAAAACGCCTCAATTCCCGCTACACTGAAACCAACACTAGCTAATGTTGATGTACCAATCAAAGAAGTTGCTACAACTTATTCAGTGTCCACTCGACAAACATTCTATTCAATGATGGAAGATGATACATGGTCCGAAGGGGGTAATACCTTTGAAGCGCAAAGAATTTATCATGGACTTGAATTTAATAAATTAATCAATCGAATGCTATTGAAGGATAATGACACGCTCGCCTCTGCCAATGTTGAGAGTATTGATCGTGTAATTGCCTCGAAATCAGAGATTGATGGAGTAGGACAAACTGCAGGAGATCTAGACATTTATGGTCTAGACCGAGATTCAGTAACAACTCACGATGCATATGTTAATCATAATTCTGATACTGACAGAGATTTAACAGCCACACTTCTCAAAGACCTTAAAGAAAATGTTCAACCCAAATGGGGAGGTCCGGGAGAAGGAAAGGTCAAAGGTACTTTGGATAACAAATACTGGCTCACCGGTTACGATACAATGAATCGTATCGAGCAAATCTTTGAGTCCCAGAATACTTATGTCAATCAAGGAGCTAGAGTAGACATTACTTTCAATGGAGTACAAACCCTCCCATATGGTAGTGACGCAGGTTTCCTCGTTAATATGTTATATGGAATCCCAATCTTTGTATCAAATGATGTTCCTAAAGATACTCTCTCAAGAGTGTATCTAATTGATGGAGATCACTTGCACATGAAAATGGGTATTCCTCACCAACACTTCACCGCAGGGATGATGAAAGGAACTGTTCTTGAGTTAGGTAACTTCCAAGATAGGGGAATGTATTACGGGGCAATGGAACTTTGGGCTGATCGGTTCAACGTTCATGCCAAACTACGTGATCTACAATAGGTGGTTATTATGTTAACTACCGAAAATCTATCATTCGCGGGAAATACTACTTTCTTAGACGAGTTAGATTATAATGAACTTAAAGGAATAGCCAAACAATTAAAAGGCGAAGGCTTAATGAAAGTTGATTATACTCGTATGAAAAGAGATACTTTGATTGAGGCTATTATGAAAGCTACTCCATCAAAAATCGAGGACCCCATATTAGATGAGAAAAAAAAGGAGATTGAGGAGATGAATTATAATATTTATGAAGTGAGATATATTGGTTATGGTGGAAATTCAGTTCAAAACCATAATTCCAATCCTTCAGGTTCCCAATATAAATTTCCTAATGGTCAATGGATAAGAGTTAATAAGCTCGATTTCGAGGTGAAATATCTTAAGAAGGTTAAAAATGCTATTGAAGCAGATGTTGATTCTCATTGGCAAGTAAGACGAAAGACCGCATTAGGTCAAACCAAGAACTTCTTTGCTGATAAGGTAAATGTCATTAAATCTAGGAAGCCTAGAACTTTAATAGATCTTAGGCATATGACCGATGAGAAGATGGCAGAACTACGCCGCATTAATATACGGTCATTTGCTGATTTTGTTTCATTACCCAACGAAGTTATTATTTCTCGTCTTAAAGTCTCAAGGGTCGAAGCCCAAGAGATGATAGATAACGCTAGGAGGTCATTATAATGAAAAAAGGATATTTTGTAAAATACACAGGAATTAATGGATCTGTAAATCACAATGGTCAATTTTTGAATGCTTATAACTTTAGACCTGGGACCGAGAAACACCCTAATTGGGTTGAAGTTCATGAGAAAGATTTTGAATGGTATAAGAAGAAAGCCAAGAAAAATGAAACATGGCATGTGAAAGAAGATAAGGTAGCTGAAGTCGTAACTAAATATTTCGCTAAATTCTTAGGTTTAGCCGAGAGGAAAGAACCTATGGAAGTTATTAGATATGAAGACGACGTACAGAAGACGAAGGAAAGAAAATTAACCTTTCCAATCGGAGAATGGGTTGAAATTAAACAGTTTGATGTTGCCTTCTTCCAAAAGAAAGCCATCAATGAATTTTGGGAATATGATAAGAGAATCGTCACTGAAAAATTATCAAAAACCGAGGTTGTTGAGGAACCCAAGAAAAAGGGTAAATCCAAGAAGGAACCCGAAATTGTGGCTACTGCCACAGAGACTACGGAGGATGAGTCATAATGGCAATTACATCAGTACTTCAAGTAGAGTATGAAATTACTAGATTACGAAGACCCACTAGAAGAGGTCGAATAATCAAGCGAGTTTATAGCTTCGCCAAATTAAATAGTGACACTTCAGTAACAATAGCAACAGGAATAGGAACAACGCCTGGTAATGGTAAGATTCTGGCAACACCAATAGCTGTTGGTAATGTAGTGGATAAACCGATATCAATCACTTTTGATGTAGCGACAGGAATAATTACTCTTCTTAATGGAACCACAGGTTCTACTGTAGGTACGGTTGAAGTCTATTTATTAGTAACGGCATAGGTGATTAAATGGCTGTTTTAGTACCTACGATCCGTTTACAACGAGGGTTTGATAATCGTCAAGATGGAAGATCCCCCGTTGCAAGGAAAGCTGTTTCAATTGTAGTATCTGATGGTGTTAATACCATTACCTCGAGCGCTATTGAACTTAATGGTTTATGGCCGATGTTTCTTATTGCTTCACCGGCTATTCCAACAGATGCAACTTTTGATATCAGTATTAAAGATGAAGACGGAGTAGTAATATATAGCGATACGGGTTTAGCCGATACTTCAATAGTATATGTAGATGTGCCTAGCACAAACGCAGTAACACCTATTGCGGCAAAAAACATCTATTTAGCGGGTAAACACACAATCACAATTACATTTACTACGGTATTATCTGGAAACACGGCTACGTTTGATATTGTATTTGTTTTAGTAAATCCATGAGGTAATTAAATGGTGGCGACGTATTGTACTGTAGTTCAAGTAGTAGCTCAGTTAGGGCTTGTCGATAAAGACGGTGTTAGAATGGTATTAACTACTACTTCAGTACCTAGTATTGCCGAAGTCACCGAATTAATTGAAGATGCGGAAGGTTATATTGATAATTATACCGCTACTTCATGGAAAACAGGAACTATAACAGACGAACGCCATTCATTTTCACTTAACAATACTTATTTCAGAAGTATTCTACGTGGTAATGGTTTCTATGTTCAACTAGGCAAACGATTTGTTACCTCCATGACTAAGATTGAGTTATGGCAAGGTGCTGCTCCGTACAAAGATATAGTTGCAACGGGAACTGAAGGAACTGGACAACAAGAAGGTGATTGGTTCCTAGAGGGCGATGAAGGTCTATTATGGATCAATACACAACTACCAACATTCGGAGAAGGGACAATTAAGGTTACATATACTTTTAAACGAGAATCTACTGTTCCAACAACGATTAGACGAGCCTCTATCTTATTAGCAGCCGCTTTGCTGATAGAGTCCGGGTTTGATTATAACAATATTACTATCGGTAATGATATGAGTATGGATAATCAAGCAAAAGCGGAAGCATGGGAAGAACGAGCCAAAAGACTACTCGAAACTGAGATAGTGCCGTATCCCATACAACAAAGGTGATGTTAAAGAACTAACCGTTTTTTGACATTTCACATACCCTCGTCGAAAGACATACTTTCATCGATAATTATCGGTGAGTTTGTCGGTCTTCATCGATAGTAACATCGATGATCATCGATGAACTCATCGTTATCAATTGATTATCGCTGAGAGAGCCGAAAGGCCACTAGGTGAAATATCATGTCAGCCTCAATAAAAGACAAACCATTTGTAATTAAAACAGCATTAGACGACGGTGGAAGATGGACCGTAGGAAAACACACAGGTACATATACCAATGATATTGTAACCAATAAAGCCTTAAACGTAGTAAAACCAACTATACGAGTAATATATGATGCAAAAATAGCTCTTCAAGGAGCAACAAACCACATATTTATATTACAAACCTCAGACGTTAATGATTTAATTCCATATCATACAGGTAATAGAAAAGATGAAAATGGACGTATGAAGGTGATTGTGCGTGCGGCTAGTAGAGCAGATATGCTAACTAGATTAAGAGAGGCCGAAAGAATCCTCGAAACACTTAGAACCACAATTGGCAATATTACTATGCCTAGTGGTTACGTTAATTGTTTAAATCAAATATGGATCCTCAATAGAACTGATCGTTCTGATGAGAATTCTAAATTTCACTATGGCGAACTTGACATAGATACAAAAAGTATAGGAGTTGTATTAGCAAATGCTTAGCAAAATGCATAGACTATACAAAAAGGAGAAAATGATATAAAATGCCCGGATCGGGATTTCCTCGTAAGAGGTACTATTTAAATTGGAACCGAGAGCGAACTGCCTTCGGTACGGAAGAAACACCCACAACGCTACAAACAGCAATAGTGGGAGAATTACAAGATGCACCTAGTTTTAAGCCATCAAATGATCCTATCAAAACAAAGAGACATAGCGAGATGGGAGCTAATAGCACGATATCAAAAGGTAGATTCGCAGGAACTATGGGTCTTAATATGACTGTTCAAGGATTTGCAAGGTCCATGTATAGGATCCTAGGTAGAACGTTGGACCAACCGAAGATATTTACTATTTCTAATTCAGCGGGTGGTGATTTTACAGCCGCCGATACAATAGCTGTGGCGGGTGGTGGAGAAGTCTTAGGAGTAATTGCTTCAATATCTGGAACAGGTGATGCACAAGTAATTACACTAGAATTATTTAATCTAGATGAAGTAGTAAGTAGTAATGGTGGAACGGGAGTAGCCGGAACGTTATATTCTATTGAATTTGACGGTACTAATTATCTTGCAGTATTGCATGGAGTTACAACAGCGTATGTAGCGGGCGATGATTTACTAGGAACAGTATCAACGGCTCTTAGAGGAGTTACTGCCGTTAGTACATTGGTAGGCGGCGTACAAACGTTAACATTGGCTACTATAGCCACAAGTGGTGGCAATCATTTAATTGATGACACCATACCAACCTCCTCAGCAACAGTTACAGCAATCACAGTTTGGAATCATCGAATAGCTGTACATCGAGATCAAGCCTCGTATAGTATTAATTATTCTTATGAATCACTTAACATTCAACATCTAATGACGGGGGCTACGCTTAAACAATTAGCCTTTGAGAGTGCGGCAAACGAAGCCCCTAAATTCACTGAGGATTGGGTATTTCAAGATAATGATCATAATAATGACCGAGATGCAGAAGTAGTAAATTCCTCAGCATTATACGAATATGTAGATGTGGTTGATAGTATCAATTCAGTAGCTTATACTGATGTGCTTAAATCATTTAATTGTACTTTTAATAGGACTAATCAAGAGCCGATTGACAGTCATCAAAGTGTGAATCCTACTGGCTTCAAAGGAGCCGAGGTAGAGACTACACTTAGTTTTGAAATTCATCGAGAAGACAAGGAGCTTTTAGATCACCGAACGGATGATGATAAGGCTACTATACTTCTTACATTTACAAGAGGAACAGTGGGAGAAGATGATGCCGTATTGAGTTTCACTAACTCTAGGATGTTAGAAACAGAAGAAGGAGGTAGTAATACAGTTCTTCTTACGGTCCCAGTAGAAATGGAAGGGACCCCAACCGCCGAGGTTAATGACGCAATTGCTGATATTACAGCATAGGAGAGATTAATCACAATGAAAATAGATTTTTCGGAAGATCAATTAAAAGTGATATATGGCGATCTACTTAGATTAGGACCCGTAATATATCCAGAAGACAAAATGAAGATATTAATGAAAATTAGAGAGAAACTAGATTGGAAAGAAACATCTCTTGAGGAGGAATCACAATGACTTTTCAAATACCATTAGAAGATTTAATATTACATCAAATAAGATTATATGATGATCAATGGAGTAATCCACAAGTTGCATATATGACCTCCAATATTATAGACCAGTTTGGTCCTTTAGTAACAGATGAAATGCTTGAAAAAACAGACGCCCCCGAATTGGGTGCGCCATGGTTCATCTTGGAACTATTAGATAATATGAAAAAAAGAGGACTGATTAAATGACAGAAGCCCCAACTAAAATAAAACGAATTAAAAGTACCGTTCAAGATTATCATGATGTTGAATGGAAAGACACTGAAGGTAAAAACCTTATAATCGATAATGCCATAGTAAATGATGATTTAACATTAACTATCGAATTTCAAGAAAAGAAATATACTGTTAGATCGCCTGATCGTAGATTGACTAAAAAACTAATGGCTCTGCAGAGAAGAGAAGAAATAACCATCGAAGAAGGATTACTAGCTGATGATTTACAAGAACAAATGGTAGAAGACATGATTGTTGGTTTATCTATTAAGAATCATCCTAATCGTATTGAAGAAGTAGAATATGATCAGCTTGCGGTACTTTGTTGGCATTATTATGAATACAGCAAAAAAAAATCGATCGCGCAAGCGAGCGACTCTATTTCATGAGTAAAGGCATGATTTCTAATTTTGAGGTAGGAGATGATTACTTGATAGA
>SDBV01012827.1_pt1 | contig 10701 bp, 10 predicted proteins | sample 2277081 | NCBI WGS metagenome assembly SDBV01 (sample SAMN10402039, study PRJNA504765) | marine sediment metagenome | isolation source: marine sediment core GS10_PC15, 223 cmbsf | place: Arctic Ocean: Southern Knipovich Ridge | collected 2010
CATTTCTGTAATTGTTTTGACCTTCCAATCATCTCCAGTAACAATATGAATATACTTAGCTTTTCGGTCAAAAATGATCTCAGATTTCACGTTTTTGAAATCGAATCGCGTAGAGATTGTACGCTTCACATTGTTTATTACATTATCCAGTGTCTGCAGGTCCACCTTGCTCACCACATCTACTGATGGCATTTTTGCCTCCTTTGTAGCCATGATCCATCCGATTTATTTTACCACGAAAGTGACAATGACTTTGAATAATACGACCAGCATTTTAAGGGAATAATATCTACCGCCTCTTCCACGCTTGGCCATTCGTAGGTACAAGAAATCAAACATCTTGATATTCGCTCAATAGTAAATATGCAATTTCTCAATTGGTAATTCAGCAGGACTGTCAATGCTTCTCTTCTAGATTTAACAAATTAGTATATTGCTAAATCTAGATATCTATTGGTAACAAGTAACTACAGTTCTACATCTGATGTTACGTTCACTGTCTTCAAAAAGGTGCGCCTAAACTCAAACCTGAAGCCTAGACGCAACACTGTGTCACAAAAAAGAACCTTTTTAGACAAATAAAAAGCCACTCATCACTGAGAGGCTAGCTCATTAGCAATACGTCAGATTGTGTAATGTGGCATGGAGCAAAGCCCAGTCCCGCTACCCGAAGGTCATCGGTTCAAATCCAACGCCCTAAGTGGAATGAAAAGGTAGTGTAACTTCTGAAATCGTTTCGCTTTTTCTATTTGAGAAGTGCTAAGTGTTTTGACAAAGAGGGTGAGCGTATACATTATTTTAAGTACTAATCTCAATCTGGTAGATTAAGTGCCTGACAAAGGACTCAATTAAGTAGTACATAGCCGTAGCACCGGCGTCCTGCACCCCGATGGTATTTTCTCGGTGCCAGCTAGCCCGACCACGCTTGGACATCATCGGAATGGTCGCTTTCATACCCTCCTCAGCCGCCGCTACGGCGGTTTTAAGAGCAACCTCAGGGTTCACACCCCCAGCCAGCTCTTTTTTAAAAGCCTCTACTGCCGGAACCAAGCAATCGAGCATGGTCTTATCGCCAACCTCAGCTTTGCCCCTTTTCTTGATACCATCGACAGCACTATCTGCCATCAGTCCCAGATCTTCAATCTCGATTTTCTCCTTCCCCATAACTACTTTTCCGGCGCTCATAAAAGCTGATGCCAGTAAAGTGCCAAAGGTGGATGGACTTGCTTTATTAAACTGTAGACCGCATTTAACCAGTAGCTGACCGGTATTGTCATCATTTGGAGAAGCTAAGTACTCGCGTAGAGCTTTACTACCAAGATCTACGGTAATTCCCAGATCACCATCGCCAATAACAGCATCAAGCTGCCGTAGTTCCTCACTGTGGCTTTCAAAATCAGACGTTACCTCTTTTAGGATAGACACTATATTCATAGTTGTAAGCATAATCTACCATCATCTCCACTGCAATAGGAATGGTGAGAAAGCGGGAGCGTCCAGCAGGGTCTTAAATTCCTTGTTGAGCCTGAGTAAAGTTAGCGAAGCGCCAGCCATCTCCATGGAGGTAGCATATTCCCCAACGAAAGTCTTGTAGATACTTATACCGTGGTCTCCCAGGATATCATGAATCCGGTTATAAAGAATGAAAAGCTCCTCAGGTGGCGTCGCCCCTAGTCCATTTACTAATACGGCAACCTCCTCTCCTGACTTAAATGGGAGATCATTAATCACCTTCTCCACCATGATGTCCGCTATCTCATCTGCCTTCTTGAGTTTGGTACGTTTCAGCCCTGGCTCACCGTGAATGCCCATGCCCATCTCCATTTCATCTTCGGCGATGGTGAAGGTCGGCTTACCCGCTGCCGGTATGGTACAGGGACTCAGGGCTACCCCGATGCTGCATGTCTCCTCAATAACCTGATCAGTGGTCGCTTTGACTTCCTCAAGACTGGCCATGGTATCGGCCTTAGCCCCGGCCAGCTTGTAGGCAAAAAAGAGACCAGCCACACCGCGGCGGCGGTCATTTTCGGAGCGTGGTGCCGAAACAACGTCATCCCTAACAATACTCATTTGTACAGGGATATCTTCCATCTCGGACATATCTGCCGCCATCTCAAAATTCATGACATCACCGCTGTAGAGGAAAATACATTGCCTATGGAAACGCCATCGAGCAGACCTGGTCCAACATAACCGAGAAAGACCGGTATATGGCCTGAGCCACCGCCAGTACAAATGCCTACTTTCCCCTTTACCGGAGCATCAGCTCGGACTAGGGCTCGTGGGCTATCCTTTGTCACACGCAGATGATAAGGATAGGCTTTAAGTATACCGCTCAGAGTCTCTTCTACTACTTGATAGGGGTCATTGATTATTTTTTTCATTGCGATGATTCCTCCCATATCTAAGAATGGCTCAACGTTGATGCTAAAACCGACAAACAAATCACCATCAGGTCTTTATGCTAAAGTATAGCACACATATATCATTAGACGCAGCACATCGGAGTGTAATCCAGCACTCCGCTATTTGTTGGTTTCCAGTGATTGCATTCCTCCACTGCTAACAATAACAACATAAATGTTGTTATTGTATCTGGAAGGTGCACTTATTTGTCATTTTTTACGTTGTTTTCACTGATATTGTTAGTTACTGACTGGAAAATAGGAGAACCTGACGGCTGATGCGGATATTTAGTCAAAAATATGTAAATATTGAAAACGGACTGGATATATTCACCGGAGGAATACCCATCCCCTATTTGTAGCTGATGCTGTGAACAGCGTTATGCTTTACCGATTCTGAACATTTTAGTGCCGCAGGAAGGACAAGTTCCCTGAGTTGCTGGCTTACCATTCTTCATAGTTATGGCCCTGGCATCTTTCATTTCTCTCTTGGTACGGCATTTTACACAATATGCTTGCATTTGTTTACCTCCCCTTTCGGATTTATTGTGAACAATAGACTATTATTTACCCCAATGTCAATGTCCTCCGCCAATTGCACATTATGACGGTCTGTTACGTTTGACACCGTTCGATATATTGACAACTAACCGAGCAAAGAACTAGTATTACCATACTAGTTTAAATGGGACATAGTAGCTAAAAGGCTTTGGTGAAGGTAGTCTATCAAAAACTGGAAATGGGTTATATATGGCAAAGATTATATACTTAGGTACTAATGGCTCAGAGAATCCGACAAAGTCGGTTTTTCCTTTCCAATAGGCTAACGCGGCTGTAGAAGCTGGGCACATGGCAGAGATTTACCTATTCGGGGACGCCGTGGTACTGATGAAGGATGCTGTCGCTAATAGCGTTGTACCCATCGGCTGGCCCCCGCTAAAAGAGATTCTAGCAACGACGATCAGAAACAAAATCACTATCTATGTCTGAGGCGCTTGTGCTACCGCCCGTGGGGTGACTGAAGCTGATCTTAAAGGCAAGAATGCGAGGTTTTCTACCACCAAGGAGTTTGCTGAGCATACGGCTGCAGCTAACAGGGTGGTATCGATTTAACTATCGATCCCGGATCCTGGGAAGCGAGAGCATATCTGGCCCATTTCGTCTCTCGTCTAACTCTGAGAAGACGGAGGAAGTATCTCTCTTTTCCGGAGGGTCCTCAGAGTTAAAATTGGGTCGAGCACACCACAGGTTGATTTTACCAAACGTGGAACTCACCTTATTGGTTGAGCATTACACAATTCGCAACATCAAACATGCCCTAAGTGTGGTGCGCGGTTTGAGATTACGGAGGTTAGCCACAAAGTTTCTAATGATCGCTTATCCTTTACTGCTGACAAATACCTTCTTTATCTACCCAGTAGTGTCCCCTACCCAAAAGATAAGGAGAAGGACGGTAGTGTAAAGGGTGAATGACGGCGTCACATTTTATTTAATTCCTTGTTTTTATCCCCTAGGCCAGTACTATGCCGTAACTGATTGTGCGTTTCTTAAATTGACTGATGAGGTTCCCTCACGACTTATCTCCGAGTAATCTCAACTTTATACGTGTCGCCTTTTTGCAACTCAAGCTGGGCTAAGAAGCGAGCAATGTCATCTTGACTAAATCTTCGGTCAGCGCGTGTATCAACGTAGTATGTTCTTATGATTCCACGATTACTCCATCGTCTTAGGGTATTAGAGTGCACATGGAACAATCGAGCGTGGCAAAGATTAATTTTATTCTATGGCTCGTTAATAATACTTGATACTTTAAGGATGCGCGTAAATAGAATACAATAGAAAGCAACGGAGGTGAACCCATGAACATCAAAGCACTCTTTAAACTGGGTTACGGTATCTATATCGTGACCTCGAAAAAAGATAACCGTATTAACGGGCAAATCGCCAACACAGTATTCCAGGTAACATCAGACCCCCCCACCATTGCGGTAAGCATTAACAAGAACAATCTTACTCATGAGTTGATCAAGGCCAGCAAAGTCTTTGCCGCTTCAGTTCTCTGTGAGGAAACTCCCCTCACCTTTATCGGACGTTTCGGCTTTAAGTCGGGACGAGACGGCAACAAGTTTGAAGGAGTCAACTACAAGATAGGCGAGACCGGTGCCCCGATAGTCCTCGATAATGCCGTCTCTTATCTAGAAGTCAGGGTTACCAAGGAAATGGACTTAGGCACGCACACTATTTTCATCGGCGAGGTGGTCAACGCCGATATAGTTGCCGAACACAAAGCCTGTATGACCTACGAATATTACCACAAGATCAAAGGAGGCAAAACACCGAAGTCAGCAGCAACATATATTGAGGAAAAGAAGCCCACCTAAACTCAAAGTTAAGTAACACCTGGAATGGCAAAATCAATTTACCGTTTGTGGCTATATCTTTGACCCGGAAAAGGACGACGCCGACAGCGCCTAAAACCGGGAACAGCTTTTGAAGATATGGCCTACCCCCAAAAAAGGTTAATTACTGATGAGTTGGATGAAAAGCGTTCCCATGACTTGGATTACTTTCTGCGCCCTTTCCGAGAAACAATTATCGACACTCTACGATGGTTTGAGGCAAATGGCCAACTTAAGTGACCTACCCCCTAAAAAATACAGTTTCATGTTAGTCCGAGGTAATAAGAAGATAAATTGTTAACCATCACACAGGGCTATCCTTCTTACCCCTGACTTATTGTTAGTTTAAGTGCCGCTGTAGCTGATAAGCAAAACTTTTCTGTGTCTTTCCTTTATTGAAGTCTTGATTCTCGATAATTTCACCTACTCTTAAACTCCTTTAATTACAACCCTTTAAAAAGGTACGAAAATAGACATTATTGACGCAACTAAGTTCTGCTTGGTGTATAATTAAGAATACTACATCTGAAAAAGTGTACTACTGGCACTACTGTCTATAAAAAGCCGATATCATTTGAAGACGATGCCTTAGTACCAGCAGTTTACAAGAAATGACAATTGAGGTAATTAAGCGTGAACGCTACAACTATTGAGATCGATGGTGTAGGCTTGGTTTTGTTTGAACAAAGCAAGCGAGCTAAACGGGTAGTTATATCTGTCAAGCCGTTCAAAGGAGTCCGTGTAGCTGTTCCTTATGGATTGTCATTTAAGAAAGCGGCGGAATTCGTCCATTGTAAGGCAGATTGGATAAAGATGCACCTTGAAAAAATGCAGCAATATGAGAAACACGGCCACTTTAACTACAACACTGCTGATGGCATAGATAGAGTAAAAGCCAAAACACTGCTTACCATGAGACTTAAAAAGCTCGCCCAAAACAACGGGTTTTCCTATAACCGAGTATTTATTCGAAATCAAAGGACAAGATGGGGCAGCTGCTCAAGTAAGAACAACATCAACCTTAATATGCAACTCGTCAGACTCCCTAGTGAACTTATCGACTATGTTATTCTGCATGAACTTGTTCATACCCGTAAAAAAGACCACAGTAAGGCTTTCTGGGCAAAGATGGATAAGTTTGTGTGCAATGGAAAGAAAATGGCATCAAGGCTGAGGAGCTATGGCATAGGATTATATTGATTATGATTAACTACTTCGGCTGGGTGTATAATTCGGTTAAATAAGAGGTTTTCTGGTATTACCATGAGATTACTCTCAAAATCAAAATATCTAACCGGCCTCCAATGCTCCCGTTACATCTGGATTCAGTTCCACGACCCAGAAAAAATACCCGAGACTGATCCAGTCACCCAATACATCTTCAATCAGGGACATGAGGTTGGGTATCTGGCCAAAAAGTTGTTTCCAGGAGGTATTGATATACCTGAAGATGATTTTATGGGGAATATTAACATGACAAAGGAGTTGTTGAAAGAAAGGAAACCGTTGTTTGAGGCTGGAGTACTTGCTGGGAAGCTCTACTCCAGAGTAGACATCCTCTCCCCCACCAGTGAAGAAGGGTGGGACATTGTTGAAGTTAAGAGTTCAACCAGCGTGAAAGATGTCCATATTGATGACGTAGCCTTTCAGCGATACTGTTGCACTCAATTTGGGTTAAATATCAGAAAATGCTACCTTGCTTTAATCAACAATCGGTATGTCAGGGATGGAGAGATTGACTCGAAAGGCCTTTTTAATATCCATGATGTTACCGACCAGGTAGAAGAAGCGAGTGTGGGCATACAGAACAAGATCGATTACATACTGGAAGTCGTTAGTCAGGAAACATGTCCTGAAATGATAATCGGACCCCACTGTAGAGCCCCCTATGAATGCCCACTTACAGACTGCTGGGATCTCCTGCCAGAACACAATATTTTCACGTTGTACTATGGTGGGAAGAAGTCATTCGAAATGTATAACACTGGGATAGTAACAGTTGAAGAAATACCTGATGGTTACAAACTGAACGATAAACAGCGTGTTCAACAGGCTTGTGTTGCCAGTGGCGAACCATATGTAAACAGGGAAGCTATCCATGGTTTCCTTTCGTCGCTGGAATATCCTCTGTACTACCTTGACTTTGAAACAATCGGGCCGGCAGTACCATTATTTAACGGGATAAGACCATACCAGAACATTCCTTTCCAGTTCTCCCTTCACGTAGTCAGAGACGAGTTTTCACAGCCAGAGCATTTTTCTTTCCTTACTAATGGTACCGATGATCCCAGGCCTACTTTACTGTCTGAACTCCAAAAAGCTCTTGGTCAATCCGGCAGTATTATTGTTTATAACAAAGGATTTGAAGAAGGAATATTGAGAGACCTGGCACCGGCCTTTCCGCAGTATAGTGACTGGATAGAGCGGGTGTGTAGCAGATTGGTTGATTTGCTGACGCCGTTCAGAAACTTTGATTACTATCACCCGGCCCAGAAAGGGAGCGCTTCGCTTAAGGCTGTACTACCGGCAATTACAGGCAGGGGCTACGAAGATCTGGACATCTCTGATGGACAGATAGCTAGCGTTACCTTTCTAGCAGCTACCTACAGTGACATGCCTGAGGACGAGAGAGCACCGGTAATGGAGAATCTCGAAAAATACTGTGGCAGGGATACCGAAGGTATGATATGGATTGTAGAGAAGTTGAGAGAATTATGTGATTGAAGTATAGCCTTTTGTTAAAGGAGGATTAAAATAATGGTATTTACAGAACGGGACGTGAAACAGTTGCTCCAAGAAGCACTACAGCAGGCACAATCAGAATCTGACGCGGGCGACACTACACAGAAAATCAACCTGAACAGGTCCAGTAACTGGGTGAAGGCACTCGCTGAACAGTTTAAAAAACAATATGAAGGTGACCCCGAAATCCGGGTCTTTACAAAGAGTGATTATTCGAATAAGAGAGATTTTGGATTAAATGAGATGCTCTATGACATCATGGTATGCAGAGTTGGCGAAGTTGAATCTTCCGTACATAAAACAAAACTGTTGTTTATTAAAGAGGCTCTATGGCAAGTCGAGTCTGAGTTTGCTCACAATACCAGAAGTGCTCTTATAGATTTCAACAAGCTTGTTATAGGATCAGGGAAAAACAAGCTATTCATCGCCTCACAGGTAAAAAGGGGTACAGAGAATTCATTCCTAAGCGTGTTACGACCTGCAGCTGGGCACTGTATCGGCAACGTATATGTGGGTATGATTCCTCATCCTTCTAAGTGGGTGGATACTGATAGGGATGTTCATCTGTGGGTTTTAAAAAGCAAAAAACTCTAACCGTATGATATTAGTTGAGTTGGGTGAGAGAAACTGGCCTTTTTATCTATTTCTTAAGTTTTTTGAATATGGACATGATATAACCTCCAGTCACGACAATACCTAAAACTATTTTAGGTCTAGAGCCTACAGCGTGTAATTAATGGCACCGAAATATTCATTATACGCCACTAATGGTACTTAAAAATTTGCTACTGGTCCTGGTAAATCCCAGGAAACGTTACGGAGTTGCGAAAATATAGATCAGTGGCTGGCTTTATACCAGTTGTTGCTGAGGAGAAAGGCTACAGCTGGATTAACGTCGCCGGTACTTCTGCCGACACCATTGCTTTGACTAAGAGTCTGTTTTATCACTTCTCTTTTGAAGTAGAAAGTCGTGCTTTCACCTGGATCTCATAAAAGAATCTTTAATCCAATATTATTTAATTGTCGAAAATTTGGTTTCAGGTAGGTATCATATGTCGTAGAGTCGAGAAAGAGTATGTTTTTTTCAGCTAAGTTACTAGCAACTCTGTTAAATCTTTTTATTATGAGAATTAAGCTAAGTATGCCGGGTCCGCTAATACTGCCGGATCCCACTCAATAGTTATCGCACCTTCTGGGCATACTATTTTACAAACGTGACATGTATGACAAATATTATGGTCAATCTTTGCCACCCTATCTTCTATCTTTAGTGCTCCTGAATTAGTGTGTGCTTCACAAGCAACTAAGCACCGCCCACACCCAGTGCATTTATCCTCATCAACAATCATCTTTTTAGGCTGTTTTCGTTCCTGCCAAGGAGTTGGTCCACCGAGGAGATATTTATCGGTTGACATGCCTACAAAATCATTTATCGTCTTGTAGCCTTTTCTTTCCATATACTCTTGCAATCCCCTAATCATATCCTTGACCATGCGGTAGCCATACAGCATGACAGCAGTACCAACCTGAACAGTACTAGCTCCCAGCAGTATGTACTCAACAGCGTCCTGCCACTTGGTGACACCACCGATTCCTGAAATAGGCACATTGGTCGCTCGCCTTGTCTCGGCCACACCTCTAAGCCCAAAAGGTTTAATTGCTGGACCTGAAATGCCACTCATCCTACCCCGTAACTTTCCATCCACGCCTAGTCCTGTTGTAAGCGGCATTCCAGTTTCAAGGTCAACGCCAACCAGACCCGTTATGGTATTTGTAATGGATATTGCACTGGCACCAGCCTCAACTGAACCTTTTACTAAATCGTGAAGAATCTCTTTATCCCAATGGGCACTTATCTTTACTATCACCGGTAGTCCAGAATTCTCACGCACCGCTTTCAATGTAGCCATTCTTATTTCTGGATTTCGTACTACGTCCCGACCTGCTCCAGGAATAGCGGGACAGGACCAATTTAGCTCCAGAATATCGGCACCACCTCTCTCAGCAGCAGCGGCTAACTTACCCCAAGACTCAGGATTTTGCCTTTCCAATATATTGGCAATTACGGCTATCCCTGATTCTTTGGCTTTCCTGATCACTTTCTCCAACTCCTCGGGGGGCACAAGGCACTCAGAGTCTGTTTCTTCACTAGCGGATTGATGCTGCTGATACGCCCACCACTGTGGTGGCTTATCAACATAGCTGATATCTATAGGAATACAGCCCCGGCTCCAAGTCTCTAAAGCTCCCGAAACTTCCCCTGACCAATGAACACCTCCAGCCCAACCAGCTTTAGCTGCTTTCTCGAAACCCCAGGACATTGCAGACGGAACAGAAGCTACTAAAAATGGATTTTGTAGTTTGACACCCAGAAATTCACAGCTTATATCAACAGACATTCTTACTCCCCCTTAAATCTGTCTATCCAAAAACCTTTTCTGCCAAGGAATAATCACCAAACACCGATTGTCTCCGGCAGCTTAACGGTTATCCTTTGAAACTACCACTTCTCACGACTGTTTTTGTTTACCCTCAGGATTGATTTATATATTTATATAGAATGCCTCATTCCACTCAGAAGCACATTGTTACTGGCATTGTAGAACACTAACCATAAACACACCAGTTTACCAAATTGGTGATAACTTAATCAAGAATAAATTGATAATGCACTTTCTCTAATTCAATATTTGAGGTGGTCCTCAAGGTTCATAGTTTTCCAGAGTTCCTAAGTCGGAGTAACTCTGATAAGTAACTACAATTCTACAGTCTGTAGCATCTATTATTACCTTTGTAGTCATATGACTACACTTAACACGAGAATTAACAAGCACACAATTTTTTCCCAAATTAGTGCGGTACAACAGCTTCCTAAATTTCATCTGCTACATTGAAATCAAACTTATCTAATCTATCGAATACTTTGCAGGTTTGCTCTCCATTCATTTTATATACATAATGAAAATATAGTATTATACGTCATAAAGTATATTATTCACTTGTCTTTAGGGGATAATAACAGCTATTATTTAGTTATTAAAGAGGGAAGATAGATATGAATACAACAAGTTCAAGTTATCAATGGGGACATCCAAAGTTTAATTATCTGGAAGCCACGACTGTGGAGGGAGCTTGTTCCTTACTCTCCCAGTATA
>SDBV01012828.1_pt1 | contig 10700 bp, 15 predicted proteins | sample 2277081 | NCBI WGS metagenome assembly SDBV01 (sample SAMN10402039, study PRJNA504765) | marine sediment metagenome | isolation source: marine sediment core GS10_PC15, 223 cmbsf | place: Arctic Ocean: Southern Knipovich Ridge | collected 2010
CCTAGGGTACTGGGGTTACCAAGGCCTAGGGTACTGGGGTTACCAAGGCCTAGGGTACTGGGGTTACCAAGGCCTAGGGTACTGGGGTTACCATTATAAGTCTTTATAGATAAGGGGCCAGGGATAACCGGGCTTACGCCCTTAGGTAGTGATAACCGGGCTTGCGCCCTCAGGTAGTGATGACGGCGACGGCGCGCCTAAGGGAGGGACAACAGACGTGTAGGTCCGCCCCTCTTCCCTCTTCTCTTTTCAATATTCAATCGAAAACCAGCCAAGCAGAAGAGAGAGGCCCGCTAAACATGATCGACCTGAGAGACAGAACCGAGAACGAGCAGGAAAGGGCTAGTTTCACCTGGCTGCATTAAAGGACACAGGAACGAGCAGGCAGCAGGGCAGGGCAGGCAGGGGTAATTTCTCCTTGGCAGCTTGAAAGGGCAGGAGAGCGCGGTCAGGATCATGCAGGATTAATTTCACCTGGGGGGTGTAATGACCTGGCCGATTCTATCCCTTAAAATATAAGACATACCTCACTTTGTGGGGTAGAGGCGGAGAGACCGGCCAGGGTGTGATGATCCTGGGGACCAGGCAGGGCTGATTTCACCTGGCAGCAGGACCGGGGCAGGCAGCCGGCAGCCGGGGCCTGTTTTGCATGGCTACAGTTGTAAACCGTTATTAAATTGACTTCATTTCTCGGCTGGATTGAAAGGGCCTATCTGTATTGAGATACTTGCCTATACCCCCGTCAGGCTAGATTTCTCTGTATGGTGGATTGACCTTCATACCAGGGGGCACAAAATTAGACTGCCCGCTTAATTAAACGTCACCACGGGCCGTTATGCGGTCCCTGAGCATAAATTGAAAAAAAATAAAAAAAGTACTTGACAAACGTTTTAATACTGTTAATATTGGCAATATGACAGCCATGATTATAAAAGATATACCGGACGAGGTAAGAAAAAGATTCCGTATTCATTGTATGGAGCAAAATATTAGCATGAAAGATTATTTGACCTGGTTAATGACTGAGATTCCAAAGGGTAATGTTTTGTCTTGTCCGATTAATACAGAGGTGAAAAAGCAATAATCTATATGCAAGGGATAGAGCGTACGCTTGATAAGTGGGAAATCCAGCCCACTTCCCTTGCATTGACTACTGGGGTAAACTATGGGGGTTTATATGAACGATCTTTCCACGAAACAAGATATTCAAAACTTTGAAATTGACTGGCAGTATTACCTCAAAACATTTTTGATCACTCAGAGCGGGCTTAGCAAGGCGTCAATTCGCGGATACCAAACAGCAATTAAAAAGTTTATAACTTACCTGGCGGACAAAGAGATCAATGCACCTGTACCCGATGACATCCACGCATACCAGGGCTATTTGAAGGACAAAAGGTTTTCGATATTCACAATCAACTTGTATATGATTTCCCTTAAGAAGTTTTTCGCATACCTTCAGGCACCTTACAAAGACACATCGATAGTTGTCTATAAGGACATATACGCGATGGCAAACCCAAAGGTCCAGAGGCCGAAGAAAAATAAGCATTACCGGGAAATGCCGACAGACGAGGCTATAACGGCCTTGAGAGGGTCCTTAATTAATTCAGACCGACAGATAGACCAGAGGGACCTACTTATGATTGACATCGGCCTTTATTGCGGGGCAAGGGTCAATGAAATAGCGAATATTAAAGTATCGGATATTGTCAAAGACGGTGACAACTATCGGCTTTACCTGCTGCGGAAGAATAGCACAGCAAAGATTAGCTCTGTTTTTATCGATTCAGGCATAGTGACCAGGATTAAGAATTATATCAAGAAATATAAGATCACAAACTATCTGTTTACAGACCTGTCACACGTACAGGCAGGGAAGAAAGGGCACCTCTGCAGTACCACAATATCGACAATTATCACAAAGCACATGAAGAGGGCCGAGGTCAAGAAAGACACGATCACAGCACACAGCTTGAGACACCGGGCCATTACAGATTATTACCGATTGACAAAAGACATTTATAGCTGTCAGCAGTTTGCAGGGCACAGCGATACACAGACAACACAGATTTACATGCATGTTTCTAATAGCTATGAGCGGGCCGGGATCGCACTGGCACCGGCAGCTTAAGGCCTGAAACAATGAAATTAACTGAGAACGAAAAACAGGCGGTTATGGGTCCTTGAAAATGTTATTGAGAATGTCCACAGGGAGGCCGATTTCCCAGGGGGACCGGCCTATAACACGGACACAGATTTACTATTTTGTTTCACAGGCGAGGACATGCAGGCGCTTAAACGGGCGCTTAAGAAAATACATGATAATTAAAGTTTGGGTTTGATTGATTACAACCTGGGAGGGGACCTTGAGAAAGATCGCAATAGTGAACCGAAAGGGCGGGGTAGGCAAGACGACGACCGCGGTCAATGTGGCTGCCGGTCTTGCCAGGATCGGACACAGGGTCCTATTGATTGACACCGACACCCAGGGCCATTGTAGCCGTCTCCTGGGCGTTAATCCAGACAAAGGGCTTGCTGAGCTGATAGACGGTACAGCGACACCGACAGAGGCCATTAAAGAGGTCCGGGAAGAGCTGTTTTTACTTGCCGGCAGCAAAAGGCTTGAGATCACAATAAAAGACATCTCACAGCGGACGTATAGAGTTGAACACGTTCTTACAGACGCACTACAGGGATATAACGATTTTGATTATGTGATAGTAGACACTGCACCCGGATTCAGTCAACTCAATATGAATGTATTTTTCTATGTCCGGGAAATCGGTATACCGGTCAGTATGGAAGTTTTAAGCATTGACGGGTTAAAAGATTTCTTTGATGAGATCGAGGTATTAAAAGGATATACAGACCTGGAATTAAAATATATAATCCCCACTTTCTATGATCGACGGAATAGTAAATCAAATCAGATTATTGAGCAATTACAGAACCAGTTTGGGGACCTGGTTACTAAGCCGGTGAGATTCAGCGTGAGACTTTCCGAGGCGCCGGCCTGGGGCCAGACTATTTACGAGTATGCCGGGAAGGAAAAAGTGTCAAAAGATTATGCCGATTTATCGGAGGTGATCGAATGAGCGCAAAGAGGCTGCCGGATCAATTCGACAATTACGATCCTGAGAAGATCGGCCAGGGGCTTGCTGACATTACAAAAGAGATAGTTGAAAAAGATGAGCTGCGTAAAAAGGGGGTAACAAGCAGCGGTAAACATACGCTGAAGGGTGTAACAAGCGGTAAACACATAGAGAACACAGGGCAAACACACAGAGAACACACAGCGAACACAAAAAATACAAAGCAAGCAGGTTTTGAGCAGTTCAAAAAGACTGATTTAATAACCTTTTCAATCCGGCTGCGGATGAAAGATAAAAAGCGATTGAAACAACATTTCAATAACCGGGACATCGGACTATCCCAGGGTATACGGATTATTATAAAAGATTACATGGAAAGGCAGGGTATATAAAATCAATGGCAGCAGTCAGGATCGGGGCCAGGACCAGGCAGGATTAATTTCACCTGGGAGCGGTAACGAGCAGGACCAGGGCAGGCAGAGCTGATTTCACCTGGCGGGTAGTAGGTCCGGGATCGGGGGCAGGAGAGGGCAGTCAGGCGCGGTCAGGATCATGCAGGGTAATTCCCTTTTGGCAACATTGACCAGGCAGGCAGCGGGTAATTTCTCCTGGGGGGTGTGATGATCCTGGGGGCCAGGTCAGGGACCAGGGGTTTAAAACTAATATCCATTAAATGAGACACGGGTTTGTCATATAAACAGCGTGAGAGGCCAGGAGACGGGCCTTATTGAGGGGAATCTTACCCTACAACATAAAGCAGGTTTTATCGAGCCTGTAGGGTAAGATAAAGGGGAAATATCATGGTACTTGTGAAAGGAGAATATAATCCGGCGGACCTGCAAGATAAGAAAGGGCAGCAGGCAATATACCGCAGCAATGAGACCGGGGAGCTCAGGGGCAGTATCAGGATCAGAGAGGTCCGATGTGGGAAAAAGAATTGTACAAAGTGTCCACACCATATTTATGCTTATTTGCGATTCCGGAAGGATGGGAAAGTAAAGGAAAAATACCTGGGGATAGCAAGAGGTATTCAAACAGAAAATTCCCCTGGTAGATATGATCCTGAAAAGATAGGTAAGGGCATTGCTGATATTGCGGAAGAAATATTCAAGGAATCGGAAAAGGCGGACCTTAACATATAACAAGTGTATTTAATTCACTTAAAATAAACGGGAAGGGGAATAAAAGAATGAAAGAAATCGACAGAGAAATTGACAGAGAGATCAAAGAGATTACGGAAATTATGGAAAAAATATGGGAGGATTTCAAGGTTGAAGTTACCGCGTTGTCTTGCCCTAGTTCACCTAGTGAAGCGAAAAAATTGTATGGTATAATTAGAGACGATGGGACGTTAAGAGATATGAAAGTCAAGGTTGAAGTTACCCAGAAGTCTTGTCCTATTTCACCTAGTGAAGCGAAAAAATTGTATGATGTAATTAGAGACGATGGGACGTTAAGAGATATATAAATATTCTGAATACATTTTACAAATACCTGGGAGGGGAGCTTGAGAAAAATAGCGATTGCAAATAGAAAGGGCGGGGTAGGCAAGACAACAACAGCGGTCAATGTGGCTGCCGGGCTGGCCATTGGCAGGGATCAGGACCCTGCTGATCGATTCGGACAGTCAGGCGCATTGTAGCCGGTCCCTGGGGGCTGCCGGGTCCGCGGGGCTGGCCGACCTGCTCAATGGCGACAAAGTAGAGCCGGAAGAGGTACGGCCAAACCTTTACCTTATCCCTGGGGGCCGGGAGCTGGTCGGGTCTGTCCGCTTGATGGCAAGGGAGAATATATCCCCGGAGAGGGTCCTTTCCAACGCCTTAAAACAGTATGATGATCAATATAGCTTTGTGCTGCTCGACACGGGCCCGGGCTTTACTGAGATGTCTATAAACGTACTATTTTACGCGGATGAGTTGCTTATCCCTGTCAGTATGGAGTTCTTGGCGATAGACGGCCTTATATCCTTCCTGGAAGAAATCGACATTATCCAGAGACATAAAGCTATTGATATCAAGTATGTTGTGCCGACCTTCCTGGACGGCAGGGTGAAAAAGACAGCCGAGATCATGGGGCAGTTAAAGGACCGTTTTGGGGACAGGCTGTCTATACCGATCCGCTACAGCACTAAATTGAGTGAGGCCCCTGCCTGGTCAAAAAGTATATTTGAGTATGCACCACGGTCAACAGTGGCCGTTGATTACGCCAAACTTGTGAAGGCGATAGCATGAGTAAAGACAAATTACCAAAGGGTATGATTCCATCAAATGACATATTATCAGAAGTGGCCCGCGGAAGGACCTCAGAAGCCCCACAGAAAGAACACAACAGTAACACAGAGAGTATACAAAAAGTACACAAAGATAACACATTAGAGATACATCATATCCGGATACATAAGAATGACTGGGCTGTTCTACAGCACTATTTTGAAGGTAAAGGAATAAAAGTTTCCCAGGGGATCCGGATGATACTCAAAGAGTACCTGGAGCAGCGGGGCATACAATAAGTAATTAAGTATTACCTGAAGTAACATCGAGGGCCCAGTACAGGAGAAGAAATGAAGAGAAGTTTTCTTTTGTTGTATTGGGCTTTTTTTATACCAGGTCGTTGACCTGCGAGGAGTAAAATAAAAAATAGGTACTCGGACCGTTTTCTCTTAAACCAGACCGAGCACCTATATGGATCACTTACTATGGAAAATGTTATTACAGGATCGACAGAAAATCAAGTATTACAATTCACAACGATTAATCACAGGGCCCGGAAAGTCCTTAAGTTGACAGTATTCGAGTATTGTGTATTCGACAGTATTTATCACTTATCGAATAATCCTAAATATAAGGGCTGGTGTATTGCGAGCCTTGATTATATAGGGGATTTTATCGGGTGTGATGAAAAGACGATCCGCAGGGCCCGAATAAAGGGCATAAACGAGGGCCTTTTAAAGATACCCGAGAATAAGACGGGGGTCCGGGATAACAGGATCACTACTACTCAAAAGTGGTATGATATAGCGGTCCTGGATAAGACCTGGACAAAATGTCCGGATGACCTGGACAAAATGTCCGGTAAAGAGGCCGATGTTCCGGACAAAATGTCCAACAATAACGACAACGTTAATAAAGACATTAATAAAAACAACGTTGCGGAAAAGATTGAATCGTTGTTTACATATTTCTCAATACCGAAAAAGGACCGGGCAATATGGCGGGCCTTAAATATCGGCGATCAATCGTATTTACTCAGACAGCTCATGTATGCTTATGGCAAGCGGTACACAATAAAACAACCTGTCAAATGGATACAGAGGGCCATTGATAAAGATTTTGCGTATACGGACCAGGCAGCAACAGAAAACCGGGACCGGGCATGGCGGGAAACGAAAAACAGTTTTAAACCGGGCACTGAAAAAAAGGATATGGACGTTGTAAAACGAGACAATGACGAAAGGAATCGACAACTTGCGGCACTGGCAGCAAGGCAGTAAATGAAGTCAATTAAATGTCTAAGTTTAATGATGAGCAGGGGCAGGAATCGAAAATTGAAAAAAAGTACTTGTCAGGACTAGTCTTGTATAATATATTGAGATCATGAATAAAGAACTAGAAAAACTCATACAAATGTCGAAGTCTCGACGGGGGCCGCAGCTTGCCATTGGTGTAAACACTCCTTTAGAAATTAAAGAAGCGATATTAAAAAGCGGACGCGGCCAGGTCAAGCGGGGTGTAGGTGTTGGAATTCATGTCCTGATGGAAAAACCACAGCGAGAGGCAGTGAATAACCTAGCTGCTGAGCTTGACTTGAATGTGGCTGAAATGATCCGGATGGTGCTGAGAGCTGCAACGGTTTTAGGATCAAAAGGGCTGATAGCGTTTGTTGATTCGGCAAACAAGGTTGAGACAGCGGACCTTAAAGCCAAGTTTAAGAAATCGAAAAGGCGATCCGCGATAAACGAAGGCCCGGAGATCGAAGGCGACGAAGAAAGCGAATTTCGTTACAAGGATGACGACGAACCTGAAAAAGACGAGGATGGGGAGCGGAGAGAGCGGAGAGCTGAGGCGCCGGCGACCGGGGAACCGACACCGACATTTAACCGCCGGCGTACAGATCGAAGGCACAGCACCGGGACACCTCGACCGACAAAAAAAGGGACACCGACACGACATGAAAAGGGCGGGAGGTTGTGAATATGGAAATAAAAATGATTCGATCAATAACTTTTGATAATAGTTTTAATGACACGATTCGAAGAGAAAAACCGCAGCCGGTCAATTCCAAGGAGCTTATTTCTACCTTGGAGGCCCTGGGCGTGAATGGCGCGCCTATTTTGCTTTTTGTGGCGGGTGCTCGTCCTGAAGGCAAGCCAGAGAGTTTTACATTGCACCGAGTGAATAAATTACTTGCGTTTACAAGCAAGGCTTTTCTGGCTGCTGAAAAAGTCAGGCTGGCCGAACAGGAAAAGGCGACGGCTCAGGCAGCGCGGACTGCCAGGCTGGAATCAATCAAGGGTGTGCTGCGGGCTGAGAGGTTGACCGAAGAGACGGACTTTGACCGGAAATATAAAAAGGTAACCGATAAACAGGCCGAGATTGTTGAATCTGAGATAGCGGAAAAGGCCGCGGCGATCCTTGAGAAAGAGGAGCAGGAATGATATATTTGCCGACCGAATTGTTGAAAGCCAGGGGGTATAAATTACAGGGAGTTATGAAATTCCAGGGTTTGACTATATCGATCGAAAATAAAAAGGGATCATACCGGGCGGGAGTCGATTCAGACGGCCATAAATGGAAATCATATATGTATCTGGATTATGGAGGTATTAGGGATACGGAAGGAAAAGACGGCGAGTATGTTGACGCGTACATTGGGCCAGCACATAACAGCGACCGCGTTTTCGTAGTACATCAGAATGATCCTATAACCGAAAAATATGATGAAGATAAGTGTATCCTGGGAATGAAAACTGCCAGGGAAGCAAAGAAAGCATATATCCGGCAGTACGACAGGCCAGGGTTCTTCGGAAGCATGGATGAATATTCGATGGATGAATTTAAAGAATTGCTGAAAAAACGAAAGGGCATAAAACTGAAGAAATCCGGAAAGGAGAAAATTATGAGAACACTAGAAATTGTGGACTTAGCGTTGGAAAAAGAGTTTGACCTGGCACTCGACGATCTTAAAAAGAACCTGGCAGAATCGGGGGAAGGCGACAACGCCGGCCCGACGACCGACAAAGCGATGATCTTGGAGAAGTCCAGGGAAGCGGTACGGTCCGGGAAACTAGACCTGATTGACGCTGGCATAATCGAACTCAGGCTCAATAAAAACATGCCATTGGAAAAAGCCCATAAAGCAGCATTAGGATTGTCGGGTGTTGAGATCGAGGGTCTTAGAGCCCCTGCGTCCGGCAGATCGGCGGTAAAGCTCCCGACAGGGACACCTTTACAGCAAAACAGTGTTGTCACGACAATGCTAAGCAAACAGCAGATGATACACACTTATCAAGACATGAACGGGGTGATCGTGAAAGTTAGCGGCAAGGAGATACTTGCCGAGGTCCAGAAGCTCGTAAGAAAAGGCTTAATGAATCTTACGCGTTCCGGCGACATTGAAAGATTTGTTAATACCGGATTGCCGATTCGACCGGAAGTCCTGCGAGCGATTTTTATTTAATATGAATGATAATAAACCAGCACTTACTTTTTTACAGACTGTACGCTGTGATGACTGCCAGAAAGACTTATTTAAAATATCTCAGATGTATGCGGCGGATGCGGTCATTGTCTGCGAGAGCTGCGGAGCTCAATTTACGCTGTTCATGGAACGAGCTGCCGACGTAGTAACACGAACACTGACAGCGGACCAGGCTAAAAAGGACAGGTTAAAACTGAGTGAACTGCTAGCGATCCGTCTACGGTCATTTGAAACGCAAACAGGGATGGATAGGGAAAGCGCGGCAATGCTGTTTCAAACATATCTTGAAGGTTTACTGCCGGCTGTCCTTGATGAAATCGACAAGTCAATATTACGACACTTGCAAGGACAGTTTTTAGAAAATAAGGATAAGTCAATTTCAAACGGATCGGCCCTGCTGCTTGAGATCGAAACGGCTGCTGCTGCGACACTGGAAAGCTCAGGGTATGAGCTCCAGGTTGATGTTGATGAAATGGAAGAAGAAGATTAGAGGACCCTCCTCTATCTATAAGAAGTAGGCTGTAATATCCCGGTTTGGCGCGGAGGCCGAGCAGAGGATAATCGAAAACGTTAAGGCTGGATGTCCTCCCGGCTACGTAATTTCGAGCAGTTAGTAAGCCCGCCAAGGTTAAAGACTGCGGCGGGCTTATTTTATTGGACAGGAACGCGGTAAATAACAGGAGAGGTAAACCATGAATACAGAGATTAAGACGCTTGATGCTCTACCCTTTATACCCGGGAGAATCCGGGACTTCGCATTCAAGTACTCTACTGCTGAGTGTCAATCCTTGACATACTGGGCCGAGCAATACGGGGTATCGGTGAATCTGATTAGCAAATGGCTGAACCGGCCAGGAGTGAGGGAGTATGTCGCTATTTGTCAAACCCAAAAAAGGGAAGGTTATCTTGATGAGATCAAGGGAAAACTGAGGGAAAAGTTGAATACAATCCCGTATCCAGGATAGGGGGGTATGTTTTGGGGGCCAGAGTAGTAGGGTGTGAGCAGCAATGACGAAAACGGGGGGTACGGCCGGGGTCGGCGGGCAGCAAGTACGGACCGGTTATCAAAAACAACAATTCTATTAGAACTATTATTTTTTAATTATTGATATGGAAATCATTTAACAAAGGTGTAAAAAATAAAATAGTAAGGAGAGAAGAGGGCGGGAAGAACCCGGCTCCCAGTATCGAGTCTGGGAGGCGGGCCCTGAAATCGAAGGTTAAACAGTCAAACTATAAAAGAGCATACTACAGTTTAACTATTTAACCCGCTTTTAGTCAAGCCCTCAAAAAAACGAAAATGAGCCAGAATAAAAAAGAAAACGAGATCAAAAGATATTTAGGTATCGAGTTTTCAAGACTTGCACCATGGCGGGGTCAAATCGATATAATCGATGACGTTATTATCGCCTACATTGTGGACTGGGCCCGGTCCGATTATGCCATGACGATGCATTACAAAGATGGTGAATATGTTTGGATCGATTACCAGTATTTACTCAACCAGATACCGGATTTGAAAATCGGATATTACGGCCTTAAGAAAAGGCTGCGCCGGCTATGTGAGATAGGCGTCTTTGATCGGAAAACTGAATATCACAAAAAAAATGGACATCGCGCGACGTTCTATCGGGTCCCGAAAGAACTACTCAAGAGATACAATAAGGATGATTTTACAGACGATGAACTACCGGAAATTGAAGGTCTGACAAGCGTTAAGTGAGCTGAGCCGTACCCTTCTCATCGGGTTACGTAACTGGCCCTAGGGTACTGGGGTTACCAAGGCCTAGGGTACTGGGGTTACCAAGGCCTAGGGTACTGGGGTTACCAAGGCCTAGGGTACTGGGGTTACCAAGGCCTAGGGTACTGGGGTTACCATTATAAGTCTTTATAGATAAGGGGCCAGGG
>SDBV01012830.1_pt1 | contig 10700 bp, 11 predicted proteins | sample 2277081 | NCBI WGS metagenome assembly SDBV01 (sample SAMN10402039, study PRJNA504765) | marine sediment metagenome | isolation source: marine sediment core GS10_PC15, 223 cmbsf | place: Arctic Ocean: Southern Knipovich Ridge | collected 2010
AGTCATATACTTGCCCAGGTCTTCTTTTACTAATTCTTCATTCAGTTTAGATAATACCTTTGCAGGATCCAATATTGCATCACACGAATTTGTCCTGTATTCTTCCAAATAATTATTTATAAAACTTTTTAGAACAACTGTTACTAGAGCAGAAGAAATACCATGCCCGGAAACATCCGCTATATAAAAACAGATTTTCTCATCATTTATATAAAAATAATCCACAAAGTCGCCGCTTAAATACATAGACGGAAAAAGGCGCCGCGAAAATTCGAGATTGCCGAATTTCTTTTTTTCCTCCGGCATGAGCGTTAACTGGATCTTTCTGCCTGCATACCAGTCTCTTTCGAGTTTTTTAATAGACCGGATTAATTTGGCATTTACATTTTCGAGTTCCTCTGTCCTTTTTTCTACCTTCCTCTCCAGTTTATGCTTAAAGATTAGAATATTATTTATATCATTATAAGATCTTAAACCCGAGTGTACGGAAGCGAGCAGGTTTTCTATATAATCTTCAGCTTCTTTGATAAATCCGCAAATATCATATTTGAGTATAGTGCTGCGGTCTACTTCGGTGTCATTATCCCTGGAAAAAAAGATAATTCTCATATTCCTGTTGTCCAATTCTTTCCGGATATATTCCAGTATCTTTAATGCGGATGCATTTACATCCATGCTTAGACCAAGAATTATAATAGCTATATCGGGATTGCTGTTAAGTTCTGTAATTGTTTCATCAAAAGAATAGGATCTTAAAAAAAAGATTGGTTTATTATTGTACTGCACATCTTTTAGAATAGAAATTATTTCTTTCTGGTAGTTATTATCATTTTCCGCTATTAATACTTTCCAGTTTCCACTCTTATACATTCCATGTTGCTCTTAAAAAAATTGTAAATTAAAATTATTTTATGGAACTGGTATTCTCTGTGTTCCATCAACAGTTACTTTGGTAATTTTCCAATTATCAGTTTCTTCTTCACTAAGTTCGATAATTAGCGGTACATTTGTTAGATAATTTCCGTGATGCACAAAACCATTTACAGGACTACTTCCATAGTCTGTAATTGTAAATGTAAAAGGCTCATTTGCCCAGGCAAAATAACCACCCCATGCAGCAGCTAATTTATATGGATCATCAATATCATCATGGAGGTTTTTATATATTTCCAATCTATCTACATTACTATTTAAATCATTTAAAAATGCATCCACCCTTTCCTCAATAGTTACCCCTTCATCTGCACATGCAAAGAAAAACAAGCTTAATAAAACTTATATACCAATAATAACAAAACTATATTTCTTTTCCATTTTTACCTCCGGCTGTTTATATATCTGCCTGAACAATAAATGATTCTACTACTTCCTTTTCATAAACATCAAGTATGTTTTCCTTTATTTCCAAAAATTCGATGTAAACAGGATTTGTAAGGTCAGTTATATACATGGACTTTAATATTAAATACATCCTGCCAAGTACATACCTTCTTAAAGAAAGAGCAGAGAGCGCATAATACCTTATATTTATAATAAGAAAAGTTGATTCTATTTCAAGGCTTCTAGCATTTTCCTGATAATATGAAGAAGTATCTTCCCCTTTTTCTTTCATAGAACTCATAACAGCCCTATGCTCATCAAGCTCTCTTTTCTTCTCCAGATAAAGAGGATAAATTGCCTGAATCTGTGTTACATACTCAAGCATCTTCTGTTCTACATTGATAGCAGATCTTACAGGGTCAGTTACCATAGTATCGAGCCTGTCCTGGTTCCAGGCACCATAGTCAATTTCACTTTCTAAAGCTGTAAATTTTTCTCCAGGCCCGGAACCTGTTTCTACTTCTACGCCTTCACCCATACCAAGGGCTATACTGTCCCCTCCTGCCTGTACTTCTACAATGCCTTCTTCTACAATAATAAGAGAGGTGCCGTCCGCACCGGCGAGTAATGCAACTCTAGTACCACGTACACCCATAACTGCACTGTTTGTAATTAAATCCGGCTCATTACCGGCAAATTTGTTTACACTAAATACAAACTTTCCTAAAAAAAGTGCAAGTACGACCCGCAATTCACCATTTGCTTCTTTTTCAATTATAGTAAAAACACTGTTTTCACTTACTTTTAATCTGAATTCTCCGGATTCAAGTTCTACCGTATCACCGGTTTCTGTAATTATTGTATCTCCTGTCCTCACAGTACCACCAATAAACAGGTCCTCTTCCGAACCACCTGTTCCTCTTGTATACGGAAAACCTTCCATATAAATAATACTATAGTCCAATGAAAATGCAGCAGACAGATATAAAAATAAACTTAAAATCACACAAATCAATTTTTTCATAATGCTTCCGGTCCTTTAAATCCTTTAATTCTTATTTCTCCCTTTCCTGTATTATCAAGAAGAAATATTAAGCGGAAATCCGCTGTCTCTATAATCATAATTCTTGCTTCTTCGGAAATATAATTCTTAAAAAAAGATTCTACCTCCATTTTATCTGCAAAGGCCTTATAATCATCATCCTTTACAATAAAGGTATCTGTAAACACAGGATCATTTATTACAAAGCCTGCATTACTTATATTTCTCCAGAATGAATCCATGTCCTCGGATAAAATTATAATTTCCTCGTCCAGAATGAACGGAGTATCTGTAATATCATTCATTTGCTCTATTTTTCCTGTATTTATAAATGAAATAATTGTATCTGCCGTACCGGTATATTTCTTTTCTCTAATTGATGAGCAGTTAGATAAAACCATTATACCTGCAAAAATAATACACATTTTCTTCATTACTTTTTTCCTTTCTATTGATTATTTAAAAATAAGTTAATTTTTTATTCTATTTTTTAATTCTTCTATTTTATCACGAAGCTCTGCTGCTCTTTCATAATCTTCCGATTCTACGGATCTTTTTAATTCAAGTTCCAGCCTGTCTACTTCAGAGGTTTTTCTCTTTTTTATTTGCTTTAAAGTTGCTTTTAAACTGTGCAGGGACCTTATTTTTTCAAATTGAAATGCCGTAGTATCAATTTCGGGCATTTTCTGAATTATTTCTATTGCAGATTCTATTATTTTTGCTGCAACAGTTTTTAGTTCCTTTTTTAATGAGAGCATTGCCCGGGCAATTGCATTAATCCTTAAAATATATGGTTTATATTGCAGAATTTCCTTTTTCACACTGGCATCTTCTACATATTTCTCTATAATCTCACACAACCTTAAATTATGGTCTGTATCCCGAACTGTCCTTCTAAAATCCCCTATTTGAAATAGAATTAAGTACCTGTAATAGAACAGTATTCCTTCATTCTGAAGTTTTAAAAAATCTTCATACTGAATAAAGAAACCTTCATCGGAATTACTGCCCTCTTTAAATTGAGTTATCCTCTCGAGATATACATCTAAGTATGTATCTTTTCCATACGGCCTCTCACCATCCGGCCTCCCATCCATCTCATACTGCTCTACACCGAGGGGTTGTCTAACCTGCAACACGTCTCTTCCATCAGAGGCCTTTATTATCCTTATGGAATCTTCCGGGTCATATTCCCAGCTGTTTAATATTCCAGATATATCGTAATCCAATTGTCCTCCCAGTCTAAAGTATACTATATAACAATGATTTTATCAAAAATAAAATTGCAATATGGAGATTTTTTTTAAGTTTTTCGGGTTATTTGATTAAATAATGAATGGCCGCTGATTGAGGCTGTCCCATAACCTGATATCTAAAAGCAAGGAATGTATAATATTACTATTTGAAAAATTTGACACAGATTTCTCAGATTTTTGCATTATCTAATTCATATTTTTGATACAATTAAAGGGGCAATTACTACTTTAACAGGATTTACGCAGATTATTTTTTTTATCTTACTATTAATTTTTTCCTATGAAGTAAAAAATGCAGCTTCAGAAATATTTTAATCTGTGTGAATCCCGTAAATTGTGTCTGCTTTTTTATTATAATCAATGACAAAGAGTCTTCTTAAATGATAATATTTGGCAGCTAATGGAAAATTAATTTTAAATCCTCTGGATTAGGGGAGAAAAAACTTATGTTAAAAAAGAGTTTCTCAATAATAATTGTAATAATCATTCTGTTTATTTCTTTTAGCTGTAGTATGGGGGTAGATCCCCCTGTATTTACATGGGTAGAACCTCCGCAATCGGTTACATTTAATGATACAGACGGCAATATAGGTGAAATAGGCGGTATTGCTGCTATAAGAAGATCTATTGATGAATACAATATTGATTTTTACTCCATCTACTTCGGTACCCCGGATAATGTAAAGGTTGAGCTGCTGGGTGAAATACCGAGTACCGGCGGAGATCTGACCTTTATTCTAATACAAATATAGAACTTCCACACAGAGTAGCAATTTCATCCGACGGAAGGCATGCATATGTTCCTGCTTACTGGGCTGACGCTGTTGCCTGGTTTACAAGAAACACAACAACGGGAGCTTTAACTTATACAGGCAGATATTCCAATTCTATTTTAGATGCCGCACAGTGTGTAACATTATCGCCTGATGGCAGTCATGCATATATTACAGCAATGCATGAAGGCGAGGTTGCATGGTTTAATATAAATAATTGATTTAAACATGGACAAAATTAATACTGGATATGTTTAGCTTCCAGCTAAATAACAGATATAGTCGTAAATATGCAGTCTGATAGCAGCAGTTATAATGAGAATTTGCAGGAATTAAGTTTTGTGAATATGGTTAATAGAAGGCTTAAAGATTCTAAGACTCATAATGTAACAAGCACATTAAAATATTAAAATTACTTAAAAATGCAGGTGCCGTAGAATAAAAGTAGCCTTTTACTGGTAGAGCAGGGTATGCGTTTTGGAAAATAATTAATGAGATAAAAAGTTATATTAAATGATAGATTATTTATTCAATATTTTACTTAAAAAGTACTTGACTTCTATATTAAATTGTATTAATAATTAATACAGGGTAATAATATGCGAGAAATATTGTCAGTAAGTGTAGAACACGAACTTAAATTGAAAATAGAACAAGCAGCAAAATACTATAATCTATCTCAAAGTGAAATTGTTAAAAGAGCAATCAAAAAATATTTAGTTAAAAAAGAATTAGACGAATTACGAGATTTATTACTACCATATGCCGAAAAAGCTGGTTACTTAACGGATGAAGATGTATTTAAGTCTATTTCATGAAAATAATTTTAGACACAAACGTAATATTATCATCATTATTAACTCAAGGTTTATCATATAGAGTTTTTACTATTTGTTCAGAAAAATATCGATTATATATTTCAAAATTGATAATTACTGAATTATCCAATATATTATTAAAAAAAATAAAAATTCCAAATGAGAAATTAACCCGAATATTGTCTTTTATAGATATGAGCTTTATAAAAATAGATGTTAAGGGCAAGCTGCCGGAAGTATGTCGAGATAAAGATGATAATAATATTTTATTATTAGCTGAGTATATTAATGCTGATTTATTAATTACCGGTGATAAAGATTTGTTGATATTAAATAAATATAAAGAAACTGAAATTATAAATCCAAGATTTTTTATTGAACATTATTACAATATTAACACATAACTTGCGTTAGTCTATAGCATGTATAATTTAAGATTTTTAATGATATTTAATCCGCTTTTTCGTAATGATTAATAAAACCGGAAAGGACAAATCTGTAAATCACTCGACAATGTATATACATTCGTATTTATTATATCTATGGGGGGTGGTCTTGCACACAACTAAAGTATTTTTAAGTGGAAATAGTCAGGCGGTACGATTGCCAAAAGAATATAATTTTAATGAAAAAGAATTATTAATTCAGAGAATTGGAAATACTATAATTCTAAAGCCCATTAAAGATCCCTGGGCCTCATTGCGAATAAGTTTATCACTATTTACAGAAGATGTTTTTTCTGATGATATAGAGCAGCCGGATATACAAGCACGAGTAGATATTTAATGTATTCTTTATTTATTCACTTTTAATAATAAAACTGTAGATTATTCATATAAACGAATATCCGAATTTGTCAATGCCTGCTTAACCGCTTTAGATATAATAAAAACACCCCACGAGCTTATACTATTTTTTACAGTTTTCATAACAACTCAGTATATCCAAAAAAGTTGGGTTTTACTTACATTTTTTTCCTTTCCACAGAAAAAGGGGAAGATAATTTCTAAATCTTTTCTTTCCGGTCTTTTTTATTGACGGATTAGTGAAAATATTGGATTTATTTATAATATTTAGCTTTTTTACGGTAAACTTAAATATTTTAAAACTTAATATTGATTTCTGACTTATTTTTAATAGCTAAATCATAGATTGTGCATATAAACGAATATTTTATTCTGTCAATGCCTGCTTGAATGTTTTAGATGTAATAAAAACACCACACGGGACAAACTGTATAAAAATTTCGCCTAACTATAACAATTTCTTATTGATTCGTTGTTACATTTGAGAAGCTACCCAATATATATATTGTTGAACTACCATCGAGTATTTCTAATGTTCCTTCAAATTCACCAGTTCCAGCACCCCCCCATACATTAATTTGAAAATCAAAATAATAGGAATCATCTAAATAATATGCTTATCCTGTTTCAGTACTAAAAAAGAAATCAAAATCAGGAAAATCTTCTTCATTATAATATGAACCTCCATTTACATTACCTGGCAATTCAATATTTAGAGTTCCCATATTATTTCCACTAAAGAAACATGTCCAATCATAATAATCAATATTATATTCAAACCCTATTTCTGTAATATAATCATAGGAAATACCACCTGCTGTAAACGTAATGTGATAAACTGTAGGTGAATCCGTTTCCTCATCCACTTTACACCCAAAAAACATTGTTATAATTATTAAAATTACTAAAATCTTTTTCATTTTTTTCTCCTTTTTACTTTTTTTATTGTACTTTAATTTACTTTCCTACAGTCCATCCCAAATTTCCTGCAACTCAGGATAAAACTCTATAAACCTCGGATTGTATTCAGTTTCTTCTATAATGTCCCACAAAGGTGTAATTTTATAAACATAATAAGCCTGTTCTGTTACAAGCTGAAAATAAATATTATCATCTTCACCAACAACATAAGTTGTTAGCGCACCATTATCATTTTCATTAATTTCTGTGAAATAAGGGTGATGGATGTTGTAGAGAGCATCGTTTTCTACATCTAATATCATTATATGGCCTTCTCTATTGCCACTTTCAGGAGTGTATCTATTAGGATTATCATATAATCGTAAATAGATTCTTCCCTTTGAATCTATAGATTTTAATGGCATCGAAAATGTATTAAATACTCTATATTTATCTGTTCCTGGGAGTATGAATTGCCTTGATGTCTCTTTTTTTTCTAAATCAAAATATAATAATGCTATATCATTTAATCGATTATTTCTAAGAATAAGTATTTGGAAATTTGTTTGCCATACACTACTTTTACTTGTTATTGGTTGTATTAGCTTTGCACCATTAAAACCAATAGGAAATTCATTATGATTAGCAATTTCTATTATATCATTTTCATATTCTATATATAATGTATCATAATCTATTTTATCTAGTAATACTTCTCTCCAATCTCCTTCATAAAAAATACTTCTTACAGAGATAAATTCAGGACAATAGAACATGCCTTCATCAAATCTAATCCATTCATTATTGCTTATATTATATTTTGAAGCATTGTATTCGCCACTGGCAGTAAAACATAAATCTCCTTCTTCTGTAACTAATTGTAAAGCTGGATATTCTTCAGCAGCGTTACCACTAGACCATGAACCAAGGCCGTCTTCTGTTCCAATTTCTATTCTTTTAATCAGCTGATAATCATAATCTAATTCATATACTTTTTCTGGCACCATTAATATATCAAAATACTTTTGTCTACCCAATCTTTCTTCTTCCTCAGAATCTACATTTGTTATATTGGTTTCATGATTTTCTAAAAATATTAAATATTTTCTAAGAAAATTATCTTCTATTTCATTTGCCTCGATAATCTCATTCTCGATTATTATTTGTTCTGTTTCTATATTTTCCTTCTTTTCCCCTGTTTCTTCTCCAGAAACACACCCAAATAAAATGAGAAAATTAAAAACAATTATTACAATAAGCTTAATCATGTGATTTCTTACAATATTCATTATAACTCCGTTTATCTTTTTCATTCTTTCCTTCTAAAAATTGTTAAAAAAGTTAAGCATGAAATTATTATATATATACATATCCGAAAAATGAATCCCAAATGTAGTTGTATATCCTGCGTCTATTAGCCAATTAATATAACTATCATTTCCATCATTATTTTCATCAAAAGTTGCAAGGATATTTGTTCTTGCACCTGAACTATAATCAATACCACCAATTGTTGTTGCCGGCGCACTATGAATTAACACATTCTGCCCTGAATCATTTACACCATAAATACCTACATGATAATCATACCATGGATCGAAATCATTATCTTCAAAAAAAACTAAACTTCCAACTCTTGGTTCATTTACTGTTGAAAAATCATCATTAAAATACATCTTTAAAAGACCATAATGCGGGACACCAACTTCTTCATCATCTGCATTAATATATGTAACATAATCCAATATTGCATATAATCCACCCTCACCCTCATATGAATCCTCATATAAATCGTCATACTCATCTCTAAATTCATCAATTTGAGCTTGTGTAATTTCAGATAAATTTCCATTTAAAAATTGTTCTAAAAAAGTTTCATTTGTTCTATCTTCAACATAATTATTTTGCGCAGCAAGATAGATTGGCATATCAATACCATCTCTATTCTGGTCATCTGGATCTACGAATAATGTACTATTGGTAATACCTGCGGCATAATAAACATAATCCGGAAACGCGCCGCAATCAAAATGAGGATCGTCATAATCTACGTCATTATCACTGCTTGAATCATATGTCACATTATCTCCATATGATACTTCATTAACACCGGACTTAAAAAGTATTCTGGAATACCCACCCGATTTTGTATCATAAACCATTTCTACATAAGTATCATCAGCCAATAATAATGCTACATCATTTATTGCATAACCATATGAATCATCGCCTTTACCATCCGCTAAATGATTATAAGCCAATACACGTGCAAGTCCGTTTCCACCTTCATCTATATCCCATTCAGTTCCACGCATTACATTTGTTATCAAGACAAGTGAATCATCAGCATCTAAACCTGATTCTTTTAATTCTGTTAATACGTCCTGAAAATATGGTAATAGTTTATCTGTTAAATGCTGGTCTATATCAATTCCATTATCTTTTAATCTTTGTAATTCATCTTGGAATTGCTCTATAGCAGCTATCTGCTCATCGGTTCCACCATTATTTTCAAGATAATCAAGCAAAGCATCAAGTTCACCTTCTGTACCTTCTGTTCCTAATAAATTGGTAAAAGTACTGTCCAAAGCTTCGTTATATCCATTAAAGTATTCTTCTTCATCCAACCCTTGTTCTTCAAAAGCAGAAATAGATTTATCTAGCTTTTTATTTTCTCTCTCTGCCTCATTCTTTTTATAATTCTCAAAACTTGATTTTCTTTTTTCTATTTCACTTATTATATCTTCTTCAAACTCAACATCCTGCATCCGATACACTTCTTCTGCTGCAAATTCAGACCTTGGATGCACACTATCATACCAGTCCCGAAGTCCCCCAAAACTCCTCGCAATAGTCCCCAAACTAAAGTCAAACCCGGCACCGCCAAACTGAAAGTAATTATCGTCTCTGCTTTTCCCAAGATGTAACTCAAGTAATCCCTGAGACTGCCACTCGCCAGTTCTGTCCCATCCGCCATCATCATTTCTTTCTGCTTTCTGAAACCAGTCCCAGCCGAACCTTCTTGCAAGGTTACCAAAATTAAGCACATTTATAGTAGTCTTACCAGTCATTCCGTACTCAACACCCATAGAAGCAAGATTACCCATAGTAGAATTAAAAGAACTCCTTCTGTCTTTTTGAATATCTGTCATATTAGCTGCATCTTTCATATTTATAGCACCAAGCCCAGCTGTAACAAACGTTCCTGACATTCCGCTTGCATAACCTGCCAGTGCTTGCCTGCCTATTACAGTCTCTTCAAAATCCCTCATGTGTCCATCAATCATACCATTTACAAGACCCGAAACAGCGTTACCCATAAACCCTTGAACACCTGCACCAAGAGTCTTTCCTATTACACCGCCAAAACTGCTGGTAACACTTTCACCTATTCCCTTCGTAACAGAGCCAAACGCCTGACCAATTCCCATAGTAGCAAAAGAACCAAGTGCTTTCTTACCCAATCCTTTAAAGACATCACCTGCATCCATACCTGTCGCAATATTCATCATACCAAAAGTAAAATCATCTATCATATTAAACGCCTGGTTTATTCCAGGAATTGCAAGTATAGGAACTGCCTTTGATACTATATTCATGGCAATGTCTACAACACTGGATAGGGAAAAACCCTTTAAAATGTTACCGAATAACGGCTTACGCCAGAATGGGGCATTACTTTCTGCCTCTCCTTTTGCCTTTGCAAGTTCATGTTCAAAGAACTTAGTATAAACTCTTTTTAATTCACCATGGCCCGGAGTTTCTAAATTACTGCCAATAGACTT
>SDBV01012831.1_pt1 | contig 10700 bp, 9 predicted proteins | sample 2277081 | NCBI WGS metagenome assembly SDBV01 (sample SAMN10402039, study PRJNA504765) | marine sediment metagenome | isolation source: marine sediment core GS10_PC15, 223 cmbsf | place: Arctic Ocean: Southern Knipovich Ridge | collected 2010
CGCAGAAAAGAAAAGCTCATGATGTACAAATTGTCTTTATTGAAATTGATTCATTGTGATTAAGAAAATGTTATCTTTTAAGAGCACATTATTGCTTCAAAAAAACAAATTTGTTTGGTTAATCTTCGCGTTGATTGCAATTGCTACATTACCTCCACCAGCAGGAATGCTAAATACACAAGTTGATGCTTCAGGCGCAATTGGGATATCTTGGGTAATTCAACAAAAATTGCAGATTGGAAAAGAAGTAATGATGCAAATTGGTCCATTAGGACATTTATTTACAAATGCATACACTTTCCCTTCTCATTGGTTCCCATCAATGCTTTATGTTCTGTTTTCACATCTTTTTCTTGTTTTTAGTTTAGCATTATTAGCCATAAAATTGTCAGTCCGATGGAAAGATTATCTACTAGTTTTTCCTTTAATTATTACACTCAGTTTTCTTACTAATCGCTTAACCGATATTCCTGATCAATTGCAAATATCTATTGTCATAATTCTTTATCTTTTAATCACACACAAAATCGGTTACAAATACAAGCATTACATACTAATTTCTATTTCAATGTTACTTGCAATTCATTCTCTTATGAAATTTGATATGGCCATAATGAGCGTATATGTGATTACAATATTTTCCATTATATCAATCTTCAAGAAAGAGTACAAGAATGGATTAGTTATTAGTTTATCATATGTATTGTTCATACCGTTAATTTGGATACTTGCCAATCAGAATTTGAATAACCTATTTTCTTATTTTACTGATGGTATACTTTTTAGCTCTGGATACAGTTATGCTCTCTCAATAGAAGGGAATCCTTTGCAAATATACGAAGGGATCATAGGAGTGGCTTTTGTTGTAAGTCTTTTTATTTTTTCAATTATAACCAAAACAAAAAATTTAACAATATTTATTTTATTGTATAGTTTCTTATTTTTTGAATCATTTAAACACGCTTTTGTTCGTCATGATATGCACGTACTTTATTTCTTTTTTACATATGGTATGTTCTTTCTTTCATCTTATATCATATACAAATACCATACTGAATCTACGAAATATAATAAAAAAAGAATTATCTTTATTGTGGTTTTAGCACTGGCAGCAATTGCTTGTGTAGCTAATATTGATTACCTAGTACCAGCATTAATTCTACCAGATGTATCAAAAACTATCCCAGTTTGGGGTACAGTCATACCATTAGCATTGAATGAAACATATCAGGCACAAATTATTGATGGCTTTAAAGATGATTCTAAAAAATATTTTCATCTTGATGAAAAAGCGGTTCAGATTATAGGGAATAAAACCATGGATATACTTCCTTGGGATGTTGCTTTGGCTTGGGGATATGATTTCAATTGGAGTGCACCTCCCACATGGCAATCATTTTTAGTTTTCAATCCAAAGATCGATGAAATTAATGCGCAACATTTTTCAGATGAAAAAGCTCCAGAAGTCGTTTTATATGCATTTAAATCAATAGATCTAAGGTATCCTCTCTTTGATACACCTAAAACAATTGCTACAATTTTACAAAATTACAAATATGAACACATATCGGGAGAATACCTAATTTTATCCCATAACCTCAAAGAAGAACCGACATTACAGGAAAGTTTGGGTACGATTAAAGTCAAAATTGGTGAGCCAATAACCATTCCTAAGTATGAATCTGGATATTTGTTCGCAAATGTTGATTTACAGTTTAGTACATTTGGAAAATTTATGAATGTAATTTTTAAACCTGCACAAGCACATATGAGGTTCAAATTCTCTGATTCGTCATATTCTGACGAATTTAGATTAATACCAGTAATTTCTAATGGTGGAGTATTTGTATCACAATATGTGTCAAATGTACAAGATTTAAAATCCATATTTACTGGCAGTATAAATCAAGATTTGGCAGAGATCATACTTTATGTTGATGATCCTAATCATTATGAAAATGAAATTGAAGTGGAATTTATTGGAGTTCCAGCAAATATTCAAATTCAAAATAATAAAATTATGAATAATATTCCCAATTGGAATGAGATGAAATACATTCAAGGTGGCATGCATAGCATCGACTACATAGGTAATAGACTAGTTAAATACGAACAGGGTGCACACGTAATAAAAGACAACAGTAGGGGATTTCAGTTTATTGATTTCTATGGATGGGGAGTAGATACTACTCCTAATGATGGGAATGTTAAAACATTTGTTGTTTTACAAGATAGAAAAAATGTAATCACTATACCCACTAAAAAGGTGCCAAGGCCTGATTTGGTATCAGTTTTTCAAGTCGAAGAATATCTAAATGGAGGATGGAAAACAACCATTAATTCGAATGAAATTGAAAATGGATGTTATGCACTTTCTTTACGAATTTTGAAACCAAACGGACAAGAATATTACGATGTAGGAAAAACAGAAAAATCCATATGCTTTGATTAGACAAATGTTTATTGAAAATTACATCATAAAATTCATTTGAGATAATTTAATGTGTAAAAATAACGTGGATTTGTGAATTGAAATATCTGATTTATTTAATTAATATTTATTTGATTGTACAAGAAAACATGTACATTTAATCATTTCAGGTTTAATTTTTATGAAACTTCTGAAATATCAATAGTAATATAATTATTTATGTTACGTTTGCAATAATTTATGAAAATAGAAAATATAAGAAATACTACTTTTACTTCATGGGATAAAACGATATCCATATCTACACTACATCAAAGGCCAGATAGAATACGAATGATTGAAGAAAAAATAACAGAGCCACAGATAGCCAGAGGTTCAGGATTATCTTTGGCACCTACAAGTTTTGGAAAAAATATTCTTGTAAGAGAAGTTTCTTCCTTTAATAGAATTTTAGAATTTGATCCGGAGCATAAAACAGTGATGGTTGAACCCGGGATTACACTTGGACAATTATTAGAGTGGAGTTTTAAGGAAAAACTATTTTTTCCAGTATTACCTGGTTCCCCACAAATAACTATAGGAGGGTGCATAGCAGGAAATGTGCATGGTAAGAATCCTTCTAAAGATGGTACATTCAAAGAACATGTAATTGAATTAGAACTTTATCATCCCAAAAGTGGAAGAAAAACAACAGGAAAAGATTCAGAATTATTTGTTGCTACATGTGGAGGGTTAGGATTAACCGGAATTATAACAAGGGCAAAACTTCAGCTTTATGATTTACCATCAGATAGAATTATGATGGAACCGCATAAAGTAGAATCATTAGTTGATGCGTTTAATATTTTTGAACAAAATTCAGATGCAGATATTCTTTATAGCTGGCATATTGGTTCAATTTTTAAAAATTTTGGTAGAGGTGTTTTACAGATAGGTTCATTTGCTAATGGATTTCTTAACAAAGATTTAAAGATTCCAAAAAACACCAATAAAGAAATTCAATTACCATTTTCAATATGGGGAAAGATATCGACATCATTAATTTTATCAATCTTTCGAGATATAGAATTACGTAATAAAAAAATGGAGAAAAATATTTTCAATGTTTTTTTCCCATTCACTGGTCCTGCAAAATGGGTTCACATTCTTTATGGTAAAAATGGATTTCGGGAATATCAGATACTTGTTTCAAAAAAAGACGTCACTAGTTTTATTGATGATCTTACAAAATTAATTATGAGAGAAAAACCTGATTTGAATATGATAGGTCTTAGACCATTTAAAGGAAATCAAAGATTCTTACAGTTTTCTGGTAATGGGTTATCTATGGCATTAGATTTTAAAAACTCTACTTCAAATATTCAGTTTCTTAATAAAATCGATGAACTTGTGATATCTTATCAAGCGATTCCAAATATTATGAAAGATTCAAGATTGCCAAAGAGAGTTGTAGAAAAATGTTATCCCCAATACAATGAATTCCAAAATATTTTAAAAAAAATTGATCCGGATAGAGTTTTTAACTCTTATATTTCTCAACAGATAGGTTTATGACATTTATTATTGTTGGAGCGTCAGCAGGATTAGGAAGAGCCTTAGCAGAAAAATTTGCATCAGAAAAAAATGATTTGATATTAATTTCCTCAGATAAGAAAGATTTACTTCCATTAAAATCTGATTTTGAGATCAAATACAAAGTGAAAATTATGCCAATTGAATTATCGTTTAAGAAAAGTTTCATAGATTTCTCTGAGATCAGTGCAGCACTAACCCATCTTACACCATTAGAAGGAATACTCTTTCCTCTTGGATATTCATATAATAATGATATGCCCGGATTGGATAATCAAAAAACTATTGATACATTCAACACAAATTTAATTTCTATATGTTTAATGATCAATCATTTTTTGAATTTATTACAAGAAAGAAAATCAACCATTATAGGATTTGGGAGTGTTGCTGCAATTAGAGGGAGAACCAAAAATGCAACATATGCTGCTGCAAAAAAAGGGTTAGAAAGTTTTTTTGAAAGTTTAAGACACTATAGTCAAAATTCAAGTATAATAGGTCAATTCTACATTTTGGGCTATCTTGATACAAATCTCTCTTTTAATAATAAGGATATGATGTTTTTTAAGCGTGCAGATGTGACAGAATTAGCAAAGATAGTTTATTCAGACAAATTTGTTGATTTTGGTACTAGAGTCTATCCACCAATCTGGAAACTTGTCAAGTTTTTGTTACCTATTGTTCCATGGAGAATTTTCAAAAAAATAAAATTTTAATTTTTGAATACGTTTTTCTACAAATCAGATTCAAATTAAGCACTTATTAATAAATACAAATTTTTCTTGAATTAATAAAATTAGGATATATTATAACAATAGAATAGTTTTCTGTTAATTATGAAAATAGGTTTTTTTAAAGAAATGATTAAAAGACCGCAATTCTATAAATTTCTATCAGTTAGCATAGCAATTAATTTAGCTGCATTATTTTTTATAGCTGTCCTTACATCGTCATTAGGAATTTTTTATGCATATTCTGTTTTAATTTCTTTAGAAGTTTTTGCAATCACAAGTTTTTTTATTCATGATAAATGGACATTTGGAAACGTTCCAAAAAGAACCAAAAAACATAACCGATTCATAAAATTTAATCTATTTGCCCTGTTAGGGTTTGGACTTAATGAAGCAATATTATTATTTTTAACAAATCAGATGGGCATGTTTTATCTATTTAGTGAAAGCATAGCAATAGTTATTACTTTTTTCTTTAATTTTATTATAAATAACAAAATTACATGGAAGAATTAATGTAATTCAATACTAAAGAAAAATTGATGTTTATAAAAAGAAGATAAAACTATTTTTTTTTAGCTAAACATATTATTGAAACACCAAATGGGAAATTGTGTTTTTTCAATATCATGTCTTCTACTTGCATAACTTTTTCTAATATATCATTAAAGATTTTAGGGAATTTCTGCATGTTAGGTTTAGGATTTGTTTTTTTTATTCCAGATCTGGTCAATAATCTATAAACTACTACAAATGGGAATACAAATGAGACAAAATAAGATATACGTACAATTGTGAATCCAGCACGGTGTAATGATTTTTGCAGTAAAGGAATATCATAGCGTCGTACATGGGATACTGCGACATCATGTTCACTCCATAGAAACTGAAATGCAGGTACTGTTATTAGAACATAGCCGTCAGATTTTAACATTCGCTTAATTTCATTCAAAACTTGTTGTTCTTCTTCAATATGCTCAATTACATCTAATGTAGTTATAAGATCAAAACTTTCATCCTTGATCGGAATTTTGGTCAAAGTACATTGAATAACATGTAATCCTCTTTTCAATGCTATTTTTAGAGCAGTAACCGAAAAATCTGTGCCCATTACATCGCCAAATATCTTAAATGCTATTGATGTTCCTCCGGGGCCACAACCGATATCTAAAATTTTAATATTGTTTTGATTTTGAATGGTTTTGATAAAACTACAAAGTATTTTTCTTCTTCCTTTGTTCCACCAATGTTCATCTTCAATAGATGCCAATAACTCTATAGCATTGTCTTTCAATTCTTTCTATAACATTATTCATTTATGAGTTATTTGTATTTATTCAATTAAACACAATAAAATTAAAAAAAAGAAAAATGCATCTTAAGATCGATTTAGGTTTTTTAGAAAAATTGTGAAATATAAGATTTATTGATTGAATTGATTTTTATTTTCTATGATCTCATTAATTGCTTCATCCAAATATGGAAAAGTTAGGTCACGATCTTTTATCACTGTAAGAGGCAATGGCCAATTAATATTTAATGTAGGATCGTCATAGCGGATTCCTCGATAGGATTCAGTGGAGAAAAATTCTGACATGTGGTATAACAATTCAGTATCATCTTCTAAAGTCTGATATGCTAATGCTGTACCTTCCGGGGAAATGATTGCTTTATAATTATTAGAGCGAAGTTCAACGGAAAACCATTCCTTAAATGTCTCAGAATCAGGTCTCAAATCAATTAGCACTTCAAAAACTTTTCCCCGTATACAACGAACGTATTTCATTTCTTGATGTGGTTTTAGTTGATAATGAATTCCACGGATTGTTCCTTTTTTCTTGTTAGAAGAGATACTAATTTGGACTAATTGCTGATTAATTCCTTTAGATTTGAATTCTAGGGTATCCCATTCTCGGGCAAAGAACCCACGTATATCTTCGTGTTTTTCAAGCTCAACAATGTATGCATCTTTAATTTTAGTCTCATTAAATTTCATGTTTTGAATTTAGAGGTTTCATATTTTAAGATTATTAAATGTGTCCAATTTTCAAGAACATATTTTCTTGAATTCATAATGATAAAAATAGTTTTGAATTCAATGTTTTATACAAACTCATGTTTGAATCCAATAAATTTTATTTGAATACGTTATAAAAAAATCCCAAGTATTATAATAGATAAGATTTTTTATAAAACAATTTGAAGATTCTCATATTAGGTGCAAGTGGACCTGTAGGAACTTATTTGATGAAAGAGTTTGGGGTAAATGACCACATTATAAATTCAACATATTGTACAAATAAGATTTTTGATGAAATTCAATATAGATTAGATATTACTGATCAAGAATCCACAAAGAATTTAATAAAAAAAATCAAACCGGAAGTAGTCATTGATACTGTAGCTCTTTCTGGAATGGATTTAGCAGAAACAGATCCCAATTTAGCAGATAAAGTAACTGTTCAAGGAACAAAAAATGTCATTGAAGGTTGTAAATCAGTTAAAAGTAAGATTGTGTATATATCAACTACAGCCGTTTTCAATAACACAAAAATCTACTCAGAAGATGACATTACAGACCCTGTAAATAATTATGGACATACAAAGTATAAAGCAGAAGAATTGATCATCAATTCTGAACTGGATAGTCTGATATTAAGAACTGATCATCCATATGGTTGGATTGAAAATAAGCATAAGAGAGTAAATTCAGTCATAAGAGCATTAAATACTCTTAGAGCTGGAAACGTCCTGAAAGAAGTTATAGATTGGTATAGTGTTCCAGCATATCTGCCAGATTTTGCAAAATCTACTCGTTTACTGATTGAAAATAATGAATCCGGGATTTTTCATGTAACCGGTCCAGATTACATAAATAGATATGAATGGTCATTAAAGGTAGCGGAGATCTTTGGGTTTGATAAGAATCTAGTTGTGCCTATAAAATCTGAAGAACTAAGACTTCCTGCCAAAAGAGGCAATACTAATGTGAGTAACAAAAAACTTGTTCAGAGAACAGGGTTTGTGATGAGTGGGATTTCGGAAGGATTGTTAGATATGTATAAGAAATCATCACTTAATTAATGAACATGATTGCAAGTTCTTTTGAACTGCGAATAATTTTTAATTAAATATTCTTAATATTTTAGTATAAGCCAGAGATCTAGTAGTCCACCTTGAATATTTTTTAGTTTCTTTTCAGAACCTATTTTTGACTCACCTATTCTTTTTCTATAAGTGACTGGGATTTCTATTACTCTTAAATCATTTTCTAAACATTTCAGTGTTAAAAATACTACAAAAGCAACTCCGCCGATAGAGATATCTGTACCAGGATAATTCAATTGATTTATTATTTTTTCCAAAGCATTTCTCCTAAAAATTCTTAACATACAACCAATATCATTAAGATTTACAACTCCCAAATGTGTAAAATTAATATATTTCAACTGAAGGAGTTTTGATAAAAAATAGTTTCCCCAAATATGCATGGCTGAATCCCGAGCATTATCTTTTTCGTTAAGAATTTGTAATTGTCTTGAGCCATTAACTACATCACAGTGGTTTATGTATGGCAACATTTTATCCAAATCGATCGAACTTAAAGTTCCATCAGATTCTGTGACTGCAATTAAATTAACATCAGATTTTAGTGCTTCTTTGAATCCAAGAACAATTGAGTGTGCATATCCTCTGTTTTCATTCTTTGTGATGACCTGAGCTCCACATTGTTTAGCTAATGAAACCGTATTATCATCGCTGTTATTATCTATAATAATTACATCTTTAACAAACGGATGATTACGATAGTCAGTAACAACTTGTTGTATGGTCTTTTCTTCATTATATGCAGGTATAACAACACATATTTTTGGTTCCTCTATTTGGTCCGATTTAAGAAAATGTCTATCAATATCTATACGGTATTTTTTTCTGCTATAGACATAAAGGAAAAAGAAGGATATCCAAAAAAAATCAATTAGTAATATCCATTTTAAATATTCAGATGTTGTAAAAGTTTCAATTAAGCCTCTATTACGAAAAAAGAACTGTAATCCATTACTAATGAGGATGCTGAGAAAGAGCACTGTCCAAATAATGTTCGTGATAAAAATAGGAAAAAATGAAATTATTAGTATTGAGAAAATTTTTGTCATGACAAACCTTTTTCTTTTTATTTATATTTGATTACTTAAAGTGTTCTAGGCACATACAACACATGAATTATATAAAAATAACTTTTAAACACTTACCTTAGTCAAAGAATAGGATTCTATGAGCTATATTTTGTTAAGGTGTCTCAAGATTTATGTTCTCTAAAACTTCCAAAATATCAGGGAAATTTTATGAATATTAATGGATGTAAAATATGGCTTACTGGTTCACGTGGTTTTATTGGAAGTAATTTAGCTTCAGAGTTAGACAATAGCTGTGATCTTACATGTCTATCAAATACCAAAAACGAAGATATACATTCAAATCAAACAAACAAGCAACCAGTATACGTAGATTTTCAAAATAAGAAGAACATTATAGATATTATTGAAAGATTAGGAATCCCTGATATCTTTATTCATCTGGGATGGGGAGATATGACAAATCCACATTCGGAGGTACATCTGGTAGAAAATATTAATCAAAGCAAGAATCTCATTCAAGTGTTATACAAGGCTGGACTCGAAAAGTTTGTCTTTTTAGGAAGTATTAATGAGTATGGGGATCAGGTTGGACCTCTATATGAAGAAATGGGACCCAAAGGTGAGATTACAAATTATGCTAAAGGGAAGATAGAGGTAGCAAAATTTGGTTTTGAAAAAGATAAAGAAATGAAAAAAAAATTCATTCACATTAGACTTTCTTACACATATGGACCGGTACTAAGAAAAGGTTCTTTAATACAAGATTTGTACTGGGCTAAAAAAAAGAACTTAGAGATATCTCTAGGTCATTGTGAACATTATCGAGATTATATCCATGTCTCTGATGCTTTAACTGGAATAAAATTACTGTGTAACGTTAAAGAGTCTACTACTGTAAATTTAGGCAGTGGAAAGGCAATTAAACTGAAGGAGTTTGTTAAACTTTTCTGGAAAATTTTAGATGGAAATCCTGAAAAGCTTCATTTTGGTAAAAAGAAACCAAAGAAAGAACAGCCACAGCCAAACTGCTTTGCAAATTTGGATAAACTTGAAAAGATTACAGGATGGAAACCCTCAATAGATTTAGAAGAAGGTATAAGAAATACGGTTAGAGAATTAGATAACAAATATTCTTAATTATTTGCTAAAATCATACATGTTCATAACTTTGGCACCTTCTTTTTGAAAAAGAAATTTTACCGGTTTCAAATCTAAACTCTCTAGTTTCTCAATGACTGCTTTTTGTTTAGATGGTTCACAATAAAATAACATATGACCTCCTCCTCCTGCTCCAGTTATTTTACCTCCAGTAGCACCCTCCTTTAAAGCAGCTTCATACACTTTATCAATGCGTTCATTACTAACATTTTTTACAAATTTTTTCTTAGCCAACCATCCTTTGTGTAGGAGTTTTCCTACCGTGGCAGTATCAGAGTTTTTCAGTGAGTTGAACATATCCTCAGCCAAATCCCTTACAATATGTAATTGTTCCATTGTCTCCGGAACCTTTTCCTTAATTCTTTGTAATTGAGACTCTAAAATTGTTTCATGGTCTTTTGGGTATCCAGCATAAAATAAAAGTAGATTTTGTTCGAGTTCTTTTAATGTTGATTTGGATAGATTAATTGGAGTGACAACGACTCCATCCTTTTCTAATTTTAATAAGTTAAATCCCCCAAAAGATGAGATATATTCATCTTGTATACCTAATGGATATTTTAGAATATTTCGCCCAACGTGAAATGCAGTTTTTGCGATTTTTTCTTTTGACCAATTCTCTCCTTTTAGTTGAGAGATAGTTTTGACAAAATTTACTGTTAGTGAGCT
>SDBV01012832.1_pt1 | contig 10698 bp, 15 predicted proteins | sample 2277081 | NCBI WGS metagenome assembly SDBV01 (sample SAMN10402039, study PRJNA504765) | marine sediment metagenome | isolation source: marine sediment core GS10_PC15, 223 cmbsf | place: Arctic Ocean: Southern Knipovich Ridge | collected 2010
TTGGAGGGAATTCGCGATTTCCTACAGAGAGAAAACCTCGCCGCTATTGCGGATCTTCACAGGTGGCGAGACTCCTGGCAGGGCTAGACCTGTTCAAGGGGTGCAGGGCGCCCCGTGAACAGCGCAATTCATAGTGCTCTGTGCTCCTGTCGCAGAGCGACAGGAGAACAGCAAGCTACTATACTTCCCTTCGGAAAGTTGATACTCTAGTGGTCAACCCGTTCGAGGAGGAAGTGGTTGCGACTCAAAACCACTGCAATCTGGATTATCGGTTTCGCTTCAGTTATCCTCTTTACCTCTCTCAGTTGCGATAAAGGATCGACAACGGCCTCCCCTCCATCCGAAGAATCAACACAGAACACAGAGCAGGAGACGGTTGTGCAGCCCGTTCAGGCTGTCTGCATATTGGATGAGCTGGCGTTTTGGTCCGGCCCCTCCACCAAGAAGGGTTACAAGAACTACAATCTCAAAAGGGGTGAGATTGTCACATGGTTGGGAACCCAGGAGACCGAGCAGGATGACGAGAGAAAGCGAAAATTCTTCAGAATCAGCCTGAGCGACGGCAGCGAGGGCTGGGCGCTGGCCGCCTATATCATGCCAAATGCGGAACCCGCCGCCGTGGTCGATAAGACCTCCATCTACAGCAAGAACAGCCTCATCTCCAAAACCGATTCAAGTTTTGAAGCGCTGGATATCATAGCCCTGGTAGAGATACAGGATGATTGGCTCAAGGTGGTGGGACGTTTTAAAGAGAGCCCTGTTTGGATCAAGCCAGGCAAGACAACAAGGGCCGAAGTCGATATCGCCGTAGCCAACCAGGCAAAGCGCGCCCTGGCAGAAAAAGATCGGGAAACCCTCAAAGAAAAGCTCACAAGCATACTCGAAGAGGAGGCCTTCACGGATTCGATATTCATTCCCCTGGTGCAGGCCCGTCTGCAGGAGCTTCTCGATGAAGAGAGGGCCGAAGAGGAGAGTTTAGGCGAATCTGATCAGAGCACAGAGCATGCTTTCCCATGGGATAGCTCGGAGGAATCGAGCGGGAGCAACGATCAGGGAACCAACTCAGAATGACCGTCAATCCTTCCGCTTTCCTGAAGCCCGAAAAGTTAGAACAGCAAATCCTGGCCTTTGTAGATGCCCTACCTGACTACACTCCCTCGCAGATACAGGAAAAGATCAGAAAACACGGTTACGTCGGCCAGGATCTGGCCGTTCGAGCGACATCCCTCGCGGCCTACAGGCATGTATCCCGTATAAAGAAACTCTTTCTGAAAGGAGCGCGGCGCGATCGCCTTCCCCGGAAATCCAACATTCTCTTTGTCGGGCCGACCGGGTGCGGTAAGACCTTTCTCGTGGAGATTCTGTTTCGGGATATCCTCAATTTGCCAACCGTTATCATCGATATGACTACCTACTCCGAAACAGGATACGTGGGCCAGGACGTCTCTTCGATTCTCACGCGGCTCATGTATGCCGCCGATCTCAATCCACTCACAGCATCGATCGGCGTGGTCTGTTTGGACGAGTTCGACAAGCTGGCATCGGGTCAGAACAACGCCGTCTTTGCAGGCGCCGGTACGACCAAGGACGTCTCGGGATTGGGCGTCCAGAGGGAACTGTTGAAAATGCTCGAATCCTCCGATGTGTCGGTACCTATGGAGTTATCCCATTCGGACTACACGCCAAAAACCGTTATCTCGACTCAGGATATTCCTTTTTTCGCCTGTGGCACATTCTCCGGACTCAAAAGCCTTATCGAACGAAAGGGGGAGCACATCGGCTTTGGCCGGGATGGTCTGTCCGGAGATCAGGATCGGATCGCCGTGACGTATACCGCAGACGAGGTCGAGCTCACCAGCAATTTTCTGAGCTACGGATTTCTGCCCGAGCTCATGGGGCGGTTCAACCGGATCATTCCCTTCCACGCCCTGGACGAGAAGCAGCTCGTAAGCATCCTCCACACCAATGTGCTGCAGCGATACCGCAACGAGTTTAAATTCGAGGGTATCGAATTAGTTGTCTCAAAAGAGGTTCTTCGGGTGATCGTGCAGGAAAGCCTGAAGAAAGAAACAGGGGCGCGAGGTATCGATGCCTCTCTGGTGAGATATCTCGAAAACGCGGCTTTTGAAGCCTACTCCGAGCCTCAAACCACACAGGTTGAGCTCATTATGCGGAACGGCGAGGTTGATTTCACAATCGGATAGACGCGGTCAAGAGCTTCTCGATCTCGTCCGCTGGCAGCTGCAATTTGGTGCGAGATGCCCCGGCACCAGCCCTCACATGCTTTTCAGAGAGGCCCTCTTCCAACGGTTGAGCAGCCGTTCTCTCCGGTTAGGCAACCGCCCTCTCAAAGTCTTCAGGCAAGAGTTCATGGTCACCTTAAACGGACGAAGGGTTTCGTGCTCCAATCTCATAGGTTTGCTCGAGTCCAGAGCGGTTAAAAAGAGTGGAGCCCTGCTGTTGGGAACACATTTCGATACGCGTCCCATTGCCGATCGAGAGCAAGACATTCTGAAGAGCAAGACCCCCATTCCTGGAGCAAACGACGGGGGGTCAGGAACGGCTGTGCTTCTCCACCTGTTGGACCAGATAAGCTCAGAGTCATTCTCCCGGGATATCCTATTTGTTTTTTTCGACGCTGAGGATGTGGGTGATCTCGACGGCAACCGCTTTGCCATGGGATCCAGGTACTTTGCCGATCATCCGCACCCGGTTTCACCCGAAGAGGTCATTATCGTCGATATGGTGGGCGGAAGAGACATGATCATGAACATCGACGCGCATATCTACCATCACAGGGCAAGCCTTCGACTGACCGGACATATCTTGAAACTGGCCGAAAGGTTGAATCTCGTTCCCTTCAAGAGGACCAAGCAGGACAAGACCCGCTACATCGTTTGCGATCACATTCCCTTTCTCCTCAAGGGAATTCCAAGCTGTGTGCTCATCGACATCGACTATCCCGAATGGCACACCCATAGGGACCTTCCCGACGCCATGTCGCCTGAATCTCTCGTAATCATCGAAGATCTGCTTTTGAGTTACCTTAAAGGTTTCCGTTCATGAAGCTTCTCCGTCCGGCCCCTGTTTGAACCCGGACGGCCCCTGCTTCAACCTCGAACCGAGCAGGACATTCACAACGCTCAGGATCACGATGAACCAGAAAACCGTCTGATAGGCCTGAATAATTGCAAAACCTCGGTCCAGGCCGATCTTCAGAATAACTCCACCCAGTGCAGAGCCCAGCATGCCAATTCCAAATCGCCCCATGCTATAGAGGCCCGCCGCTACTCCGGTTTGAGCCACTGGCACCTGATTCAATGCGGCCCGGTGAAGAGCTGCAAGGGAGAGTCCGGCCCCTAAACCGTGTACAATCAGGGCGCAGACGTACCAGACCAGAGAGGCGCCGTCGGGAAGAAGGGCCAGACAGATCACTGACACACACTGCCCCCCGGCTCCCAACAGAACCGGCAAACGGCTTCCCCAAAGATCTGCCAGCCGCCCGCCGAGACGCGTGGTCGCCAGGAGGGATGCTGCATGAAACAGCAACAAGAATCCGATGAGTGAAGCGTTCAGGTCCTTAATATCCGAAAGGTAGAGGGGTGTCAAAAATCCAACGCCCATTATGGAAAACATCCTCAGGCCCGTGCACGCAAAGGCAATTCTGAAGCTCCTGATACGGAAGAGAGAAAGGGTAATAAATGGTGTTCTGTGTCTTCTCTCGTTGAAGAGGAAAACGATAAACAGGACGATCGAGGGGACAATCAGACGCAAGTCCGTAAGAGGTGCCCGCCCTGTTATCGGCCTCGAGGAAACGTAAAACACAAACAGAACTGCCGAGCAGGAGAGCAACGCCATTCCTGTCCAATCAAAGGAGCCCAGACCTACGGAGGTTTTTTTTGTCTCAGTTCTGGTTCCGAGTGCAACAATTATCAGGCCCAGCACGCCGATCACGATTATCGGAACAAATATGGTTCGCCATCCCAGGTTGTCGATCATGAGTCCGGCCGAAACGGGACCAACAATCTGGGCCATGGGGGCCATCGATTGCCACGTCCCCAACGCCTTTCCCTTCTCCTCCGGCGGAAATGCCTCGGCGATAATCGCCATGCCCAGAGGATTGAAGCTGGCTGCCCCGATTCCCTGAATGATACGAGCCATCAGAAGAAGCGCAAGGCTCGAGGATACCGTTGCGAGAACCGTGCCCAGGGTAAAAAGCGCCATGCCTGCCAAGAGAAGGCGAACCTTGCTCACCGTGTCGCCCAGCCGGCCATAGAAGGGCATAAAGATAAAATACGGCAGCGTCAGAGCGATAACGGCCCAGGCCATCATATCGGGCTCTAATCGAAAGGCCGCCCGAATAGACGGCAGTGCCACGGAAAACATCGAGTGGTTGAGCAATGACATCAGGATCGGAGGCATCAGGATATAGACAAGGGAAGTTCGGCGGTTCGCCCCATGGGCGGCCGAGTCCCGGCGTTTCTCTCTTATCATAGCTAAATTGGAGTCTATCATACCTATCAGCCCACACCGTATCAATCATCTCCGTACGAGCTTGACGGCCCGATTCTCTGCCCCTATCATCTAACTTACGAGATACGCTATTCTAAACTTTCTTGTGTGTGACGACTGTCTCTACAAACAAAAAAGGCACTACACGTCAATAGCGTAGTGCCTCGTTTTTTAAATGTTAAATGTACCTTCCTCTCTGGTAATCGCTTTTATATACGGTTCTGCAACATCGTCAGGAACTGAGATTGTGATTTCTCCACTGCCATTTTCATTTACTGAATCGATTATAGCGCTAAGAAGTCCTGACTGAATTCCTTTTACCTTGATATTTCTCATGATCATCTCCTAAATGTTATTTTCACCCACTCCACTCACACTTCTGCGAGATCCTATTTGCCGTCCTTCCCCTTGCCCCTTCTCTAAGCTGTAATTATCTGTCCATCACGAATTACCTCCACTAAGAGAATTATAAATTGGTCACTGACCTAAAAATAGCTAACTCACCAACTAATTTCGGTTAGACCAACTCTATATGGTATAGGCAATTACACGAGATTGGGTTAAACTTGTTTTTTTATTTATTTTGCTTAACGTGCTTTTACGGAAATTCGTTGATTTTGAAATATTTTTTTCTACAGCTCGAAGTCCAACTCCTTCCTTTTTTCCTTTAACCACTCGTCGAATACCACTTTAATTTTCTCGATCTCCTCAAGTGCTTCTTCTTTAGTACCACCACTCTTCCTTATTCGATCTCTAATTGCTGCAATTACTCTTTTAGGGTCATAGTCGAACTGTTCCAAAAACCGTTCATCGATCAGCCGATTTTCAGCCATCTCTTTTGCTGTGTCCTTATTGATCCCCATATGTTGATATTCAGTTTGCAACCACAATGTCCGAATAATGTCCTTATTAAATTGCCTCATCTGTATTGCTGTAAGAAATATTTGAGGCGTTACTTGAAGGTTAGCTGGAACACCACAGTCATCCATCGGAACCGCATCTTCTGATTTAACTCGCTTCCTTCTTCGTCTTCGTTTCTGTGGCTTATCTTCGTTCAATTCATCTAGATCGATAAACTTTAAAAGTTCGCTGGCTCCAATCTGGATCGGGAAGCCACTCGTAGCAGCTTCTACAATAAATTCTACGCCAGCTTTTTCAAGCGCTTCAAACACATGTAATAGCTCATCCTCAGTCATTTCTCTATCCTCTGTTTTCTTCTCAGCACCCTCTCCTTAGTTGATTTTAGATCGTGTTCCTTTTTAGAAAGCCACCTACAATTGCCTGGCCTGTAATTTTCATTAGGATTGATTCGATCTAAGACATATGATGCGTTAGGCTTGGCTCCTAAATCTTTGAAAAATGCGTTAAACGATTTGCGCCATTTTGCACACACAGTTATTCCATTTCGCTTATAGTATTTGTACACGCAATTCTTTTTCCGATAGCACCTCTCTTTCATTGAATAGTAACTTCTATATTCTGATGTGTGGCTCATTCCATGTTTTTCTATTTTTCTAATCGGTACTTCAGCTAAGGGTCACCATATAATTTGAGTCTTCTCCAGTGTACACGACAAGAACCTAAGCCGTAGTGTTTTCTGCCACAGTTTCTCACTTTACAAATCTTCCCTTTATTCATATCTACACCTCAATCACTTGAATGCAAACTCGTCGTTAGCTGCTTCCTCAATTAGTTCTATTTTGTCTCTACAAAGCTCAAAAGTATCGCCTGTAGTGATCGTCCTACCAACTTCTCTTGTACTGTTTTTCAGCTTTTGTATCCAATTCTTATTCTGCAAACTAATGAGCAACCGATTGATTTCGCTAAGCTGCTTTCTAGTCTTCTTTGCCAACACTTCTCTACCCAATCGATACCTATATCTAATTGGTCGCATCGTTTGGAGCATGATACTTAGAACCCTAAACTCTGCATCTGTCAGTTTTGCCATCTGCCTATCTAGCTCGCTGGCTAAAGGCTCTATTTGCTTCTTTACAGTACTCTGTTCCATCTCTTCCTCCTAAAATAATCTTCCCTTCTAAAACACTCTTTCCTAAAAAGAGAAATCGCTGTTAGTTTTCTCTTATAGTTCTTTTGTAACATAGAGTGTAAGTAACTAAGAGTTATAACAAATATTTTTGTTCGGTAACCGGACAAGAATATTTGTTCGGTAACGGCAATACGCAACAAGAATATTTGTTCGGTACCGAGCAAAAATATTTGTTCGGTAGTAGTTACCATGTCGTCACGTTGGATCATGCTTCGTATCCTTTATACTGCGATTCTTAAAGTACTGCTCAACGTCTCTATAAGCTTCTGTTGTTCTCAGATAGGTTGATGCTATAAATCCTTTTCTCGTTCTAGATTTCAATACTGGCGCATCGTAGGTTCTAACCGTTTCGCGAAGTAAGACACCCTTTTCAATCAGAGCGTTAATTCTGTTCAGTGATGTTTGAGGGCTTTTCATCTTTGCTTGTGGCAACGCATCTCTCATAGTTTGCTGATCAATCCAAGTAAATACTAATGTCTTTCCATATTCTCTTCTCCATTTGTCCTCTGTGTCCACAATTCTGAATTTTCTTCTTTTGGAAACAACACTTGGATGCTCAGACTTCTCGAGACTCCGAATGTAAGAAATAATAGAGCCCTCATTAAAATCCATATCGAAGCACGTCAAGACTCTCGTGTCTAATTTAAGAAAAACAGTTATTCCCACAACTCAACCTTCTTCACAGAGTTCGCTCCTGGTATTAGTTAATCGAGCTGAGATTATTTCTTCTTTTTCTTCTGAGGAACTAAGATGACATTACCTCTGTCATCGATGTACTGATAAACTCGATCTCCAGCCTTCAGTCCAGTTTTAGACGGAAGAGTAACTCCTAACCTTCCGCCAACCATACCGACTATGTAAGGATCGATTCGAAGCAGGGTTAGTTTCCTTAGCTTAATTTCTCTTTCTGACAACATAATAAACTCTCCTCTCTATCGGTGATAATAATATTATATTATCATACTATCATCGATAAGTCAACAGGTAGGAATTCATGGAAAAAAACAGCTCTGAGGATCGCCGTCACTGCATTATCTCAGTGAGGCTGGTACTTGAACACCCCTATAGAAAGAGATAATCACGGCTCAGAGTAAAAAAAAGGGCCAGTCGGCGAAAGAATCAAAAAACTGACTGGCCCCAAACAATAAGGAGAAATAGTGAATAAAACTAACTCTGCCAAGACATCAAGGCAAAGCAAAATCTCAAAGTGCTATGCGTGTAATAGGCACAACGTGACCTAATTTTTATCACGCATAGCAGAACTGGAATCCAACAAGCGACCTCTTTGGTGAGAAGGCCACTTTTAACATCTTAAAAAAACTCCGTTGAGGATCTTCCCTCTAAAACCCCAAATCAAGAAACTTCAAAGAACTTCAACCTCAACGGAGTACGTATCTACAACTACGCCTGAGGTAATAAGGCATAGTCATTAAACACTAAAAAGCTTTGGCAAAAAGTCTTTTGGCAGTGCGATCCCTTTGTTCATTCTATTCTCTGCTTTTGTCACATCCATAACGTCCATTGATTTATTGGCAACGCATTTTCTTATTTGACGATAAATAGCGCTCTTCGTTACTGTCCTCTTCTTTCCGTTGTCGTCTGTAAAAGTGTAATCTTTGCTCTTGTTGGAGCGATTTCTCTGCATCGCTTCATCTCTTCTCTTTGACCGTCTTTCGTCTTCATCGGTTTCGTTCTCAGAATCTTCTTCTTCGCCATGATCCTCAAATGCTTTGCTAAACATTACAAGCGACTCTCTGCCTAACGCCTTTTCCATTTGAGGTGAGAGGTTCTGATTCCGTTCGACTCGATTTGTCATGGAGGTCATTTGCACTTGAGTTATCTCTCCGTCATCTGCCTTTTCCTGAATGAGGTTAAACATAGCCTGTTTGTGACGTTTAGTTCGTTCAGAACCTTTTCGCAGCATTTGGAGAGGTGCTTCATCATCATTAAATGCTTTATTCAAAGTACTCACTGCCGTATCTCCAAACACTCTCGTTTGCCCTTTCTCCAGTATTTCAACGACAGCTCCATTCAGCTCTTCGTCGTCAATGAGGTCCATCATGCTTTTTGTTAAGGGCACATTTTTGCTGATCCTGTTTTGTATTTTCGTTACGTCGAGTTGGCTGAGTTTCCCTTCCATTCCTTTTTTCAGGACAATATCCAACACCTGTTTCTTTGTGGCTTTATCGAGAACCAAAACTTCATCATCATCTTCTAGTTCAACGCCGTCTTCAAATTCTCTCACCTCATCGCCTCCATATATTTCAGGTTCATCTACTTCATCATAATTAAGGTCATCGTCATCTTCGTATTCTTCAAACTCGTCATCGTCGTGTATAGCCTTTCTTACTTTTTTGCTATTCAAAATCTTGTGTAGCTGTTTTACTGCTTTCTCGAAGTCTTCTGCTTGTTGCTCAATCTCCAGTTCTGCACTTACTGCAGCATCTTCTTCTTCAGCTTTACTTATTGCATCTAAGAAAGAACGGCCAATAAGAACATCATTGCTCATCTCGCTACCTCTTTTCTCTTTTTCTTCTTTGCGAAGAGGCTCTTTTTGTTCGGTTTTTCTGCCTCTTTAGAAGCTTCTTCTTCTATAGATTCTTTTAAAGCCTCTTTCTTAGCCTTCCGTCTCAACTCGCCTTTCAGCTTTTCGATCTGCGTTTTCAGCTCTTTCTGTTCTTGCAGAATCCTTACCACTATCAATCCGAGCAGATATTCTTTTTGCCCTTCTCCACGAACTCCTGTATGTAGGTCAAGTTCGTTGCCACTTCCGTTATCCATCCCACTTGGGTCTTTTAATATTGTCATATAATCGTTTCTTTCTTGATTAGTCATCTTGCAGCCTCCTCTTCTAACTTTACTGCTCATCTTTTAAGATCATTAACATTCAATTTATCAATTTCTTCATCGCTCATGTCTGGGCTATCAATCATGTCTAGTTTTTCTTTCTCCGATAACTTGAATTGCCTGATTGCTTGCAAATGTGATCTTTTCTCGCTCCTTTCATTATTCAGTTTCGCCTCTTTTGCTGATTCTTCCCCTTGACGCTGTATCTCCTTTAACTCTTCTTCAAGTAACGCTTTGTACTCTTTTGGCTGATATTCAAAAACACTTGTTACTTGCCTCATATCGAAAGTTCGATTGACACCATCAGTCTTAAATCCTCTTGGTCTTTCGCACTTCACAAAAACGACCACATACGAGTCAGCTGTGTTTGGAAACTGCTTTTTGTTTTCAAGTAAAGGAATCTCCAATTTTCCAGTCATGCTAAGACGAAGTCTCCTAACTAACTGAAGTTCGATCACTCCGTTATATGCACATTTCATCAGCCTTCTTCCTTTTTTAAGAACGCATAGAGTTTGCAATCAGCAGGACCAGATGTGAGTTTTAGGTAGTTGAGGGATCGGTTTATCGGAATGACTAATGATGGATTGTTGGCGTGTGTAGTGATTGTTAAAGTCGTATTGCCAAGAATGAATACGAAACTTGCAGCTGCATCTGTTCCAGTTAACAAAATATGCGAAACTCGCATGCCATTTCTGGTGAGAGTCTCTGTTGCTGCTAATTCAACTATTTGTTCCGCTTCGTGTAATTTTCCTTCTGCCACTTTAGAACTCCCTTTCTCCGACTTTTATAGTTTCTCGTTTCGTTTTCTTTTTCGCTTTTCCGTAACGCCTAATCACCAACTCCTCGACGACCTTGCTGATACTTTTTTTTCTCTTTCCATTCTCATCAATGCTCTTTTCACTTTCCTGGTTCAGTAGTTTCCAAGCATCGAGCGTAATATAGATTGTTCGTCGAATTCTCGTTTTACCAGCTGGATCTTTTGTCTCCTTTGGAATCGTTATTAGTGCCATAATAGAATTGTCCGATGCTTTCAGTTTCGAGACAAGGCAAAGGATTCCACACTCCAAACAAAGAGAGAGGCCCAATTACCATAATGGCGAAAGGGCCTCCGTTTCGGAGTAGATCCGCAGCGCACTGCGTTACAAACAAAGGTGAAGTTGTGACGTTAACCCGCATTTCTCATACGCCCTAAGCACAAGGACCCCGCCGCGTTTTATTCGAAAGTCAGGGCTGGCTCTCCGACAATGAGGGGTCTTTCGGTATCCAAAGAGCGCCTGACAAACAGGATAAGG
>SDBV01012833.1_pt1 | contig 10698 bp, 29 predicted proteins | sample 2277081 | NCBI WGS metagenome assembly SDBV01 (sample SAMN10402039, study PRJNA504765) | marine sediment metagenome | isolation source: marine sediment core GS10_PC15, 223 cmbsf | place: Arctic Ocean: Southern Knipovich Ridge | collected 2010
GATGAGTGAACACGCACAAGTAAAACACATCGCAGAACTTCAAGCGAAACTTGATGAAGATGTGAAATGGGATATTAAGAACCTAAAGCCAGATGAGTTATATGCGAGTGCATTCGCAGAGGGCTTTATGTATTCAGAAAACATCCATAGAAAAGCATTTGATAGTTGGAATGAAAAGAGAAATAAATTAGAGGAGCTAAAATGAACCAAGCAAGTTTCTTCCATTACTTCCCCAACGATGGGGAGCAAATACAAAAAGACAAACGGGCTTATGGTAAGTGGGATGTGTCCTTCTATTATGAAGACAACAAGGTAACGGAAATCCACGTCTCGGATATGACAAAGACTCCGAATTACATTGAGGTTGACCTAAACTTACCGCCCAGATTAAATGGGATTTATCAAGCTTGTGAAAGCCACTTATCAGATATTCAAACGGAGAATTACTAATGAGGATTATAAAATTTCGGGCTTGGGATAAAAAGAATAAAGAGATGATACATACAAGCGATGCTTTTATAAACAATTATGGTATTGCTGTGGTAATTTATGATAATAATAATTGGAGTATGACGTCTTTTCGCAAGGGCGATGGCACAGATATATGTGATGAAGAAACTGGTGAACTTATGCAATACACCGGGCGAAAGGATAAAAACGGTGTTGAGATATATGAATCAGATAAATTCAAAACAGAGAATGGGTATGTTGGGGAAATTATTTATGAAGATGGTTCGTTTTGGTCGGTGTTGGACGGCAGACAAGATATGCTTATCCACGCAGTACAGATGGGTATTGAAGTAATCGGAAACATTTACGAAAACCCGGAGATAAGATGACTGTACCCGAACACTTTTACGGACTAATAGCAACAGGCATTGTAATAGTTTTATTAACAACAACCCTCTTAAAAGTATGGATATTTAACTGGGTAGAGGTAACATATAAAAAGGAGATGGAATGAAGTTTTACGAATTTAACGAAGACGAAAAACGAGTTGACATATTCAATGAAAGGTTCTATAAAATAGGCGACAAGTTTTATCGAAACGTCACCACAATTTTAGGCATTATTGACAAGGGATATAACTATGCGGAATGGCTTAAACAAACCGGGTATAATTCTGAAATAATAGTTGATAGGGCGGGTAAGTTCGGCTCGGCTTTCCACGAATTAGTAGAAAGATTCCTGTTAAAAGAAACTGTAAAGTATCACGACAACAATTTCTTAGGCGACCAAACCGCAACTGCATTATGGGAGCGATTTATTATATGGCTTGACTTCTGGGAAGAGTTAAATAAAGAGCATAAGGTAGAATACAAGCCCGAGGGTGTTGAGTATATCTGCCATTCAAGCAAGTATGAGTATGCGGGCACAGTTGACCTTTGTGCTACTATTGATGGTGTGAATACCTTGTTTGATTGGAAGACAGGCAACTATGTGGGCGAGAAAGAGAAACTACAATTAACAGCTTATATGGTTGCTACTAATGTTTATCAGTCCCGGGTTATTCATATCCCCGCAAAGAAACCCAACAAAAAAGGTTATCGGATAACAGAGGTGGATTATTCAGATGATAGGTTCAATTTATTCGTGGCAACAAAAAAATTATTCGATTCACAGAACAAAGATAAACCAAAAGTTTTAACGCTTCCCCTCGAAGTAAATTTAGAATCATTAACAAAGGAGTAAAAAGTGAAAACAATTAAAGTAGAGCGCACTCACCAAAAAACTATTGAGTACGAAAAGAACGGGGAAAAGAAAAGTTTTGTTAAATATGCCGTCGCTGCTGAAAATGTTTGGTATGAACTAAAAGGATTTGGCAAAGACCAGGTGAAAGAGGGCGACACAATTTCCGGTGAATACTCGACTCAAGATTGGGAATCTAATGGGAAGACAGGCACTAATCATATTCTCGTATTGGTAGATAAAACAACAGCAGATATATTGAGAAGACTTGAAGACATAGAACATTCGGTTGCCGCATTGATGATAAATAGTGGCGATGCCAAAACAACAACTCAACAGCCACAAGCTGAAGACAATGACGATTTACCATTTTAGGAGAATGATATGACAACAACTACTAAAGAAGAAATGGACGAGATAAAAGCAAAAAGCAAGGAGGCGAAGAAAGATTTTAAGAACAGGTGTTTTTTGGTTATCGAAACTCTCGTGGGTGACGATATTGTCAGCGATGATATAGAAAAATTGAAAGATGATATATATCAAATCGCACATATCGGGATAGGGAATTGTAACGTACATAAAGATTGGGTAGAGAATACAGAAAAACTATTTAAGGCATTTAAAAAAGGCGGATTAATATAATTTAGGAGAATGATATGTGTAGAATAATAATGGCGTTTATAATTGGTTTAATAATTGGGCATTTAATTGTGCGGTTAATATTACTGCTTTGATGAAAATATTTTAGGAGAATGATATGGAACTGGAAGTATTAACAAAAGAACTCAATGATATTTATAAGTATTGTACTGAGAACTATAACAGTGATAACGGGGATATTTTAGCATTAAGGATAACCGGATTAAATGTGCGTCTTGCGAGAAGTGCCTCCCTTTTAAGTTGGGCGCAGTATTATTATGACAAAGCACAGGGCGATGAAGCCGAGAAGCTGGTTAAAGACCAAGAGAGTACACAGATTAAAATATCCCCCACTGTTTTCAAACAACTCATCAATGGCAGGACAGTACAAGAAGCAAAGGTTTTAAAATTCACAGAGAGGCTTAACAGAACAATCACCCATCAAATTGACGGTGTGCGTTCTCAATTAAGTTACTTAAAAAGCTTACCGACTTAAAGAAGTATGAGCCAAATTTTGACCGAAGAAATGATAAAATTCTTAATGTACGTTTTAGGTTATGACCGAGAAACTGTTTTACAGATTTACAGAGATTGGATTAAGCACAAATGAAACAAGAACAACTAAAGAAGCTGGCGGAATGGTATGGGCTAATAATGGAAGATGAGGAAGACTACTGTTATTATAATCCACATAATAGAGGACTTATAAGCGAATGTGATTGGCAACCCCACAAAGACAGCAATCAATTAGATATGCTGAAATTGAAATACATTAAGGAAGCAAAAATAGGAGAAGCGAAAATTAAATATCACAGTGATGGTACACGATTGATTGTCCGTTCTGTTGATGTAATAAATACCGACACTGCTTTCGAGAAATCAGAAAATGAGTGTTGGTTAATAGTAATACTTAATTATATAGAGAACAAATGAAACGCTCATTAAACGATTTAACAACTAAAGAATTAAAAAAGGTTTTAGATAGGTGGTTTTCCCTGTTTATCCGAGCAAGGGATTCAGATGATAGTGGTTATATTTTCTGCTGTACCTGCATGAGATTAAAGAAATGGAAAGCAATAAACGGCGCTGAATGTGGGCACTATTCAAAAAGAAACAAAGCACATCGTTACACGGAAACTAACTGTCACGCCCAATGTAATTACTGTAATGACAGAATGAAAGGCGAATCAGATTTACACGCAACTCATATCGATAAACTTCACGGCAGAGGCACAGCAGACGGATTGAGAGAATCAGAAAACATACTCATTAATCATCCACGTGAATGGTATATAATCAAGATAGATTACTACAAAAAAGAGTTCAAAAAATTAGCAATCAAAAAACAATTAGAGGTATAAAATGAAGACTGCTGAAGAATTAAGGCACGATACAATAGAAAGAATAATGCAATATTATAATTCTGATTTATTTGAGAAGACTAAGGATTGGATTGCGGTAGGGCAACATTTAACTGAATTTTTAGAAAGTCACGACATTCAACACGACATTCAACTGAAAATTGATGTTGAATATTTAGACAAAATTTATGAGGACTGTGAAGAGGTTGCCATACAGGGGTGTGAATTTTATTTACGAGGATTAGAGTCTGGATATGAACATCGTAAATTAACGATAATAGATACGATTGATGAAGAAATAGCAAAGTATCCTCTGTTATTTCAAGAAGCTATTCAAGCACTAAACAAACTTAAAAATAAATTGGAGGTATAAAATGGATACTGTAAATGAATTGTTTAGCACTAATAATATCTTTTTAGTAAAGAGCGATTTCGACTATTATATAGATACAGATATAATGACAGAAGAACAATTTGGATTGGTCTGTTAAAGAAGCACTAACCGAACTCAAATCAAAGATATAAAAAAGCGTCCATAGTTAAAGAAAAGATTAACAAACAAAAATGAGGAGTATAAAATGAAGACTGCTAATGGATTTATTTAACGAAGCTATAAAAGGAATCCGCAAACAAATCAAAGACCTGAGGTCTGCTATTAGGGATTTAGAATTAGAAGAACAAGACTTAATCAAAGAATCGGGTATAGATATGGGACATCCTTTACAAAAGATAATCAAAAAGTATAAAAGAGTCGCAAATCTAAAACCACCGACAGACGAACAATGCCAAACGCTGATTGACCTGTACGGCGAACAGAAAGTAATTGAAAAGTTAGAAGCTATGAACAACCGCAAAACTATCACAAATTATGTTTTCGTTTATTCAACGATAAAAAATTGGCTTGATAAGGACATCCAAAAAGCGATATCAACGGGGCAAGTGATGCCAGACCAAAACAAAGAATATTGGGATAAGTTTAGGAAAAGTGCAGCACAGGCAGAAACAGAACGAGATAAATGGGAACCCGGATTTTTAACATCGGAATTAAGGAGTAAAAAATGATTGAGTTAGAGAGAACGGAAGAACAGCAATACTTAGACGACCTAATCGATAAACATTGGGAGTATATTAATAGTCTATTAAGTGCCCACGATGCACGGGACATAAAGGCTATTGAATTTCATTATCGGACAGCGTTTGCACACGGATGGAAGCACCACAGAGAATATTATCTAAAACAGGATTAAGGAATAAGAAATGAAAGAAATAGAATATGTAATACCTGCTTCAACATATCATTTTGATTCAGGCAAGCAAAGACATTACTTTTTAGGTTCGGGCAAATCAACAAAGCACAGTTCATTATCAAACAAAGATTATTGCGAACAGAAAGGGGAGGAGTTATATCATTTTTTAGTAAAATACACCCCTGCTGGGATTTACGAAAAATTGGTGCACCAAATAATTGAAGGAGACCTTTCTTGTAATAAATATCTTATGGGATTATTAAGGGAGGTTAAGGGGAAAGAATGTCCTGAGTGCCATAAAATAAAACCGTTAAGCGAATACTATATATATGATGAAGTTAAGCATCAATCGTTTTGTAAGGGTTGCACGAGGGCGGGGCAGAGAAGAGAATACAGCCCAGAAAAGCGAAGGAAAAAATATGAGAAACTGAAACTAACTAACTAATGTTCCACTAATAAGGAGTTAGAAAATGAGAAATAGAAAGGTCAGGGAATTATGAAACTAAATTTAACACACAAACCTCTATTATTATTTGCAGTAGCGATAATACTAATACTAATAGGGACAGCCCAACATATTTTCTTTAACGGACCGGAAGGGGCAATGGCTCTTTTGTATCTGATAGCATTTTGTCCGCTTGTAACTGGGATAGTTCTCTTGGTTGTAGAGGAATAGTTTCATTTTTATCGATAGTAATATTTATTTAAGGAGAATGAAATGGTGATAAAGGATTATTGGACTTGGTTTGGATATTTTAGCAAAGAGATGAACTCAAAGGGTTGCCCATATAACGGGTGGTATTATTATATGATACCGGTTAGGGATTGGATAAGACATCCGATAAAGGCAAGGAGACTATTTCTCCGGCAGAAACCACACATTAGTGAGGTAAGGATAGGGAATCACACAACAAGGTATTCTCATCCGTCAGATAATGACCGTGAAGCATATATAGCAGAAACTATTAAATTAGCCGAAGAACTTAAATTATGAATGAAATCTATGAAGGCGACAGTTTAGAAACAGTTAAAACCCTTAATGACAAATCGGTGGACTGTGTGATTACCTCCCCCCCGTATTGGCAACTACGAGATTACGGCTATCCTGAACAGTGGGGGTTAGAGCCGACTTATCAGGAATACTTAGAACATCTTTGGAGTTTAATGGATGAATTATGGAGAGTGCTAAAAGACACTGGAACGGTTTGGATAAATTTGGGCGATAGTTATGGCGGGTCATCTACGGTAGGGAGAAATGATGCAGAAAGATTGGGGGGCTTACCATCATCTACTAAGGGCATTAACAATACAACAAGTAAGTGCTTGCTCCTAATCCCTCACCGCTTTGCGATAGGATGTATTGATAGAGGTTGGATTTTAAGGAATGACATTATTTGGGCAAAAAGAAACGGTATGCCGGAAAGTGTAACTGACAGATTCTCAAAGAAGCACGAATACTTTTTCTTAATGGTTAAACAGCAGAAGTATTATTTTGATTTGGATGGTGTGAGAAGTACACCGAAACAACAATCTATTGACAGGCTAAAGAGAGGCGTGTCAGAAAACAATAAATGGGTTGATGGTGCAGACGGTCAAACGCCTCACAATTTATCACAGCCACGTCTTAATGTTAAAAAACAAAAGTTTGATGATATGCACGATGGATTAGCTGGGCATAGCGGATATTCTGCGAGCAACCCTTCGGGTCCAAACCCCGGAGACGTTTCAGACTTCTGGGACATACCAACGCAACCGAGCAGTGCAAAACATTACGCAACATTCAACACAGACTTAATTGATAAACCTATTGTGGCTGGATGTCCTGAATTTGTTTGTACTAAATGTGGTAAGCCGAGAGAGAAGATAATAGAAACAGAGAAATACGATTACAAAAAAAGTAAAAGACAGATAACAGGCGCTCCGAACCGCTCAGATAGCAGACATAACACATCAGAGAAACCATCTTTAAGAAAAGAAATTGTTGGCTTAACCGATTGCGGATGCAACGCAGGATTTGAAGGTGGAATAATCTTAGACCCCTTCTGCGGTACAGGAACAACTTTAATAAGAGGACTGCAGCTCAACCGTCAGATAATAGGAATTGATGGCAGTAAAGAATACTGTGAAATAGCAGAGAAAAGAATTGAACAAGAATTAGCACAATTAAAATTAGCATTATAAAAGCGTCCATAGTTTATACCCTAACTTTTCAGTTATATTTTTTTTAGTAGTGTGCTTATTTTAATATTACTTGATTCACATCTTCTACATCGTTTTGGTTTTGTGTGACTTTTAATTTCATATTTACCAAAACAATCATTACATTCTATTCTCAATCCAATTTTCTTAAATTTATTTTTCATTTTAATTCAACCCCATAAAAAATTTCTTATGTACCTCAACCCGTGCCTTTTCTTTGTTAAGGCTATATCCTTTTTTCAAAGAACGTAAGAACGCTGCAAACGTGTTATGTCTTTCGTTTTTTAATATTATATTTCTCATTATCATACTCCTTTTTTATTAAGTATTTCTATAATTGTATTGAGACGATTTACTATTTTGGGTAAATCCTGGCTAATTCTCCAGGCAGCCAGTGGAATAACTATTATTAAGAAAATACTTAATCCTATAATCACTCCGCTTAAAATTAAATAAATAAATTCCATTTTATACTCCTGTTAAATATATTGCTGTGACAATAAAAGCAGTCGCCAAGAGTACACTACCGAACATTTGTACTGCGCCCCAAAACCCTTCTACGTCTGCTATCATAAGAAAAATCCCCAAAAAGAATATCGCAATCATTGCAATACCTATGTAGTTTTCTATACTCATCTTATACTCCTATTTAATAGTTAATGAATTATGTTAGTTTTTACGATACTCACTGAGGTCTGAATCCCTCACAATCCAAACTTTTCCTATCTTTTCTCCCTTCAACTTGCCGAGCCGGATGTCCATAATAATCTGTTTGTCAGACACACCGTATATTTTCACAAGGTCTTGGGCGGAGTGTAGTTTTTCTTTTTTCATTTCACACCTCTTTAGTTGATAAATGTTTTTTCTTATTTTCACGTCTGTCAATTTCATCTGTCAATTTATTAACCAGCTTATCATATTGGTCAAACAGTTTTCCCTCTTGTTTTTTTGTCAACTCCTTATGCCCTACTGGGTCAACAACTCTTAATTCGGATTCAAGTATTTTTAATTCTTCCAGTGTCAATCTCATCTTCACACCTTTTTTAATTGGTTAATAACTAAAACCAGTATAACTCTTTTATTACTTAATGTCAAGTCATTTAAGAAAGTATTTTCAGTATTACTTTTACAGCATTAACCGTGCCAAATAGGGTATTTCTTTTTAGTATTGTTTTTGATGAGGGAATTGATTATATTCTAATTGTTTTAAGGGAATTATGAAATAATTATGGTGTTGTGATTTATTCAGAATTAATAAAAATATCAAAGCTCATAGATACACATGCCTTTATTAAAAGTAATAAAAGTGATTTCGATTTCTGTCCCGAAACTCCCTACTACTCAACCGACTACACAACAGCATACTCCGAAAATGAAAATAAAACAAGAATAGACGAAACAATAAAAACATTTATTAAGAACAACCCCCAGTAACAGGGGAGACTTATATGCTAAAGAAGATTGGTTATGACTGAAACAGAGATTGAAAACCTGGAAAGAACAAAGATTTGGAACAGTTGTTAAATGATTGAGCTAATTAAAAAGCTTTGGAAGTGGTTAACCGGACTATTCAGAAAGAAAGTAATGGTCGCACCTTATAAAAAACCGTTACAATGCCACCATAAAATGATTTTAAGACCTTTCGGTAATTGCAGACCGATTAAACCAATCAAGACAGCGAGAGGATATTTAATAATCAAATGAAATGGATTGACAGGAAAACACCGGAATGGGCTATAACAGAGTTTATTTGGAAGTTTCATTCGAAACGAAATAGATGGTGCAAACAATGTGGTATAATTTCGGGCAACTCAGAAGCAGAAGTAAAAAAACATATATGTTATGAATAAAACACTACAGACATAAAATAGAGATAGTAGGATAAGTAAGATGTTAGACCTCAAAAAGCTTGGAAAACAATTAGACGAAGCATTAGCGAAAGAAACAGCAGAATCGTTAAATGCTTGGCTATATGAGAAAAGAAACAAACGCTTGATATTAAAGAAGACCAATAGGGTTATAATATGAGATTATACCCTTTTTAGCACAGTACAAACATTAAATAGAGATAATAGGATATGGAATTAACAAGAAAACAAATTGCCTTTTGCAATGAATACCTTATTGACTATAACGCAACACAAGCAGCATTAAGAGCTGGGTATAGTAAAAGAGCCGCACCCTCACAGGGTAGTACACTACTGCATAATCAAAAGGTACAGGTATTCCTGGATAAGAGAAGAGACCAAATACTTAAGGTTACAGACGTTAATACAGAGAGAGTTGTAAGGGAGCTCGCGAACATTGCTTTCTCAAACGTCACAGATTTCGTTAAGGTAGACAAGAACTCTGTTACATTAACTGATTGGAGCCTGTTATCTAAGGAACAGACAGCCTGCATTGAGAGCGTTTGTCAGACTAAAGAGGGCTATAGGTTGAAGTTATACAACAAACCAGCAGCTATTGAGCAGTTAGGTAAGTATCTTAATATGTTTAACCGTGAGCCTGAGGTGCCTGTAGAGCCAGATTTATTCAAGGATATGACTAACGCAGCTCTTGATAGGTTCATTGAATCGAACGGTACTATACAGTAACAACTTAGTTGCTATTATGCAAGTAACAGCTCTTTTGTTTAATTACAGCATAGAATCAAACAATGGGTTGTCCGATAATGTATATTATGTAAACTAAGCAGTTATTACTTAACAGAGACAACGCGGCGACTCTGGATTGTAAATAAGTACTTACGCTTGCACAATTCTCAGCAGACGTAATTTGAAAGTATAGCTTTACTTGCCCATTAGCAACTAAAAATAGTGTTAAGACTATCGAAAAATAGCGGTGAATAGAAAGTATTGGAAAAAGTTTGTGTCGAGACCTCTGCAGGTTTATGGCTTGACATTTGATAGCTGTTGACTATGAAAAGCCAGAGGATATAAGCAAAGCAAGATACGAGTTGATTGTGTGGGTTCGATACCCAAAGGACTGCCTAATGCACCTCTCTTGGCGAGACACAGCACTTCTCGGTGAGTTAGCTTTAAGGACGAAGTAATTCGGCTCTCGGCACTTATTTGATAATGAAAAGTTTAATCAGTAGGTTTGAGCTATGAGCATAAAAGATAAATACAAAGTTTGGTACTGTTTTAGACCCCTTTATGGGAAGTGGCTCAACCGGGAAGGCTTGCAAGCTTGAAGGGTTTGACTTCATAGGAATTGAAAAAGAAAAAGAATACTTCGACATAGCACAGGCAAGAATTAAACACGCAGAACCAGAATTAAAATTAGCAATATAGGATTAAGAAATGAACTGGAATAAGATAAAAGAGCAGTACCCGAAGGCGATAGAATTGCTTGATGATTGGGTTTATGAAAACCATCCAGACATAGCATTCAAGAATATATTTTATTTTTTAGAATACTTCTTCGATGAGCAGGGGATATATATAGATGTTCAGCCGAACTTAATAACACCAGATTTAATAAACAAAAGAAAATTAAAATTTAGTTGTGAGGTCTATACTAATCAAGGGGAATTCTTGTATGAAGAATGCGGTAAAACATTT
>SDBV01012834.1_pt1 | contig 10697 bp, 7 predicted proteins | sample 2277081 | NCBI WGS metagenome assembly SDBV01 (sample SAMN10402039, study PRJNA504765) | marine sediment metagenome | isolation source: marine sediment core GS10_PC15, 223 cmbsf | place: Arctic Ocean: Southern Knipovich Ridge | collected 2010
GCTACTGCTGCTGGTGACTCACGAGAAGGAAGCAAAGGACAGCCAAGGCAAGTCCAAATAGGCAATTCTTAGTCGAGGTAGATAAGCTCTGTGCTTGGATGGCTAGAGTGTAACAAAAGCTTAAATTGTTTCCTCCGGGAAAATTGTTCCTTTTTTCATCGGAAGTTTCACGCCTAGACTACAAGCGTGGAAATTGGCGGACCTTTTTATCATTGGCTGTTAACCACCGGATTGTTGGCCCAAAGTGCCTGTTTTCCCAGAGCATTTGTTCTGGGGGTTGAGGGGAGTGGGGTATAATAAGTTACTAACTAATAATACATTCTTGTAGTTACATAAGAACTTCGTGGAGTTTAAGGGATGTTAGATTGAGTTTTTACTCGATATACCAGGTCAATGAGTAGATCCATGTCCCCGGAGCCCAAAAATGCTGTGAGATGACCTTTACCATCGGTGCTGAATACCTTAATATTCTTGAGCCCCCTACTCTTGACGGGGATAGGATATCGCCCAGCCCATTCTGAATTTCTGTGCAGTCTCGTCAGTAAGTCTTCATCACTAACGTTAAACTCGAAGCGTGCTTCTTCTTTTGTCAAGTCCTTTTGGTTTTCAATTGATTAATCCTCAAATATGGGATAATATATTATTGTTCGACCCAGATGAATCATTATCTTGATATATTTTAAGGTAGGTATAATATGGTTATTAACGAGATATTTAAAAATCCAACTGTAAAAACTGTGATTTTCCAGATAACCTTCCCAAATCTTTTTTTTATCGAAAAGATTATAGGGGATTATCAATTAAAAATAATGGAAAAATATCCTCAATCTTCACTTATATTAACAAAAGGCATCGTATTTGCTCTTGGTCAGAATATCTCGAATATCCCAAATTTACCTAAAGATGACCAAGAAACCGCTACCAAAATTTGGCAGTTTATATCTGAAAATGACGTAAAACTGAATGTCCAAGCGAATTCACTTGATATTTCTTCAACACATCATAAAACATATGAAATGGGGGATGGCGACAAATTCCGTGATATAATCAAGTTCTCTCTAGATCACTTTTTTGAATTAGTACAAATACCTATTATCGAACGTATAGGTTTGCGCTATATTGACCATTGTCCAATCATCAATAAAAATAGTGCTACTTACTTGCAATTCTATAATACGTGTTTTCCTCTTGAACGATTCTCCATAGAAGATGCCAATGATATGGATTTCAAGACAACAGTAAAACGTGGAGATTATTTATTAACCTATAGAGAGACAGCCCAAACTAAGGACAATGAATTTAAACTTATTTTAGATTTCGACGGTGTATCTCAAAAAGTGAAGCCTAAAGATTATCTAACTGTCACTGATGAATTACATAAAATGATATCGAAAGAGTTTGGAACAACGGCTAAAGAACCCTTATTGAAATACATGAGGCAATAGCACCAAGGAGCCCATATGTCTGTCAATAATGAAATGAATATTCTTAATGCCCAACCTGATGATTTCGGTGGGACTGGGAGTCTGGCATCTAGTTCTTACAAGATTATCGTTTACCCCTTCGAACAATACGTTTTGACGATAAAAGTGACTCCAGATAATAAATTCATTGAAGTGCTAGAGATTAAAATCAATAAAGATTTTCTTTCCCATAGACAGAAGATGTCATCTCTCCAGTCTTTCGACATAGAAAGTTATTTGGAATCATAATCATTTCTTATGTTTTACAATACGGAACACAGCTCTGTTTTAAGACTAGGTGACGTTGTAAAAGGCTACATATCAACGCGTCCTACTATAAACAGACCAGACCCGTTTACTACAATCACAGAACAAATCGGTTCAATAAACATCGAATGCCCTACTTACAGCATCGTTCTATCCCCTTGTTGTACAAATAACGAAGGGATTGTCAGTTTGTCGCCATTAATCAGAATTAATAATAAGATTATGCAGATTCCATATTTCAAAGAAGACCCGACAAGGGTCAATCAACAAATATCTCCAGAAAAAAGCATACCACCTAAACTTTGGGATAGGCCGGAATTTCAAGAAAAAAAACAGATGCTATTAGCCCAAGGACTAACTTATACTTTCTTGGATAATTTCATCTACGAGCAAAATGATATATTCGACAAGTACGATATCAATATGAAGGATGAAGTTAATATTACAACTAACTATTACATGATAGATTTCAGAAATATCTATAGTCTATTGTGCAATATGATTAAAAAGGAAAGCGATATAACTTCAGATGACTCACCCTTGATTCAATCAAAAAAGCTAGAATTATCAGTAACTACGAGACTAATACTCCGAGAAAAATTGTCATTTTACTTTTACAGACCTGCACCCGAGGATGATGCCGTACTGACCTCTGACTCATAATAGAAAATCTCTCCTCCAAACATTTAGAGAGTGGTATTATTCGCAAGGTGCCTTTGGCGCTACTACTCAACCTATGTAAAAGACCTTTGCACGTCGCCAGTCGTTAAGAGAAAATATAAAAATAGGCGGAGGCCGCTTGCCTCTTTTCTTTATTTAATAATGCACTTTCTTGATGCATAATTCAATCAGGTTGATTAAAGCCATTTCACTTTCCTCTTCACTTTTTTATTTTCCTTAAATATTCAATAAAAGCAACTCCGGCTTCAACCAGATAAGTTATCTTTTCCTTAGATTCTAAATTCTGTTCAATCCTCTTTATGCTTTTCAATATTTCGTCCATTTTATTTCTGTCCTTCAACTCCTTCAAGAGTGCGGACGCCGATGACGCCATAGCTATGCCTAACCCCAAAAATGCAACTTTCAACTCTACTTGCAGACTCAATGTAGCAGCATACAGCAAGTATGCGGCAACTAAGTATTGGATTACTGCGGAAAACCATGTTATTTTATTTCCAAATCGCTTCATTTCCCTTACCTGCCTTTCAGGCGCTCTTATCGTCTAGTTTTAGACTGCAATACCTTTCCCCAGAATATATTGATTTATAATTGTGTATTAAAACCTCTGACGCTCTCACAATACCCCCTAGCAACCTCGAATCTAATACCATCAAGATTTAAGTAATAGCTACTTTAGACCCATGCCCATATTTTGTCAAGAACCACAAAATCTACCATTAATATTGCACCAACTCACTTACAGGCAACCCCACTCGTAAAGCGTGCAGAGTTGCCCCTTATTGCCCTAAAAAAGGTGCGCCAAGTTTTACGCCTGATGTCTAGGTGTGGAACCATCGATGAAAAAAGGAACCATTTTATAACTAGGGTAACAATCCGTCAGAATGTTGAGCCTAGAAAAAGGAACCTTTTTCTAGCAAACGAACATCGGTATGTTTGATTGTCGTGGACGTAGCTTCAAACGGGGAGCAATCTGTAAGTATTTTGCCGAATGATTCTATGGACAGCAACACATTGTTTTCATCCACTAGTTGCAGTAATATATTATTCAGGAATATATGAGTACAATTAGCGAACTAGAAATTATACTATCACGATTAGAAAAGTGCCCTCTCAATCTTTTCAGGGTTGAGCTTGAGATGTTTCTTAACGTCTTGAAGTCAGATATTGATCTTAACTCTGTTATTCTACAAATTATCAATTCGAACCAAAATGAACTTGGTGCGAAGGCTGGTAACATAGTAAAGGATGTACAGAATTCTAGTTGGACTGATTTAGGTTTTGCCAATTCTGCTGCTCTAAGAGCAGCTGTAGGCTACCAAGTTTGCGAATGTATGCTAGGTGACCAAAATCCAATAACATGTGGTAAAAAGGCCATAGCTATTGGTACTAAGTATGCTGCCTACCGGGGGACATCACAAGGTATTAAACATTCTGAGGCAATATGTGTTTTTTCAGACATTTTTTTACAACCACTTTTATCCTATATCCGCAGTGCTTTGGAAATACGTCACCGTATTATTTTATTACTTAGTCGATATAGACAAAGGAGTGAATGGTTCATAGACAAGGCTAAAGTTCAAACTATTTTAAATAACAAAACCGAGATTGAAAAGCAATTAAAACTAGATTTTCTCCTTTACTTGTTCGACAATGGAATTAACTTTTCGATTGAGTCTGAATCTCCAGCTGGTGGTGCAAAGGTCGATGTTTTAGCAATACTACCTGAAATGGGACCATTACCTCTTGAAGTAAAGGTGTTTGATGGAGTTGACCGTGATGCCGCATATATTTCAGGAGGACTAGCTCAAGCACGTGAATATGCAAGGATATTTAATAGCTCTGAGGGTTACTATATTGTCTACAATGTGTCTGAGAATACGAGAATTGTTCTTCCTGGAGTATCTGCCGAAAACCAAGTAATAAAGGTTGGCATTTCTTCTCTTACAATCAATTCTATAGTTATCAACTTACGCACTACTTTATCCGCAAGTCAGGCAAAATATCTAAATTCAGTAAACATCCCTTCGCCTACATTAGATAATTAGCTACCGCAGCATTTCTTATACTTCTTGCCACTACCACAGGGACAAGGGTCATTTCGACCCACTTTTGTATCTGTCACTGGTGTTGGAAACCCCTGTGAGACAAAGGAATGGGGAGTTGTTTCAGTAGCTTTGTCTCTTATATTGCTGCCTATTCTCCAAGCCAATGGCTCTCTCTCGCATAGCTCAGCAACTTGTTCCTCAGAATAGTAATTGCTAACGACAAAACCCATAATTACTTGTTTAAGCATCTCGTTGACAGTCTGCCGTCTTCTCCGAGCTATTGTTTTTATCCGTGCAACAACAGCATCAGCTTTATCTTCGATTTTCTGGGACATAACTCGCTCCTTTTACTGTTTAGTCAGTCTACTAGCTCTCAGGAGCTTGTGCCACCTGCTTAGAGTCTTCGGTGGTAGTGGCATTATTCGAGTCCTATTATCGCTGACGGTCTACACTTCGTGCCGTAATTAGTCGAATAAGATTCGTCCTTTTGATATCAGATTTGACCATTCAATATATTTTCAATATTATAGATTTATTCTATGGGTTAAATTGATATTGAATAGAAGTAAGGTAGGTTCCAAGATGACGCAACAAGGGATAATTACCGAAAATCAGCTTGATGAGTGGGTACGAGCTAACGCTATCGAAGCTCAGGGTACTATCGTTGAACTTGTATATCGACTAGTTGCAGCTTCATCCACAAGGCCTAAGGAACGTCGATTCCCGTTAGGCGATAGTATTGGGCAGCCAGGATCCGACGGTTTCTTGGATACAAATCTTGGTTTTAATCCATTTGTTCCAGAAGGAAAATCATTTTGGGAAATAGGAACGGGCAATAATGCTGGAGCAAAAGCCACTTTGGATTATAGAGAGCTAACGAAACAGGTTCCCGAAGCGATTAGGCAAGTATCAACCTTTATCTTTGTTACTCCACTTTCAGGGAGAAGAGATTGGCAATATACGTGGAAAGATAATGCTCAATTAAGGTGGAAAACTACAAGACTTAACAGCGAAGAGTGGAAAGATATTCGTGTCATCGACGGATCTGGGCTTATTGACTGGTTGAATTCTTTTCCCGCTGTTGCCCAATGGCTCGCCGATAAAATGGGCTTGCCTTCTTGGCAAATCCAAACACCGGAGCAACGTTGGGCTGAGTTAAGAATAATTGGTGACCCTCCACCACTACCTCCTGAACTTTTTCTACAAAACAGGGACGCTGCTTGTGAGAAAACCAGGGAAGTTTTTTCCGGGAATATACGACAAATGAAACTAGACACTTATTTTCCTTACCAAGTAGCTGATTTTGTTGCTGCTTATGTGGCTTCTATACCTGATGATTCAAAGGTTGAAGTATTAGGTCGTTGTCTCATTATTTCAAGCGTCGAAGGATGGAATTCTATAACGACAGTACTCAATGAAAGCCACATATTGGTTGTAGATTTCGATTTAGATGAAACTGATGTATTAGGAACGAAAATTCTTGAAAGAGCCCGTAGACAAGGGCATACAGTGATTTATGGGGGAACTCCCGGTGGTATACCTCATCCGGGTAGAGTGCCAATTCCAAACCCCAAGAGTTATCAAGTACAAGATGCTTTGGAAAAGGCCGGTTATAATGAAGAACGCGCTCGAATACTTTCGCAAAAAAGTGCGGGAAATTTAAGCTCTCTTCTCAGATGTCTTCAGAATCTTTCGTTAATGCCGGAATGGGCTCAAGGAACAGATGCGGCGGATCTTGCCATTGCAGAGCTATTAGGTGGATGGAAGGATGATTCTAGAGCGGATATTGCCGTAGCAGAAAACCTATCAAAAAAAGGCTACGGGGAGTGGATCGGTAAAGCACGAGAGGTAGCGCTTCACTCGGGCACTCCCCTTATCCAACGGGATGGTGCTTGGAAATTTACAGCCCGTTACGAAGGGTGGTATGCACTTGGGCCGAGATTATTTGACGAACATTTAGATCGGTTCAAAGACATTGCAGTTAGTGTCCTACGCGAACTAGATCCAAAGTTTGATTTATCTCCCAATGAACGTTACGCCGCAAGTATCTACGGTAAGGTATTAAAGCATTCGTTTTTATTAAGAGAAGGTTTGGCAGGAAGTCTCGCTCTTCTTGGAAGCCACCCAACGGCACTTACATCATGCTCCATAGGTAAAAGCGAGGCGACAGCCACTATCGCTGTACGAATGATCTTGGCTGATGGTGATTGGAAACTCTGGTCTAGTCTAAATGACTACCTACCCTTGTTGGCTGAAGCAGCTCCAGAAGAATTTCTTGAGGCCGTAGAGAATGTGTTGAGCAGCAATATAGGGATCTTTGATGAGATTTTCGCTCAAGAGGGAGTAGGAATCACAGGAGGCAATTACATGACCGGACTTCTTTGGGCGCTAGAGAATTTGGCATGGAGTGCCGAATATTTAACCCGTGTTGTAGTGATTCTTGGCGAACTTGCGACTAGGGATCCTGGTGGGAATTGGGCAAATCGTCCCTTTAACTCGCTTTCCACGATTCTATTACCTTGGTACCCACAAACTTGTACCCCAATACCCTTGAGAAAAGCGGCGATATCAACACTACTTGAGGAAATACCAGAAGTTGGTTGGAGTTTATTGCTGGATCTTCTCCCGAGTAAACATCAGACAACTTCAGGTTCAAGCAAGCCGACGTGGCGCGAATTAATCCCTGAAGGTTGGCAAACTGGCGTTACAACTAAGGATTATTGGGAACAAATATATGCCTATACGGAATTAACTATTGGCATCGCGCAGCGAGATGATAATAAACTGGCTAAACTCATTGAGCACCTTGATGACCTTCCTCCAGCTTCACGCGACCAGATTCTAGCATATTTACGTTCGAATACAGTTATTAATAAAGATGAAGTAGAACGACTCCCGTTGTGGACAGGGCTGGTTGATTTGATTTCGAAACACCGGAAATTCGCGGATGCTGAATGGGCTTTTGATGCCGAGACTATTAAACTTATTTCTGAAGTCACTGATAACTTAGAACCTCAAAAATCTATCTATCGTCATCAAAGGCTATTTAGCGAAAGAGATTTTGATTTACTTGAAGAAAAGGGGAATTACGAAGAACAATATCAAGAACTTGGAAAACAACGCCAGAAAGCGGTTCAAGAAATATCTGATAGTGGTGGATTTAAGGCGATATTAGAATTTTTAGAAATAGTCGAATCGCCTTGGCGAGTAGGTATAGCATTCGGTTCTCTAGTAGAGAACAAAGTTGAACAAAATATCCTCCCTGAACTCCTAGAATCAGAGCATAAGCCCTTAGCTCAATTTGCGGCTGGTTTTATTAGTGGAAGGTATTACTCCCGAGGTTGGGAATGGATTGATAGCCTTGATACATATCGATGGGAACCATCACAGATAGGTCAATTCCTAGCATACTTGCCATTTATAGACGATACTTGGCAACGAGTTAAAAGATTATTAGTAGAAAACGAGGCGTACTACTGGGCAAAGACCGCTGCTAACCCATATGAAGCTAAGGATAATCTTGAATATGCCATCGATCGCTTAATCGAGCATGGTCGACCTCATGAAGCAATCAGGTGCCTTCAGCGAATACTTCATGATAAGAAAGCTGTTGATAACCAGCTATCTATTCGCGCACTCCAATCTTTGATACAATCACCCACAGCAGTATCTCACATAATGGATGTACATGTCGTTGTTGATATTATTAAAGCATTACAAGATGAACCTCAAAATGATACTAAAGAGATTCTTAAAATTGAATGGGCATTTTTACCATTATTGGATCGGTATCATGGTGGATTTCCACGTTTGCTTGAAGACCAAATGGCCACAATTCCAGCATTCTTTTGTGAAGTAATCAGGACTATTTTCAGATCCAAGAAGAAGGAGTATGTGGTCAACAAATCGCAGTCGAACAAAGACATTGCTTCAAATGCTTATCGCCTACTTCGCGAGTGGAAAACGCCACCTGGGAGTAAAGAAGATGGTAGTTTCGATACCGAAGCTTTTACTGGCTGGTTGAAGTCTGTCAAAGATTCTTGTACTGAGTCCGGCCACATTAGGGTCGCCCTTGAGATGGTCGGTCACGTTTTGTATTATGCCCCCCCTGATCCAGATGGCCTTTGGGTACATCATTCGGTAGCTAAAGCTATGAACGTGAAAGACAATAAGAACATGCGAGAGGGATTCATTCTTGAGATGTCAAACTCTCGAGGAGTCCATTGGGTAGATCCAAGTGGCAAACAAGAAAGAGATTTGGCCCAACAAGCTCGTAATAAAGCCGAACAATTGGAGATCTGCGGCTATTATCGCTTGGCAAATTCACTGAGAGACTTGGCATCACGGTACGAGCATGAGGCAGAGAGAGTTATCCAGGAAGCCACGGAGGATTAAAATGGCTCAGATATTAATTTTGTCTATTTGTACGGGGCGACTGTGGAGTAAGAGAAAGTGGCAATTATTGACACATGAACCTGACAGTTATATGATGCTGTCATGACAGAATCGGCTTGGATAACTTTCTTGGCTACTTTTGGGGGCGTTTTAGCCTCTTTTTTATTGTGGTTTAGTGGTAGCGCTTTTATAAAGTGGCGTGAGAATCGAAAAATACTTAAGATGTTATTGCCAGAGATTGTACTTGAAATTCGGTTCAACATCGAGATACTATCCATGCGTCTTAAAAAAGGCCTGGTTCCAGAGGGTGAGATTCCATCATCAATACCCAGATTGAAATGCTCAACAGCGCAACATACTTGCTTAAGTGGAGATGTCAGAGTTATCCCTAGCCTCAGAAAACGACGTCTCGTTGAACTTATTCTTCTCGCGTATGAAGGTCATAATAGGTTTATTGAAAATTCTGAGGCATTAATTATGACAGCCTTATTAATGCCTAATGGATTACAGTTAGCGAAAAACAGGGTACAGCAGTTAACCGACCAGGAAAACGACATCTTGACGATATTGTGCGATTTTTTGGTAAAACTTGAGCGAGAAGACCTTCCCGAAGATGATGGAGGAGAAGAGATGAGTGAGATTAATGACACGTCAAAAATGAGTTATGAAGAGAAGCTACTGAAACAAGGTGAAGAGAACAATCGGCTAATTGCACAAATGATGAAGAAACAAAAACATGTTTCACTGATTTCAACATTTGCTATTGTACTAGCAATATGGTCTCTTGGGTTTGCTATCAAGGCAATAGACACTACGAGCACTGGTACACGAAGTATGGATGCGTTGTTCTTGATGGGGCTGTTGGTATTGATTGCCTTTTTATGTTATGACAATGGTGAATCAAAAAAGACTGAGAAATATTTCAGCCGCGTTAGGCAGTCTGTTAATCAGTTCCTCCACCAACCAAAGCGTATAGTTTTCACTATTAGCGGTATGGGGGCTCTTGCTGGTACGGCATTGCTAGTCTTCTCAGATTTCTCAACAGCGTATAGTATGTTGGTAGGGTTTGTGGGTATATTTGGCGTAGCGATTTCGGGATTGATGTCCAGTAGGAATCAAGACTAACCCGGGTCAATGTTATGTACGTTTTGGGATATTCGTATCAAGAATATCAATGCAGCGCCTAAACGATGTCGAGTCGCTTCTCATTTATGAATATCAGCCCAAATGGAATCAACGTGATAAGGACCGCTATAAAGGACGTGATCTTGAAATAAGAAATCTAGGGCGTCATGGGCCCATTTCCAGTTTTGTTCGGTCTCCCGATGAATAAATTAAGCAATATCAAGTTTTTCATCTCGCCATTTCAAATATAATGAAGTAGTCTATCTGACCTAAGTATTTAGACTGAATACCATTTCAAAAGTTCTGTCTATCGTCAAGTACCGCCCACCAAAGAGAACGATATCTAGAACCAGCCGACTTCATAAAGACCCGAACTTCACGCAGTAAATATTTTCAATCACCTTCCCAAGGCTTCCTCAAGAAAGGTTCTCCATGTAATGCAACACTCGGCCTTGGGTATTCGTGTGTATGTTGATGGTAGCAGTGCTACATGCGAGCACTACCAGCAAGGCGTATAGTAGTTGTGGGTTGCAAATTGAAAACAGCCGTCCCTCCCCCGTCTCCCCGTCCATTCAAGATGAAAGCCAGTTCAAAGGTTCTACCTATCGTACAGTACCGCCCACGTTACTGGATTCGAACTGACGAACAGTAGTCATAATTGGGAGTTAGGTTGTCTTCCGTACACCTAAACCTTGTTAGATTTACTGCCTTAATTACTAAC
>SDBV01012835.1_pt1 | contig 10697 bp, 15 predicted proteins | sample 2277081 | NCBI WGS metagenome assembly SDBV01 (sample SAMN10402039, study PRJNA504765) | marine sediment metagenome | isolation source: marine sediment core GS10_PC15, 223 cmbsf | place: Arctic Ocean: Southern Knipovich Ridge | collected 2010
GTCCAAAAGAGTCACAGCACAAAGAATAGAAGCGCCCGTCTGACGAGCAGCGTCGGCAGCAGCCAACAGGCTACTTCCGGTGGTAGTCACATCCTCAAGTAGCACCACATGAGACTCAGAGTCCAAACCCGGACCTTCAATTAGTTCTCCGGTTCCATGCGCCTTGGGCTTCTTCCGAACAACAAATACATCATACGCTATATGATGTTTCTCCATTGCTCGCATAGAAACCGAAACCGCAATTGGGAGGGCTCCCAATGCTGGGCCGCCGACGGCCGTTGGAATTCGGTCTTTCTCATCCCCTATGTGATAAAGAGAAAACAAAAAATCGGCAATGACGTCTCCAACCAAACGCATTCCGTATGCCTTCATTGTAATCATACGAGCATCGAAATAAACCTTGGTGGGCTTCCCTGAAGCAAGAACGAAATCACCTCGCTTCATAGAGCCCTGCATAAGGGCCTTTAGGCTGTTCCGACGAGCAAGCGCTACTCCACTATCCATCTCGTTCCTCCGAAATCATCAAGTGCCTTCTAGTTCTTTTCTCACACCTTCCAATGTGAGTTCGGGCATGCAAACTCCATCATGGTACACATCTGGCCCTGTAGTGTCGTTCCGTACGCACGAGCCCACGTCGCCACACATGGACAGTTGGCGAGCATCAGCGCCTCCAAATGATACGGCAGTTTGTATTCCATTACTATCAGTACCCCCATCAAAGATACTGACGCTGGAACTAGAACCAAAGTATCCAAAAGCGACTTCCTGACCATCTTTCAGCCAGAATACTTCGCGGTCCCCAAACGCATGATCGCGCAACTCATCACGCACACATGTACTGAGCAATTCAACGGCAGTTTCCAAATTCAAATTCATCGTATTTCTTCGGCGTGGAAACCCCGTCCTTCAGGGAGGGGAGGAAACGCCGTTCAACCTTTCTTCAGTGTGGCCCTCCAACCGCAACGAGCTAGAAGAGTGCAATCTTCCGGTCTGGCGTATTGGGTCAGTCTCCCACCAGTTTCAGTGCTGTGCAAGCTTATTCTGCCTTTGCGGTTCCCTCCAACATAGCCAAGTCCGTGGTCTGGATGAAGAACCCAAGAACCTCTTTTGAAGCCTTCGCTGATTGTTCCTCCGAACCGAATTCTAGTTCCATTCTTCCCGGGTTGCAATTTATGCAATTGCCGGCGAAAGAAATTCAGTGGAGTTATCAAAAGCATTTCTTGATTGTCCGGTTTGGTGTGGCCGCCGGTCCACCAGTTCGCAAGAACCCAAGAATCAACACAATGCGCGTACCAGCTATCGGATAGCTTGCTTTTGATCTTCTTCAATCCGAGCTTGTCGCGCTCTTCGGCTGTTTCCCAGCCTTTCTTGGTTTCAAGATGGCCCATTTGCCTGAGTTCGGAATAGAACCATTGTTTGCCCACTTCCAGCGGACTGAACGAACTATTCCATCTTCGTTGTCCCGGTCGAGTTTTCGCTTTGATGTCTTCTACAACGAAGGTTTGAATTGGATATAGCTTGCAAAGCCACCTGAGAACCTGCAATTTCCAATTCCATCGTGCTCTGGTACTCGGCGGGATTCGATCTCGATTTCGCAGTTGGCGGCGGTTGGTCCGCATTTTTCGGTATGGAGTTTTTCGGAATCTGCGCGCTTTGCGCATATTTCTTCTTGTCTCCATCTTTTCCTTCACCCAATTCTTGGCATCCATCTGAATGTTCAGATAGGTATGAGATTCACTCTTAAGTGTTATTGCCTCCTTCAGCGAACCGGGGTCTACTCCAGCCGCTATTTCTTGTGTTTCACCATCAGCGCGATCAAGCAATCGAATAGAGCAAACGCCCCGGTTGAACCGTTTCACGGCTCTCCTTTTGCGCATAAGCTCTCTTGCGCGTGCCGGATGGCACGGCATGAGAGGCTTTCCTGTGCTGCTAATGACCGCTACGTACCGCATAATGCAAAGGTTACCCTTCGCCTTTCTCCCCGAGGGGGCTATTGAGTCCCATCGACGCTCACGTTCGGAGAGGAGTCAGGCTTGGGAAGCACCCGAAACATCCTTCAACCTGCCACGGTTAGAACGCTAGCATAAACGTCTAGTCAACCGCTTCTCCTCTCTTCCGCTTGCGATTGGCAAGATCGCCGCTCGGATAAGCCTCCTCCTTCAGGTGGGGGTAGTTGACACAGCCCTGCATGAGAACCTATTAGGTTATTCCAACGAGCCACCACAATCGTCCCGCTATCCATCTCGTTCCTTTGGCCACTTCACGGGCTTCTAGCGTTTTCGGAAGGTTATCATTTCAGGCAGTCAAGTCAAGAATCAAATTGATGGCCTCCGAAGCTCGCGCTCTGCTTCTTGCTCCTTTAGCGCCTCTCGCTTATCGTGCTGTTTCTTGCCGCAAGCCAAAGCAAGCTTCAATTTAGCGCAGCCTCGTTCATTGAAGTAGAGTTCCAGAGGAACCAAAGTATGGCCCTTAATAGTCAGGTCTCTTGCCAGCTTCTTTATTTCCCTCTTGTTGAGCAGGAGCTTGCGCTTACGGTTTGGTTCGTGGTTAGACCAACTGGCGTGTGTGTATTGAGCAACATGGCTATTGATAAGCCAGACTTCCCCATTGTTGATGACGGCATAGCTTTCGCTAATACTTGCGTTGCCTTCGCGAAGCGCCTTCACTTCCGTCCCCACCAGGACAATCCCAGCTTCCAACGAACGCAGGACTTCGTACCGGTAGCGCGCTTTCTTATTACCCGCAATCAGCGTTTTGCGAGGCTTCTTCGTTTTGCTCATGGTTCGCTCCACCGATAACCGCAGGACAGAAGGGTAGCTTTCGGATATGCCCAAATCAACGAAATTGTCGTTTTCCTCTAAATGAAAAGCTCCGCGACTAAAGCCGCGGAGCTTAATCTGCCTGCCCATTTCGGGTGCCCTATACGCCAGCTTCCGTTACTAACTGGTTTGGCAGAGGGCCACTCCTGCACCGAAGGCTAAAGCCTAGAACTCGTAACGGCCGATGCAAGGCAACGCTGTAATACGACAATAGAATCAATCGCGATCCAATTCCTCAAAGTCATCGACACGGCCGGTGCCGTCATCCCGAAGACGCTCCTCACGCTGCCTACGGATGCGTTCGGTATGCCACTCATCACTGGCTACCCACTTTTCAGGACGTTCATCCCACATATCCAAATCGCGCTCCTGGCCTGTAAAGTTTGCCAAGACCTCTGAACGAATTTCGCTGTAGAGGAGCTTCTTGGAGGTGTCCGGCATAAAATCGCCTGACTGTATCTTGTCGCCAGTTTTCTCTTCCACAAACATAGATACCCACTCAAGCAACAAACGTTCTTCAGGACTCAAATCATCAATCGAGTGAGCGATACGATAAAGCGCAGGAATAAAATCCATCGCACTGGTACGGCGGCGCCCACCCTCAAACCCATAGTACCGAAGAAGGAGATTCAACCGAGTAGCAAGTCGCACGTAAGCCCGATAGTCTTGGCTCGTTTTTCTGAGATGGCTGTGAGGGTCTCGGACACGCCGATATTTCTCATCATCCAGAATTTCCAAGCGCATTTTGTGAATGCGTCGTTCTAAGTCAACCCGAAGCGCCCACACTTCGGAGGCCTCATCAGGCAACGCGCACGTCCAATCTTCCACATAGGTTTCAACTGCAAATTTGCTCATAAAGGTTTTTCTCCTGCCTAGCGCATTTCGCTGATGCGTTTGGCTACTTGTTTCCCTAATTCAGTTACAGCCAAATGAGATCTCGTTGATCCAGCAACTGCAATTAACGCTTGATCAAATAGTCTTTTTATAGATCCCTTGACATCCAAAACCAACCAACCATACCTCTCTTCCATATCCTCATGAAGAAGTTGAATCGGAATAGGGCCGTCATCAGTCCTAATCTCACATAGGAACAAGAGAACAGCCATATCATCCTCAATAAGGAATGGCTCTTTAGTCATCATAGTCTTCGAAGTCATCAAAATCATCAGAGTCGTCGGCATCGCTACCATTATCGTCAGAGTCGTCGGCATCAGTATCATTGTCGTCATAAGTCACTACTGAACGACGACGCTTACCTCTAGCCTTCGACTTCTTTTTGGAGGTTCTGTTACTAGAGGCCCTCGTAGAAGACCTAGTACTAGAAGCCTTAGTGCTAGAAGACCGAGCCCGGCGAGGACGCTTCTCTTCCTTCTCTTCCTCATGCCCCTCAAGAATCTCAACAATCTCTTCCCAATTATCGGCAATGAGATGGAGATCGTCAATGTTAAGTCCTTTGCACTTGCCGGATTTCCACTGGCTTCCGTCTTTCCAGAATTCTCGCTTTTCTAGAGAAGGTCGATAGTTGTTCCATTGAACAACACGAAGTATGACCTTATCCTCTTTGCCATTCCGACCACTCCGCTTTTTCTCAGACAGTTTTAGTAAGGTTTGTTCTCGTATCTCACCCATGATTCAAAGGTTTCCTTGTTAAAGTAGTTTTCAAGTTAAGGTATGCCCGAGAATTGACTCCAGCGCAAGTCGTCTTGTCGAAATTTCAAAGACCAAAAATTTATATCTTCTAAAATCAGAGGACTCAAATTTCGATGCCAATTTTTTTGTGTTAATTCTTTGTAAATTTGGTATTTGAAGGTGGAATATACTTTACGTGTTACCGGTCAGTAAAAGTAGTTACTTGGGGGTATCACTTTTTAGGACAAAGAGGGGCAAAGATATAAACTTTTGGTCTTTGCTTTTTTAGGATGGTCGTCGCAAATCCACTACCCAAAATTGAAGTGGCATTGAGGGCTTCTCCCCCACATTCGCTTTCCTTGGTGTCTTACTTTTAACATTTGTCTACAAAAACGCACTCATTACTGATAGAGGCGATAGAATCGTTGCTGCACGTAAATTAGTTAAAGTAGTTGATCGGGAATTTATTTTTGGTCTTTGGAAAACCAAAAGTTTTTTTGAGCCCGCTAAGGATGGTCCCCCTCTAGTTCATTTAACAGATTGCTTCGGCTACTCATATTCGTTCAGCAAACCGCATGTGGAAGTAGCAGTCATTTTGTTAAACTCAATGAAATTGATTGAATAAGGGTTTTGCGTGCATTTATCAGAGGCAAAAAGAAAACGGCGTTAAGCGCCGTTGGAAGACCAAAAATTATTTTTCGGCCTAAAACGTAAAGAGAATATATTACACACTGAGTACTCGAATAGAAATATTCTTCGCCGTTCTCACTCCCCTTCCTATAGGGTAGGGAATTTTTTTGGCCTGTCAAGCCCTTTTCTCTAAAAAAGTATTAATTCGCTTTTTTGTTGCGATTTGCCTGCTTAATTATTACAGTAAATTGAAACACACTGGAAATGCATATCCTATGAGCAAAATACACTTCTTTTCGATTGATTATTGGCGAGATTGGCGGAACCCGGAAACCCCCGCACCCAGCGCGGACGGTAGATCGAAAACACTGCCAGTTCAAGAAGACTGGCCTCGATACCGTTACGATTTTTTGGTGGACAATACACTACGAAGTGTCTGTAGCCAATCACGAGCTTTAATTTATGTGGAGCCTCACTACCGTGAAGAGGTGGCTCGGTTCGAAAAAGAGAAGCCGTTGCCGAAGAACGCCGAAATCATCACGGGACCAGTTTTCCAACATGTGCGCGACAACTACAGCGGATTTGATCATCTGTACTTAACAAGACTAGATAGCGACGATCTCTTTCACGAGAATGCCGTCGAGGAGATTCTTGCACACGAACCAATCTTCCGAACTCTAATTTACCAAGTCGGGTTCCTCTATGACGTTCCCACTCGCCGTATTGATTATTATGCCCATCCGTGTCCACCCTTCTACACAGACATCTTTTCAAAAGCTGAAGTGGATACCGGAGCGAAGCCCAAGCGCAAGGGACATGGACATGGGCTCGGAGGAATGAAAGAACTTCTCAGTCCTGGAAAGTTTGTAGTGATGTGTCACAACCAATCCATGCAATGCACGACAAGCTATGAAAAACTTCAAGCGGTTACAAAACGACATGGACACCTACTACAAAACAAGCCGCCCCTTTTGGACGGCTTGCTGTGCGAATTTGGAAGTCCTCTGGCGGTTAGTCTGCCAGAATCAACTTAACCTGTTCGGGGCGTAGGGTTCGAGTCATGAAATTCTCGAACTTCTTTTCTAATCTATTACTTAGAAAGGATTCACCCGTTTCCACGTCGATCCAGTAGACGTGGTCGTGGTCAGAGATAGTGCCATGAGAGGCCGTCCACCGTACATAGGACTTCTGGTAACTCCAACTCCACGGCATAAAACGAGTTTCAGAATGGTGGTCTACTGTGACTTCATACTTGGTACCATCCTCCACCGAAATACCGAGAGGCGGAGTAACTTCAATGATAGTGGCAGTACCAATCACTGATGATGTAAGGTAGATGCCGGCCACGCTTATAGTAGCGGCGACTGCCAAGAGAACGATGGGAACATACCGGCCATCATTATCAGCCTTCTTGCTGAGCCAAGGAACTAACGTCAGAGGAAAAAGGGGAAGGGTCAGAATTGTCCAAGCGAGGGTCGAAAGTTTAACTCGAATAACCATATTCAAAGCTCCTATTACAGACACGTAAGTTCGCTACGGGCGATAAACTAGTCGCTCCGAGGGAGCGCGTCAAGGCTGAAAAAAGAAAAGCTCACTCAGCGAGAATCCGCTCAACCTGTTCAGAGCGTAGGTTTCCAGCCATGAAACCCAGGAACACATGTTCCAAGCCGTGGTTTAGAAAGGATTCACCCGTCTCTACGTCAATCCAGTAGGTATGGTCATGGGTATGGGTATTGTTATTTGAGCCTACCCACCGCACATACGTTTTCGGGTAACTCCAACTCCACGGGAGAAAAGGAACTATCGAGTGGCGGTCTAGCGTGACTTCATACTTAGTACCATCCTCCACCGAGAGAGGCGGAGCGACTTCAATGACAGTGGAAGTATCAATCACCGACATAACGTAGATGCTGCTCACACCTACAGTAGCGCCGATTGCCAAGATAACCGCGACAGTATATAGCGGCGAGGAGTTACGCTCATCGCTCTTCCTGGAGAGCCAAGGGAGGATCGTCAGAGGAAAAAGAGGAAGGGTTAGAACTACCCAAAAGAGAGTCGAAATCTTAAGCCGAATAACCATGTTCAAAGCTCCTATTACAAACACGTTGGATTGATAAACTATTGTTCCACAGAGACCGCATCAAGCTGAAAAAAATCACTCTGCGAGAATCAGCTTGATTTGGTCGGAAGGCAGCAGCCGAGTCACCATGTGTTGGAATTCGTCTTCCCACGAGTGGTTTATAAACGCTTCGTCTGTTTCTGGGTCAATCCAGTAGGCATAGTCGTCGGTATCAGGGCTCTCCCACCGCACATATGTCTTCTGGTAACTCCAACTCCACGGTAGAAAAGAAATTATGCAGTGGTGATCTACCGTTACCTCAAACTTCGTACCGTCCTCTACAGAAATACCCATGGGAGGATTCACTTCGATGACACTAGACTCGCCGTACAGCGACATCCCGTAGATACTCACCAACGCCAGCGCGGCAAAACCTGCAAGGATAGTCGCGGGAGCATATAGGCCATCAAGGTCCTCCTCCTCCGCTTTCCTGAAGAGCCACGGGATTAACGTCAGAGGAAAAAGGGGAAGGGTTAGAATTACCCAAAAGAGAGTCGAAATCTTAAGTCGAATAACCATGTTCATATCTCCGTTTACAGACACGTTGAATTTGCCACGGGCGACAAACTAGCTGCTATAGGGGAGCGCATCAAGCAAAAAATTCAGTATGATGTAGGGATACGCGCTAGGCTCTCTACAAAAGCATGGTTGATCTCACGGAATGGTTTGATGGTAGTGTGATAAGGACTGCTTCCGGCGAGCCGGGTAATTTATTTGTTATGGCTGAAGACCCATCCCCCTTCGCTCTCGTCACCTACTCTATAGTCCACCTTATCTTCTTGTACTAGACGATGTAGGATAGTGGCCACTTCAATTTCTATAGCCACTTCGTCTAAAGTTTGGGGTTCCATTTCTTCTTCTGCCAACCAGCGCCGAGCAATCTCCTCTGCCATTTGATATTCGGTATCAAACGCTTCTGCTAAGTCGGCTGCTAGTGTTCTCGGGTCTGTATCCTTATCGACGCACAGGAGAGGGTTCTCTTGGCTGTCGTAACGGAGATACTTTCGCAACGCTTCTTGGTTCATGTTCAATTCTGGTTGTAGTTTAGAGCTACTCACAGATACTGGCTGTTCCTAAGCCAGTAAACCAAAATTGTTTATTAAGCATCTTTTTCTTCTGGTATGACAGTAACGTCGTCGGACAATTCTAAGTCCGCGACCTCCTCACCCACCTCTTCCTCGCTCTCCTCGATCCACTGTTCTTGCGAAGAACTCGATTCTACGTATCCGCATATCTCTCGACTCTCGCGAAGCAGTCGCTCGCGTTTAGAAAGTTCGAATTGCGCACGTATATATAGCTTATTACACACCCACTCCAAAACACGAACCATTGCATCCTGAGTAGGAAGGGTTCGCAAGGCGTCGTGTACGTGGTTGAGGACTAGAATTTCGTTGTCTAGATTGGTTGGGGTGTTGTAGTAATCTTCCATTAACGTGTCTCCGGTCATACTGGTTGGTCATTATTCTAATACTTCAAGGAGGTGCTCAAACAAAAAAGGCCCACTAGGGGCCTTTTTATTTTTTCATTGTGGGACTTAGATTACTTGCTTTTACAAGTTTCGCCTTTACAAGCCTTGCGGAGACGGATACCGGCGGTCATGCGCGGCACGACGGTTTCCGGAATATCCTTAGTCTCACCAAAGACCTTGGCGTTTTTGCGCGCCGGACGAATCTTCCGCTTCAGGCTGAAGTAACCCGTAAGGACAACGCCACCGGTGCCGCTGTTGCTGGAAACTGCTGCTTCCATCGAGGAAAGGATAGCTTCTAGTGCGCGCTTAGCGGCGGCCTTCGATTCGAACGTGTGCTCAGCTTCGCCATTCTTTTCGTACGTGTGCTCAGTTAGCGCTACAATGAACTGCTGCTTGTTCATGGGACGGGGGAGAGTTGCGGTTGCGTTTGCATCCGACTTCTTCGATTTCTTGTTGCTCATAATTTAACTCCTGAAAGGGCAACCTTGTTAGGGACCGGAAAACCCGGTGGTGATCACCAACGTGTGATAGTAGGCATGATTTACCAGCCCTTAACGAAGAGCAATGAAAAAACATGAAAAAGGAGCTTTTTTTATTAGGGACAAAAATTCAAGGAGCTACAAATATAGCTTCAAAGATACGGACGCGCCCCTAAAACGCATCCCTCCCGAGCCCTTGCGCTTGAAACCAAAGGTTTAGTGCTCGGAGGAAGGGAGCGACCTGTTCTGCACCACCACCGTATAGTGGAGCGTTGTATCGGGATAAACTAATCCTTAATGTACCTATTTGATATTCCTGTGGTACTCCCATTGAAATGATGGTATCGCTCGGGGTCGGTTTCTTCAAACATGAACAAGCAGAACCCGTTCCCACTATAATATTCTTTTCATTCAGATATTCTTGGAGGCGCCTGCTGTTTGCATTACGGATGGCAATCATAAGTGTGTTTGGCGTGCGAGGAGTCAGTTCCCCCAGTATGAGTACCTCTGCTCCCATCATCTTTTTGATTTCGCTTTGAAGCCAGTCACGGAGAGGCTCAATGTCTCTCTGTAGAAGGAGAAGGCTTTGGCGAGCCAGATTGCTGGCGACACCCAAGCCGATTATTCCTGGAACGTTTTCGGTACCAGCCCGACATTTGTTCTCCTGCCCTCCGCCTAAAAGGAGGGGTTGATAGCAAGCGTCTTTTCTAACGATCATAACGCCAATGCCTTTTGGCGCGTGAATTTTGTGGCCGGAGAAAACCAGATAGTCTGCCAAACTGGCGTTGAATCGAATGGGCACCTTCCCAACTGCTTGGGTGGCATCGACGTGGTAGCTGCTTCCGTTCGCTTTTACTAACTGGCCAATTTGATCGATGGGATTCAAGACACCCGTCTCATTGTTTGCAGCCATAACACTGACCAAAGCCGTGTCGGGACGCAGTACCCTTTGAACGGCCTCTGCCGTTACTACTCCCTGTGTGTTTGGGAGTGCCTTCGATACTTCATATCCCTGCTCTTTCAACTGCTCGGCTACCTTCCCTACAGCGGGATGTTCACAGGAACTTACAACCAAGTGCTTCCGGTAGGGCTGACACTTAATGGCACTCCACAAAGCAGTATTGTCTGCTTCAGTTCCCGAGCCCATAAAGATCACCTCATCCGGACGACAGGCAACTAGATTCGCTACTAACTCACGAGCTTCTTCAATAGCGTCTTTCACTTCTAGGGCAGGTTCATAGAGTCCGCTAGGATTCGCATACTTCTCTGTGAGGTAGGGAATCATAGCCTTAACAACCCGGTCGTCAACGCGAGTGGTTGCGTTATTGTCGAGGTAAAGCCAACCGTCCATTAGTTAGTCCCATTTTCTGCGAGTAATGGCGTGGTGAAGTTGTTCGCTTTTCCATGCCGTATACTTCTCCGTGTCTATATCTTCAGTTGCTATATTAATCGCCTCTTCCGGCATGAACAAGGCCGGCCCTATTCCACGAGCACCTTTGAATGAAATTTCGCCATTGATAACCAACCCTTCAATTGTGTTGTAGGTTGTGCTG
>SDBV01012836.1_pt1 | contig 10696 bp, 10 predicted proteins | sample 2277081 | NCBI WGS metagenome assembly SDBV01 (sample SAMN10402039, study PRJNA504765) | marine sediment metagenome | isolation source: marine sediment core GS10_PC15, 223 cmbsf | place: Arctic Ocean: Southern Knipovich Ridge | collected 2010
ATTCATATTCCTCTTCCTCCGAATATTCGGAGAAATAATTACCAATATATTCATAAGTTTCTTTTGCATTTAATTTATGATTAGAGCTACCCTTTCTTACAAGAAAATTACCCTTTAACATAAAGATAGGGCTAATTGATGGCTCTACATCAATAATACATATGTTTTTTGATTCTAACACTTTTACTTCGATTGTATATATGATTCCTGCTCCAATATCTTCCCTTACTTTTTTAGGAACTTCTATTTGAAATTTGTCTATACTCTTATGAAAGCAATTTGTTATATCACTACTTATTCCCTCTAATTTACCATTATCAGTTACGCCTATAAAAAGGACACCCCCTCCTCTCGAATTTGCAAAAGCACACATAGCCTCCGTTACCATTTGAGGTAACTTCTTATTACATTTCTGTTCATTAACATCCCATTTAAATGAAGTCTTAAATTCAACTAATTCAGACTCCCCTTGAAGTATTATCCTGATTATCTCTTCATTCTGTAAATTTTTTATTGATTCTTTCATGCCGTACATAGATTTTTATCCTAATTTCGATTCTCTAAGTAATTTTTAAGAGTGTTATGACGATGTTTTATATCTTTCAATTTCATCCAATAAAATCAATATTAAACATATTAAATTAAGTTTCTATAGTCAATATCATTAAAAATATTTATTAATGGAAATTATAACCGTTTCACGAACTTATCTATTCGTCTCTAGTATTTCTTTCATAACATATGGAAGAATAATAACAAACAAGCCAATTAATATAAAAAATATACCAAGAATTCTTAAGGTCTCCTTTATTTTCCCATTTATTTCGGAAGGTAAATAGTAAGAGATTACTAACATTATTATTCCCATAAATATTAAAGCCAATATTAAGTTCTTAATTTTAAACTCTACTTTATTGTATTTTACTTCCATAGTTGTGCATCTTGAAAAAAAGATTTTTATTATTATTACTTTAATACTCTATAATAGGTTATTTTCTATTTTTAGGGAATATAAACCCACAGAAAGCACATGAGCTTAACTCTCTTTTCAAATCAAAGTCATACACTCCTTCCCTCCCACATTTTGGGCACTTTAGCATCTTAATTAGATTCATTTGTTCCATTTTGTCATTTAACCATCGAACTAAAAAGAATTGAACAATGGCTACAATAACCCCCGCAACAATTCCTGAAACTACTCCTGTTATTATAGCTTCAAACATGATAATTATCATAGTTAATAATATGAGTTTTTTAAATAATAGGAGTGTGAAAATTTCTTTATCACAAGACTATAATTTTGGCAACCTGGAAGTGATGGCAACCTAAATATTCGGTTATTTCAAGAAAACATAGAATCTATCCGTCTTAAGTATTAGTCATAAGGAATTCTTAAGGAATTTAGATAAAGGAAAAATTAGAAATAACTTAGTTTTTTATCCTAAAGAGATAGTTACCAATTTTTAATTAGGTAACCGTTTCACGAAAAATAAAGATTTTAATCTATTTCTAACTAAAAAACCCAAATATTAATTAATCATTTTCCAATTCTTTATTTTTTTTGAAAAATAAATTCGTATTTTCTTTTTTTTATTATTAAACACTAATCATGAATATATTTAAAAAAACAGATATAATAGTTAATATGAGAAATTCAAGTATTTTTTTAAATTTGAATATTATTTCTTTTCTAATATTAGGCATTTTTCTGGGTTACTTTTACCCAAGGTTTGTTTTAGTCATTAATCTAATTCTTCTTATTATTTTAATTCTCATCCTCATCAGAAAATTATTGATTTCAAGATTTCAAAAAGAAAAAGATAAAACAATCAGAAAAATGTATTCTAAATATGGCTTTTTTGTATTACCAATTTTGTACAAAAATATTAATTGGGATAGAATCTTCTATGGTAGAAGGCTTTATAACTCTAATGAGATGCTTCCATCATTTCTTAATGAAATTGCTGAATTGGACAATTTTAATATTTCAAAAATACTATGGAAAAAAAAATTTAATAAACAGAAACCCCATACCTTTCCACGATTATTTGGAGCATATTTTTCAAAAAATAATTTTCAATATACAATAAGAAATTATAATTTCTCTCATAAAAAATATTCCCAAATTAGGTTTTGTTTTCTTATAATCACAATTGATGGCTTTTCTTTTATGGCTCTAGCTATTCCAAGAGAATTAAAATATAGAGAATTGCTAGAATATGGATTACACCAAATTTTTTACATATCAAGTATAATTCCAACATTTCACCAATCGTATTTAGTTAATAAAAGAGAATTATCTGCTGAGCTAATTGGGTTTAACCCATTTTTAATCTCAAATTTAGGTTTAAAAGTTTTAAAATCTAATTTTATTGAGTTACATAATGAAGTAAAAGAAATATATTTTAAATCAGAAAAATTGAAAAAGAGATATAATTCAATAGATTTCATTGTCGATTATAAACCCCGCTTTATATTTATTAAAATAACTGGAGAATATACTTTTTTGAATGGGTTAATTCAAATTTTTTTTGAAAATCAAATTAGGACAGTTCCAATTTATGAAAAAAAGCGATTAATATTTCTAGATGGTACACCCGAACATAGAGCATTATTTTTTTTTGAATTTTTAGATGAATATGAATATTATATTGAAGATTTAACTCCAGGAACAGTTAAGAGTTTAAAAGACTACTTTAGGAATGGCATTCGAATGTTAGAAGAGACAAATTTAGTATTTTCAGAATTTCGAGATATTTTAAATATTGAGTGGTTTAGATCAGATCTCTTCTCTGATTTAATACTAGCTTTGAATAAAGTTAAACAAAAATTTATATTTATATTAACTAATATCGAGAATGGAAAAATAAAGCCAAAAAAAGAAAATGTGATCCTAGTTAAAACAGGTTACCATGATTTAGATGTTTTTATTTCCAACAAATTAGCAGATCTCAATTTTTGGGATAGTTATAGGTCTAATCTGAATGATCCTAATACTTGGCTTGAGTTAATAAGTTTTTTTGGAAATTTATTGTTTACATCCTATGATAGAAAAGAGTTATTTCGTGAGGAAGCTCAATCTTGGGTACATGAAGTTAGCGATATGCAACCATGGGCTTCGATAGAATTAAAAAAAAAATTTGGAGAGAGATCGAGTGATAACAGCCTAGTTTCCGATGGTCATGCAGATCATTGGGTTGATAATATCCCGATTGAAGATAAGGTATTTAAGTCTGATAAAAAAATAGATAACAATTATTTGATCGAATATTTATATGTTGAACATAAAGAACAATTTTTTAGAGAAGCTGGAAAATCCAGTTATACAATCCTCATTATTGCAGATGTCAGAGAGGGAATAAGGAAGAATACTATCAGATCATATCCGCTAAAAAAATCTGTAATGATATTTAATGAAAGTGATATCTGGACAGCTGTTTTTCTATTTCAAGCATTTACCAAAACACCTTCTGATCTTAAATAAGAATTCTAATATTTAATTGAGAATAATTTTTTTAATAAAAGTATTTTAGACAGGGCGGTTATTTCACGATTAATAGTGAAATTAACTGTTTTAATAATTCAAGAATTGTTTCATTAACTTTATAATTTGCTCTTACAAGCTCTAAAAACACCTTAATATAATCTTTTGCTGAATTTATAAGTGGTATATGAACAATAGGATTTCCATCAGGAGGGTACTGAAAGGTAAAAATTTCAAATAGTTGATCTTCAATATTAACTTTTAAAATATATTCAAAAGTAAAAGTACGTTTATGGGAATCTGGTCCACTTCTTATTAATTTAACATATTTTTTAACATTTCTTGCAAAGTTAATGAAATGATCTTCAGTTATTTTAGAATCTTTAGAAAATATCAAGTGATTCTCAAAAGAAATAATCCTAGTATCGAATCTATTTACTAGGATTTTTTCTGATTCTTGAAATCGAGTTGGGATTCTAGGTCGATCCCATTCTTGTAAATCATCACAAAACGTAAGAAGGAAGGGATAGTTATTTGGAAATATGTGATAAATATCTTCATTATCATGAGATGCAATACTTCTTAGGATTGTTTTTCTTAATGAAAATTGTTTTCCATCTCTTTCTGTCAGCGCATTAAGATTAGAATGTGAATAATCAGATTCTTTGAAGTAGACAAGATGTTTCATTAATAGAATACAACTCATTATTCCATGACTAAAATTTTCGAAAGCTTTGGCAAATTTTAAATAATATTTATTTTGAATTACTGTACAATAGCCATTTTTATCACTATTTTGAGCTAATTTTGAGCTGATAAATTTCAGGATAAAATCATTTAAAAATTGATTTTGTAGAGGTGAATGATATTTAAACTCTTCTATACCTGATGGACCAAAATATTTTATTAATCCAGTGATCTTTTCATTTATCAGTCCAATCTTTTCAATTGGATATCCTAAATCATGAGTTAAAGCGATGATTACCCATACTGCTTGAATTTCTTCAAGTGATAATTCGTGATCCTTCAATTCAGAATCAAGAATTTCAATTGAGTTAAAATTAATATCAGTTTCATTTGTTTTTGATGATTTTGAATTTAAAAGAAAAAAACCGAGGAAAAATACCCTGACAACATGTAAGGAGTGATCCCTATAGTAACGATCAGTTCCATGCAGCACTTCTTCAAATTCAGAAAATTTTTCAAAATATTGTTTAATTTCAATAAGCCCAAAATCTTGTTTAAATGAACTCGGATCTTCAGGATCCTTGCTTCTTAAACAATATAATGCTTCTCTAAGTAATAGTTCCCAAAGTTCCTTAATAATTTCTATTTTTAATTGTTGTGACTTTGGTATAAATCCCTCCCATTTTTCAGATATAATTTTTTCTCTAATCTTTGCCTCATTTTCTGAGAGCTCCATTAGTTTTTTTTTAATTTCTTGTGCATTTTCCTTTCTTGTAAGAAACTTTAGATTTTTAAATTCTTTTAGTATAAAATTAATTAAAAATTCATCATCTAAATAATGATCAGGCATTTTCTATCTATCTACTTATCAGTTTATAATATTTATTTTTAAAAAACGTTGAGTAGGACAAAGATTTATAAATGTCGCATTTTCCTTTCTTGTACTAGTTGAAATTTTCATATATTTATCTAATTGGGTTTGGTAGTTATTTGATTTTAAAATTTGAAATAATGAATATTCATCTAAATTAAAATTAAAGATTTTTAAATTCTTAGTTGATACACAAGGAAAAACTTGTCCTTCAGGCGTAATTGCTATTTTATTTTTTCCTAAATGACATTTTCTGCAAATATTGGAATCATATATAATTGAATTATTGAATGAAGAACCAATTTCAATCAAACTGTTATATTTTAGCTTATATTCTATAAGATTATTAACAAGATCGTCATATTCAGGATAATTTAACTCTAAAGATTCTTTATTTGTTAATCCTCTTCCATGAGCTACGAATCTTAAGAATTTAATTTTATTGACTCCAAGACTCTTAAGAAAATTTATAGTCTGATGTAATTCTAAATAATTTTGTTTTAGAGGAATTATGTGAACTTCTGTATTTAATCCCATTCTAATTGATCTTTTTAAACTTGTTAATGTATTATTAAAACTCTCTGAATTCGTGAGTAGATTATGAACCTCTTTGTTATGTGATTGCAGATTAAATCTTATAGAATCTAGTTTGCAGTTATTGAGCTCTTTAAGAGTATTATTAGGTAAAGGTATTAATTCTCCCTTTTTTTTTAAATTTCCTGATGTATAGATTTCGAGTTTTATTTGATGCTTAGTTATAGATTTACAAATTTCTAAAATATCTGGATGAGTAAAAGGTTCTCCCCCTGAAAGTTCTACTTTAGATATTTTAAGCTTTTTTGAATATTCTAATATTGAGTTTATTTGTTCGAATTTTAATAACTGCAAAGAATTTTCGTCGGCATTTGAGGAACAAAATTTACAATCTAAATAACAACTTCTACAAATTTCGATTAATAATTCTTTTTCAGAATTCATATTTTCTACTCTTTTTTGAAGTCTTAATTAATAATTAATACACCGGTTAAATAAAGTTTACGTCTCTACAAGTTTATAAAAGTTATCAATTGGGAAATAATTTTTCCTCTAATGTGTTCTATTTTCGATTGTTTCAAAATTAATAATAAATATAATATTTACAATATACTTTGATATGAATATTTAAAGGAAAATTATATGAAAATTCAAGAGATTACATCTATCAATGTTTTAAGAGTTGATAGAGGCTCTATAAAGTTTACGGATAAAACTCACAAATGGTGCACTTTACCTTATCCAAACCATAAGAAAGGTTGTCCTAACTTTAATAAGAATCCTTTATGTCCTCCTAATGCTAAGATTATGGAAAATATCCTAGAAAATTATAGGTTCTTTTATCTAATATTGGCTTATTTTGATATATTCAAATATACAAATCATATGATGCATAAGCATCCTAATTGGTCAGAAAGAAAGGCAAGATGCGTATTATATTGGCAAAAATCTGTTAAAAAGCTAATGAGAGAATATATTAAGAATATTTACCTTAAGAATCCTAGTTGCAACTTTTATCTTTTTAGCTCAGGAGCAGGAGAAAAAATTCCTCTGAATAAACAGGACGAAATTTTTAGCATGGAAGCAGCAGGAATAAATGTAATTCAGACACTCATTAATAATAATATTAAAGTTGAAGTAAAACCGAAAAAAAAAGTAATTCTAGTTAATTTACTTTGTTCAAATAAGAAAGTTGAGATTTAATTTAGCATTATTCATTTTTCATATTACTTAATCTCCATAAAATCTACAGTTGGTTGATTTAAAAATTTGGAATTATAGGTAAATTAATTTGATAATTCTGTTATTTCACGTATTTCAGCTAAAACTTATCTAAAACTCATTATTCCTTAAATCGTAATAGTCTTATAATCAGATTAAAAAAAACTTAACTCTTAATTTTCAATAAATAGACACTTTAAGATTAGTTTTTTGTTCTGTAACCGTTTCACGATCTATTGAAAATTTTCTTCCTTTAATGGATTTAAAGACGGAGGTTCTTCTAATCCCAAATCTTTTGTAATAATCAACCAGTTTAATTCATACCTTGGTTTTGATCTAGTTTCTTCTTCAAAAAAAATATATCTTTTAATATATCCTTTTTTTAAAATCCACTTAAGAATTCTAAAAAATTTAGCTGAATTTCTCTCAAGCTTTCTTAAATCTCTACAATAATCATCAAATTTCCCAAATCTATAATTTCTAATTATTTTCCAAAGAATTCGCCATTCTAACGGTCTCTTATTACTATCAGGAAGATTTACCTCGGATTCATGAAGCTTTCTAAATTTTTTATAATATATTTTATGATCCGGGCTCCATTCATTATTAGTTGCATTTTTATAAAACCGAGTTATTATGTTTGCCCCAGCAAAATAATTAGTGCAGAAAATTAAATGATAAGTTTGTTTATTCTTTGGAACGAAAGGCATAGGTACTACAATTCTGAACATTTTAAGTAATCTCTCCCGGTATTCATTGATTAATTTTCTCATTCTAAAGGCTGGGTCTTCATTTGTTAATATACTTTTCAACCAGAGATTATCCCCTAAAACATTGATCAATGAATTAACAGTTTGTTGTTCTTCACTGTTCCAAGTATCTAAATTTAAATTATTTGGTAATCTTTGGAAATTCTCTCTTCCATAAATCCAGTCTGAAGTAAAGAAAAAGATTATAAATTCTACTCCCGTGAAAAATGGTGTTTTAATTCTTCTTTCATAAACACTCCTAAGTGGAGCCATATCTATACTCAAAAGTGGATCAAAAAAATATATTGTAAGGCCTTTTATATCCATACTATTGATCGTGTCTATCGCTTCATTTACATTTCTTCTAATTAAAACACATTGGTGAATGTCGTCTTCAATACAAGAAGGATCATCATTGATTTTTGCTGTGGGAAATCTTCTTTTAATTGTGTTTTTGAGATGTTCAATACATTTTTCATCCTTTTCCACTAGAATTATGGTTAAATTTGGATTTTTCACATATTTATTACTAAATTTGAGATCAAGTGCACACTATGCTGAACCTAATATTGTTTGACCCGTTTCTTTTATAAATATTTCGCCAGATGCGGCATTCATTTCTATAATTGAGGTTGGATATTCATATTCGACAGATTTATCTCCCGATGTAATACTCCACCATAAATTATAATAATCGTGTATGATTTTAGATTTTAATTGAGTTCCAAAAACACCACTTAAAACAATTGCATCATTAATGAATTCTAAAGGCATAATTTTTAGGTATTACATTTATTAATTAAGCTTTTCTTATGATTACATTATAATATCATTTATGTCCTTTATTGGAATATTAATATGTAGTTAATTATTATTCAAAATATTTTTTTTTCTTTAAATAAAAGTAAATTAGAGAAGGTCTATGATAACTCAAGTACGGAAAATTACATTAGGTACAAAAGAATGGGCAGATAGTAATGTAAATTGTTATTTTGGATGTTCTAACAATTGTCGTTATTGTTATGCTAAAAAGATGGCAATCCGATTTAAAAGAAAGACGGAAGAAAACTGGAAAATCATGATTCCTAATAGTTTAAAAATTGAGAAGAATTACAGGCACCGAAATGGAAGGATAATGTTTCCAACATCTCATGATATTACTATTGAAAGTTTAATTAATTGTCTGAAAGTTTTAAATAAACTGCTTGTAGCTAAGAATAATGTTTTGATTACAACTAAACCCTCTGTTTATTGTATCAATAAAATTTGCAAAAAATTCAAAAAATACATTAATCTCATTCAATTTCGATTTACTATTACTTCAATAAATAATGATATATTAGGATTTTGGGAACCTAATGCCCCTACATTTGAAGAACGCTATAAATCTCTAAAATTAGCTTTTCAAAACGGTTATAAAACAAGTATTTCAATCGAACCTTTTTTAGATTTAAATCCCTATATTTTAGTGGAAAAACTACTTCCATTCGTAACTGAATCAATTTGGATAGGTAAAATCAATTATTATAATCTAAATAATCCAAGTAATAATAATAAATATTTTTTTGATAAAATGGAACAGACTAAACAAAAAAATCACCTAATCGAGATGATAAAAATAGCATCCAAGCGTTATCAAGGGATAGTTCGAATAAAAGATAGTATATACAATTATGTTAAATCTTAATAGTTATTTTATTCGAAAAAATCATCTATTCTTGTATTTCCTTTAATAAATTCATTATATTTTTCTAATGTAAATTCCCTTTTTCTAGAATTTAAATTTTTCATTGTTAGGTAACCTTTCTTTTTTCTATTCAAATCTGATTCAATTCCTATAAACAAATTTTTAGCTGATTTATTATTTGAACAGAAAATTAGACAATAAACTGGATTTTGTGATGACTTAATTCCTAAAATACTAATGGCGTAAACATGTTTAAAGTATATTCTTAATTGTTCCATGTAGATTTCTAAATATACATTATATTCAGAATACCTTATTCTTGATTTTTTGAAGTTAGTATTTTTTTTTTTAATTAAATTCATTAATCGAACATATTCCAATCCATACATTTCTTTAAAGAATCTTTTTCTAGAAGTGTCAATATTCTTATTGCGAGATATTGCTTCCCAAGACCAATTAATTAATAATTCAGTCCCCTGAATTTTTTCCCCATTATCATCTATTCTAATTTCTCCTGTATCTTCTATTAAACGACTTGAAATGATCTTAAAAATTAGATCCCAACTACATTTTCCGCAGGGATCTATAAAAAAAAAACATGGTCTTCCTTCAATTAATGGTAGGATATCTTTTATAATGATATTACTATCTCCATTATAAATATGTATGTTTTTTTGATTTGGATACTTAGTTACGGGTTTATATTTTGGAGTTTTAATTATAATTGGTAAACCTTCTTTATATATTACTTTATCAGAATAACCCTTGCCCTCCCCTGAGAAATAAAACCCCTTTTTCGCTACATCTTGAATACTATTTTTAAGAGCTATATAATTACTTTTTTTTTGTTCGATAAAATAAAAATCTAAAGCTTCTTGAATTAGAGCTGTTTGTTTTAAAAAAAGTAGGCTGGAACCGTAAGTTTCGGTATTATTTAAATTAACATATCCGGTGCCAGCATGAGTATCAATTATTGCTCTATAAACTCTCCTTTTACCGCATATTATTTTATTCCACATAGGAATATATCTACGCAAAAATTCATACTTAAATTCATCAGTTTTTTTCTGAATTTTTATTAAAACTTCACTTTTTAAAGAAATACACATACTTTTCTATTATTAATGTAGCTTTAGAATAATTATTAAAGGATTGGAATAAATATCAATCTGATACCCTCATCATATTACAACTCTAGCCATTGAAGTTAATTCAAAAATTTTAAGTTTAATTTAGTAATTAACTGATTAACATTTCTCTTTGTTTTTTTTTTAATAGTACATAGAATTAATTAGTTTTAGATATTCAAAAGCTTAGTTGATGGCAATTATCCCACAAAGATTATTCTTAGTGGTTACAACAGAATTCAATCTGAGGTGTAAGTTGTGTAATTTTTGGCAAAATAAAGACCCAAAAGATAAAATAACTTTAGCAAATAAAGTTAAATTTGTAAAGAAAGTAAT
>SDBV01012837.1_pt1 | contig 10696 bp, 8 predicted proteins | sample 2277081 | NCBI WGS metagenome assembly SDBV01 (sample SAMN10402039, study PRJNA504765) | marine sediment metagenome | isolation source: marine sediment core GS10_PC15, 223 cmbsf | place: Arctic Ocean: Southern Knipovich Ridge | collected 2010
CAGAGATAGTCTGGACCAAACAGTCAAGGGGCAGGCAGAAGAGATAGCTAAAAAACGTATGGCACGCAGTAATCAGATGATGCGATTGGAAAAGCAGGAATTAAGCGAAGCGGATAAAGCCAAGGCCATGCAAACTATCATCGATGAAATCGTTGAAACAATGCCAAAATCTTTATGGGATGAAAAGTGATGGAATTTATTTACCCAGAAGGAGCAACCCCTCTTGACCCAAATGAAATAGAAGGGCTGCTGCTGACTCACATTACAACAAGATATGAACTTGACAGATGGGAACAAGATAACATCAATGAAGCCTTGGCCTGGCTTGAACAGCGAAAGCCCAAAGACATTTTAAATGACTCATTTATGAAGCGTTTACATAAACGAATGTTCGGAAACGTGTGGAAATGGGCAGGGGAGTTAAGAATAACCGAAAAAAATCTTGGTGTTCCATTTTATCAGATTTCTATCGAAGTGAAAAAGTTATGTGATGATGTTAAGTATTGGATCGAAAATAAAACTTTTCCAGATGATGAAATAGCCGCTCGTTTTCATCATCGACTGGTATTCATACATTTATTTCCGAACGGCAACGGAAGGCACGCCAGATTGATAGCTGATGTTCTTTTAGAAAATGTTCTCGCCAAACCTCCATTTACTTGGGGAAGTGGAAATCTGGCAGCTGCCGGATTGGATCGAAAGAAATATATCGAGTCCCTTGTCGCCGCTGACAGAGAAGATTATAGGCTACTTATGGATTTTGTTAGGTCTTGAGTGTACATAGTATATTGAATCCGTGTGTCTTTTAGAAGTATGGGGACTGCATCAGTACAGTAGGTGGCAACAGTATATATAAAACGTTCACCATTTTTTACAATTTTTTAAGTCTTTGATATTACAAATCTTATGGATTTACAATTTTCGTGGTTTGACACGCTATTTAGACTTTGGGTTGTAGTCGAGTTGTATGGATTGACGTATCAGCTATACCTAAATATGATGCAAAAAATTTTGAATTCAATAAGCACCTACTCCAGCAATTGGTTAGAATTATAATCTGCTCTTGTCATATTCTATCAGCCACTCCAATTATTAGCAAATTTAATCAAATCACACGAAGATCATGCGGCTCTCCTTGACGTTGACGATGCTCACAAGCGAATTTGACGGATTGATTAGATATAGTCGCATGGCAGTGTCTTCCCTGTCCTAAACCAAATAATATGCCAATGGATACGAGTTTCTAAATTACCGCAGGCAGTTCAAAAAAAAGTCAGAAGAGTCTGTTAAAAAAGCCTTACTCAGATGAGCGAAGCTCAAGGATTTTGCTTCTGACAGCATTGGCAGCCTTTTTAATTTGCTGCATTTGTTTTCTAACTCTTGTCCCTGCGGCTCTGTTTCCGCCTTCAGCCTTGTTGAGGTCATCTTCAACCCCAGCAACCATTGTTTTAAGGTCTTCGTAGTCTTGCATTTTTTATCCTCTATTAACATGTAAGTTATCATTTTGAGAAAAGATTACCAGCAGGAATGGCCATTGTCAAAGTAAAAACTGGCCCTCCCTCTACGACCATCATGTCACCTTGTGTCTCCTCTAGTCAAAAATTACTTACGAACTACTTGCAATTACTTTCTCATAAGAGAAAATTTATTAGCTCTGCCAGCGTTATTATGTTGACACACATCTCATAAGTATACACAATACATAGTGAAAGCAGGTTCCATGGATGTTGGCTTGCTTATTGGAATATTTTTCTATTTAACATGGAGGTTTAAAAAATGGCAAAGAAAACAGCAAAGAAGAAAACAGCTAAGAAGAAAGTAGCAAAGAAGAAAGCGAAGAAAAAAGTAGCGAAGAAAAAAGTGACTAAGAAAAAGAAAGTGACCAAGAAGAAAAGGGCAAAAAAGAAAAAATAAGCATCTAAAATATCAACTTATTATGAAGCCATCGATGCAAAACACCGGTGGCTTTTTTTCACAATTACAAGCCTTAATTTGCACCAGTAAGTTATACTTACAGTTTTCTTTTTCTCAAACCAGATCTGGCTCTGCTTGCTTGGTTTCCGGACATGAGATAGTGCTACGCCATGCTTGCAACCAGGATGCTGTAGTCCGAGAAGTGACACCTTTATCTTTCGCGCGTGATAAAAGAAGCGCCCTATAAGCATCATTTTCAACCAGAGCAATATTTGATGCAGCAGACACAGATAAGCACCCATCATGAACGGCCTTCTGCACATCAGCCGGCCAGCTCAGAATTTCTTCTTGCTCTGTCACCCACGCAATCGGCCGATGGCAAACAGCAGCTACCTGTTCGCGGTCCATCCCGCCTTCCTTGATTAAAGCTACTACGGCCACCGCCATTTCAATTGGGCTCAGATACCTCAGGAGCAAAAACCCAAGATTTTAACTCATCGGTAGTTTTGATGGTCGAAAGTTTATTTTTGCTATCTTAACCCTTTACTGCTTCTTGGCCTCGGTGTGGTGATGTTGAGAAAAAAATAGAGTTTGCTTTTGCGAATCTTATGGTAAAATAACTAAAAACAATGGGATTTTAAGGAGTTTATTATGTGCGATGCAGAAAACAAAGGTGAATGCGAAAAACCGGAGAACCTCAAAAAGACACCAGAGGAATGTACGCCTGAAAAGGTAGAAGAGTGCCACTGTGATGTTAAGGAACATCCCTGTACTGAGGAGACCGAAGAGAAAGAACAGTAGTAAAGCGGAATCCGGACGATGCCCTTTACTGCCTTACTTCTCGGCATCGGTGGTTTAATGCTTCGCAGGAAACACTAACATCTGCTAACAGCTTTAGCAGAGAACAGCCCTTGACCATCCAGCCAGTGCGATATACAATTTTACCGAACCAATTTTGGGATAAATTTGAAGGGAGACAGAAATGAAGAGCGAAAGAATTACAATCGTATTTCTGGTTTTACTTTGTTGTTCGCTTATTTTGACGGGCTGCAAGGATACTGAGGAAGAAAAAGCTACTGCGGAGACGGCAGAAGTAAAAGCCGCCCCTGAAGCGAAAGCCGCCGTCGAAAAAGCTGCTGCTGAAAAAGCCGCTGCCGAAGTAAAAGCTGCTGTTGAAAAAGCTGTTGCCGAAAAAGCTGCCGCTGAAAAAGCCGCCAGCGAACATCCGACCGGGGAGCATCCGAAATAATGTTCAAGCTCTTGGCTGCGGCATGTAGTTAGTCGTTTCTTATCCTTGCCAAGCAGATTTAACCAGCGCCTTGATGGCTGCCTTGATATGCTCAGGCAGTTCCGGCCAAGCCGCTACTATTTCGGCAAGGTCTGAGGGTAGTTCTGAGGTGTCATTTTTAGGCTGTTTTTGGGATTTTGGTGTCAACTGGGGTGTCAACTGCTGTTTGGTGGATTTGCAAGTTTTTGTTTTATCAGGGGTTATGTTTTTGCTGCAACGGATATTGAATCCGGATGACGAAGACAAATTGACATGCTACGTGGCCCAGCAGAGTCAACCAGATTATATATACTCTGGACTTGGCAGATTGCCATAAAGGGTAAACAGATTCAATATCTGTTGACAGCGAAACGCTGCTATTGCGTAAATATTTGCGAGGCATAATCTTACATCTTATTTAATTTTAACTTTTTGCTTCTTGTCTCCATTTTGGCACTGATCTGGACGAATCTCAGCTCTCTTTTCTGCTTGATTTGACCCCCTATCTTTACGATACAATGAATGTCATGAAGAAAGTTTGGGTTTATAAAAGAGCAGGAGTCAAGGGCTGGTGGGTCGGTTGGTATGAGAGCGGCAACCGCAAAGCGAAAGCTCTTCCCAGTAAGGAACTGGCTGAACATTTCAAGCATATCAAATACACGCAGTTAAATTCTGACGTATTCACAGGCCAGGTATTGGCCGATTGGGGCCAAATGATTGGTGAGTACAGAGAAGCAAAAAAAGTCCAGGGTGTTACCGAAGGCACACTTTATGAAATTGCATTGTCCCTGCGAAACTTTGAACGACTTGTCGGTAAATGCAATTCAAAACAGATTGCACAAAGTGCCATAGATAAGTTCATATTGCAAAGGGGGACTGAAGTGAGCCGTCCAACACTCAACAAGGATATTAGGAATTTAAAGACATTTGTCAATTGGTGCAAGAAGAAGCGATATATTAATAATGAAATCGAACTCAGGGAATTAAAGGAAGAGGAACGACCTGTAAAATCACTAAATGATGTTCAGATAAGAAAGTTGCTGGTTGCAGCTGAGCCTTATGGGGCGATGAAAGTGAGAATCCTGTTGGCATTAGGTACGGGCCTTAGACGTGGTGACATTGATTCCTTGAAAATTAACGACATTGACTTTGAGAAGAACTCTATTTCAACTACCAGCAGGAAAACCAAAAAGAGCATGGCTTCGCGTCCTGTGTCAGCCGAACTAATGGCAGAGCTTTCAAAGTATGTCTGCAGCTTGGATGTTGGCCAGGAGAAATTGTTTAAGACTAAATTCAACTATAGGAAATGGCGTAGGATCTGTAAAAAGGCCGAGTTGGATGATTTAAAATTTCATGATCTGCGAAAGACATTCGGTTCTTTGCTTGCCCAGAATGGGGTTTCGACAGCTGTGACACAGAGATTGCTGGAACACTCCTCACCGTATCTGACAAACAAGGTATATACCAATGTCGACCCTGTCTTGCGTCATGCGGTAGAACAATTGCCTATTGGAAATTGGCTTTAATAAGCCTTTTGGTACTCAATATCCCTTTTGTTAATCTGGGTAACAAAACACTTGACAAACCAGATGGGGGGGTTATAGTTATTATCACTGTCGTGATAGGCTTATTGTGGTAGAAACCGGCTGGAAGGTGATAAAAACCCGTTTCTACACTGTTTTCTGCACAAATAACCTGATTCTGGCCTAATTTGAGAGGAGGATATGGTTGCTCTGCTGACAACTTTTACCTGCCTTAATTTAAGCTATCTCAATATACATGTCCCTTTCAAAAACTCAATCAAGCAATCTTATTTATTTATCACAAAATATTAACAATTTTTGGGAGGAGTAAAAAATGGACAACAAAACAAATCTAAAGACCTGGCTGGTAATAACAGTGTTACTGCTGTGCCTCGTCAGCAGTGCCTCAGCAAGATGGGTTGCCTACTTTGACGGCTCAGTTAGCAATCAGTGGGATAACTTGGAGAACTGGCAAGATGAAATCGGTGAGACCCTTACCAAGTTACCCGATTATGGTCACCCTGGTTGCAATACATACATCCTAGCTGGCCAGAATGCTGTTATTGCAAATGGCGTTTCTGCCGGTAGTAGAGGCCTCAAGTCGGAAGCCTACGTTACTTCCAGTGTAACTATTCAAAACGGTGGATATTATCACACTGTTGGTTACTGGTACGGCGAATGGACGGGGTCACATTCTACGATGACAGTCGACGCCGGTGGCGAACTGGAATCTCACGGTATGTGGGGCCAAGCTCTGGATATTGGTAACGGCAATAGCGGCGCCTGCACAGCCATTCTTAACGTCAACGGTTTTGTCTGGAGCCCACAGAACGGTGAACTAGGCGTCGGCGGCGGCGACGTAATCAAAGTTGGTATTAACGGCGCAACAGGCATCGTGAATATCGGCAGTACCGGCACGCTGTTAGCCGGAGACCTCGAGTTAGGCGATGCTAATCCTCTCAGCAGTGCTCTTTTAGACATCGCAGGTTCAGGCAGACTGGAACTCTGGGGCAATCAATTAGCTCTAATGGATATGGGAGGAGCGTTATTTTTCTACATCTTGGAGGGTAAGTTGACCGCTAACGGCGACTTTGCCTTGCCCTGGGATTTCAATTATTGGTATGACAGCGTTGCCGATAAGACTGTCATTACTGTTATTGGTGGGGCTCCGTGGGAACGGCCTGTGGCCGATGCTGGTCCAGACCAGACTGTTACCGATTCTGACGTCATTGGCAGTGAACAAGTTACTCTCAATGGCTCTGGTTCCTACGACCCAGATGGAACTATAGTAAGCTGGATCTGGACAGATGACCTTGGGGATATAATCCCTGATGGGGAAGTTGTTTCAGCAACATTATCAGTAGGAGCACATACGATAACTCTTGAAGTGACTGATGACATGGGAGCGACAGATATTGATACGGTCGTGATTACTGTACCAATGCTAAGCGTCCTGACCCCGAATGGTGAAGAGTTTTTAAAGGCTGGTGATACATATCCTATTACATGGTCAAGTATCATCTCAATCAGTAATGTTTTGATTGAATATTCTATTGATAATGGCGGGGATTGGACGCCGGTAACCACTGTGGCAAATACAGGCAGCTACAGCTGGTTTGTGCCTATGGTAGGTTCAGTACAATGTCTTGTGCGGATAAGTGATAGTAGTAATCCAAGCATTAACGATACAAGTGATGCCATGTTCAAAATCCGAAAATCTAGTCGTGGAAGCGGCACAGCAGAAGACCCGTATTTGATTTACACGGCTACACAGATGGACGAGATAGGGCAGCATTCCGAGGACTGGAGCAGTCACTTTATCCTGATGGCCGATATCGACCTGGCCGCCTATACGGGCACAGCGTTTAATATCATCGGCACTTACACATCACCCGATTGGACCCGTTTTACCGGTTCTTTTGATGGCGGTGGCCATATCATCAGGAACTTCACCTATACTATTTCTTCTAACGGCGGACGTTATTTTGGCCTTTTCGGGAACGTCAGCGGCGAGATTAAAGACCTGGGAATGACAAATGTAAATGTCCATACCTGGAGAGGTGATCATGTCGGTGGGCTTGTTGGCGGCCTTCTTGGTAGCATATCGAATTGTTTTGTGGATGGCGGCGGCGTTTCGGGAGATGATGCCATCGGTGGTTTGGTGGGAAGCAATGAAGGCACGGTCTCAAACTGCTACGCGACAAGCAGCGCTTCTGGAAACACTTATGTTGGCGGCTTGGTGGGATTAAATTGGTACGGCACTATCACAAACTGCTATGCTACCGGTAGCGTTTCGGGAATCGGTTGGCAAAATGTACTCGGTGGCCTAGTGGGAGGGAATCGGGGCACGGTCAGCAATTCATTCTGGGATACGGAAACTAGCGGCCAGTCAACCAGTGCTGGCGGAACAGGCAAGACGACAGCCGAGATACAGACAAAAAGCACCTTTACCGATGCTGGATGGAATTTTGACTCTGTCTGGGATATTATTGAAAGCCAGACTTATCCTTTTTTGCGAGTATTTGGCTGGATATATCTGCCAGACCTTCAGATAACGAGTGAGGATATTACGTTCGGTGCATATCCGGCTGTACCCGGAGAACCAAATAGTATCTCAGCTACTGTCTGGAACGTTGGAACGGTCGCCGCTGAGAATGTTGAGGTTGTCTTCAAAGATTTCGATACAGTTATTGGGTCTCAAGTAATTTCAAACATCCCGCCAGGTGATTCAAGTACAGTATCCATTGAGCATACATGGCCTGAGTCAAGTTTTAGGCTGATTACAGTTACGGTTGACCCGAGCAATAACATCATCGAATTGGACGAGAACAACAATAGTGGCAGCAAGGTCTATCAGGTGGGGGATGTGCCGCAGATGGATGCACGAATTGCAATTTCGTGCAGTGCACCGACAGGATTTCCTAAAGGTTCGGTTGCCACAATCAACGCAGAAGCCATCTATGATATATTGGTAGAAGGACAGCCTAACTATGAATACCCGGTCAAAGGCGGTTCGGTTTCCGTGGAAGTTTTTAATCCCAACGGTGAGCCAAATGACCTTCTCGAATCTTTCACTGATACTGAAGGGCGATTCAGTTTTTCCTTCGATGTGCCAGGCCAGGTTGGAGACAGGTTCAAAGTAGTTATTACAGTAACAGATGGCACTCTTACGGAAACATTGGAGAGATGGTTCGATGTTATCGCATTTAAGGACCTCTGGGTCCGTCCCAGTGACATCACATTCAGTGATAGTAACCCAGACGTTGGCGAGACCATTACTATAGGTGCGACAATTCACGCAGATGGTCGCAACACCTATACAGAGTACGACATACCTGTAACGTTCTATGTTTATCCTCCAACCGGCGGTAGCTACCAAATTGGACAAACGAAGATAATTACACAGATGGCACCAGGTGATAGCAACACTGTGTCCACTACCTGGTCAGCTCAAGAATGTGGCGAGTATTATATCCAGGTTGCACTGGAGCCGGAATTTTCAGATGACAGGAATTTTAACAATCGTGCTACACGCAGGCTGCCGGTATGCACCACCGACCCTCCTACACAACCACCAACAGAGCCGGTTGAATTCGACCTTTGGGTCTATGCAAACGATGTTAATTTCAGTAACGAGAATCCCGATTTGGGAGAAACCATCACTATTGAAGCTTTGGTCCATGCTAAATCTGATAATATGCGAACCGAGCCGAACGTTCCAGTAACATTTTACGCCTACCATGCAACGGGAGAAAGTTATAAGATCGGTCGGACACTAACCATCGAAGAGATAAATCCAGGGGACAATCAGTTGGTTTCAACCACTTGGCGAAATGCTGCTGAAGGTGAATACGTCATTGAAATTATGCTTGGGCCGGACTTTTCTGATGACAACAATGGAAATAATCAGGCAACACGTGAACTAAGTGTGGGTAACAGGCCTCCTGTTGCGGTATGTCAGGATGTGATGGTGGAGGTGGACAGTAGCTGTCAAGGCCTTGCAACACTTGAGGATGTGGATGGTGGCTCATTTGACCCGGATGGAGATTTGATAACTCTGAGCCTGGAGCCTGCGGGGCCGTATCCACTCGGCCAGACCACAGTAACACTAACAGTAAGTGATGGTATCGAATCAGCTACGTGTGAGGCCACGATAACTGTGATTGATACTACCCCGCCGGTAATAACCGGAGTACCGGCAGATGAGACTGTCGAATGTGATTCAGTACCACCACCTGCAGAACCAACAGCTACTGACAACTGTGATCCAGATGTTCCGGTTATCTTCGATGAGACAAGAACTGATGGTGATTGTCCAAACAGATACACACTTACCAGGACATGGACAGCTACAGATGATTGCGGCAATAGCACAACTGAGACGCAGATAATTTCAGTGCAGGATACGACACCGCCGGTATTTACAGCTATGCCTTTGGACACGAATGTACAGCGAGATGGTAATGGAAATATGGCTGAACTGGATGCGTGGCTGGCCAGTATAGTGGAAGCTGCAGATGGATGTGGTGCAGTTAATGTTACGAAAGATTTCACGAGTTTCCCGTATGAATGCGGAAAAACTGGTTCGGTAACTGTGACTTGGACGGCAACTGACGAGTGTGGAAATTCCGCAACAACTTCAGCGACGTTTGCCATTAACGACCCAACAGCAGGAGTAACTTACGATGGCGATTTGTTACTTTCTACAGCAGGTGCTGCGACTGTTGACACAAAGCTGGTGGCAACGCTGCGTGATGATGTAGGAAATCTGCTGGACATCGATGGCGAAGAAGTGACTTTTACTTTAACTGCTGAAGGTGTTGAAAGAATTGTTGAGACCACAGCTTCTGTTGATGGTGTTGCAAATGTTGTAATACCTCTGGAGCCAGCTATTTATATGATTAAAGTAACTCTTGGTTGTTCAGACTTTACAACATCAGCCATTCTTGTGATTTACAATCCTCAAGGTGGATTTGCTTCTGGTGGAGGTTGGCTCATGCCAGCAGATGACGGGCTAAATACTCATTCAAATGTGAAGGCCCATTTTGGTTTCAACGTTGAGTACAAAGGCTCTTTGGAGGATCCAAATGGAAGTCTTGAGTTCCGTTATCAAGATGATTATGTGAATTTGGAAAGCACTTTGATAGATCGGTTAGTGGTCACGGGTGGCAAGATAGCTCAATTTAAAGGATGGGCTGTTGTCAACGGTGTACCAGGTAACTGGTTCTTTGTCAAAGCTATTGATAATGGTTCTCCAGGAAAAAATAATGACATCTTTGAGATAAAGATCTGGTTCCCTGGTGTTGATCCAGAGGGTGACCCATCCGATCTTGCTGGTGGAGTAATAAATGCTGGAAACATTGTAGTTCACGCTAAAGATTAATAATCGAATTGAAATCAAAGGGCTGTGAGTATAACGCTTGCAGCCCTTTCTATATCCGAAATTCCTGTCACCATTTTGTCACCACACATGCAGTTTTTCACCAATTTGAGCATCATTTGATGTCTATTTTCAGCCAAAAAATGCATATTATGCAAAATTTTTGCAGGGAAATAGTATTCAATATCCGTTGACCGCACGACACAGATACGTAAGGTCAGACTACCCCAAAATTGAAGACCTCCTGTACAAACCGCAGGCGGTCATCGTAGCTTTTATCAAATTCTCAGGGGTCATGTTTGCTTGGATTTACGCTGAGAAAAATGCTATAATTGTGCTCCGGATCCCAGATATACTTTTGGGTACTACTAAGAACGCACCAAACCAGGACAGAAATGATGAGATTTGACAATATTTGAGGAAACACTTATGAAGACAAGAATTTTCAAGCGATCACAACATAACCCTATCATTTCGCCTTTAGATCTTCCTTTTCCAGCGGCAGCTGTACTAAATCCCGGCGCTTCCGAACAGGGTAATGAGGTTGTGCTGCTACTGCGCGTTGAGGACCATGCCGGGCATTCGAATATCTATGTTGCACGTAGCAGCAAC
>SDBV01012839.1_pt1 | contig 10696 bp, 9 predicted proteins | sample 2277081 | NCBI WGS metagenome assembly SDBV01 (sample SAMN10402039, study PRJNA504765) | marine sediment metagenome | isolation source: marine sediment core GS10_PC15, 223 cmbsf | place: Arctic Ocean: Southern Knipovich Ridge | collected 2010
AACTCAAGCGCGAACTCACCCGGGCCGATATACTGTTTGTTCTGCCAGCCCGTGACATCCGAATACACCGCCAGCCGTGGGTACCACTGCGCAATCTCGTAGACCCAATTGTCGTCGTCCTCAAAATGCTCACGCCCATTGCGCCCCCCGATCGCACGGCTGTCAGGAATGGGATAATTCCAATCGATCTCGAGCCTCGTGGACTGCCCAGGCTTCAAAGGCGCAGGCAGATCGACTCGCATCATCGTCCCGTTGATCACATAATCCAGCGGCCCGCCCCCACGACCGGCCACGCCCGTAATCCGGAACCCACCCTCAAACTCGCGCGCCGTCAAGAGCCGATCCATCGTCTCAATCTGCACGTCGCCGCTTCGAAGCGCAGAGCTCGTCGCGCCGCGGTTCCGCGGCGAATCAGGAGCAAACGTGTTCTGGTCCAACTGGATCCAAAGATAGCTCAAGGCGTCCGGTGAATTGTTGTGGTAGACGATGCGCTCCGAGCCCGTGATCCAATGCGTCTCCTCATCGAGCGCGACATCGATCTCGTAATCCACCTGCTGCTGCCAATACTCATGGCCCGGCGCGCCCGAGGCCGTCCTGTAACTGTTGGGCGTCGGGAATACCTCATCCAACTGGCGGAACTTGTCCTCATGCTGTCCAACGGCGGCCACCTGAAACAGAAGCGTCATCAAAAGAGCGGTACGGACCCAAGAATTCATAGTAGCTGTCCCCTAATCGCGCTGCGCGTCATCATCTCATAGCAGCAAGAAACGTGGAATACCACGGCCCGTCGCACTGAGTCAAGATAGCGAAGCCGGGACTGCCCCTTCCCTTACTCCCTCGCGCCCGAAGTCCCATACCCGCGACTCTCCCAGGCCCCGAAGGCCTAGGCAGAAGGAAGAGCAACAAGTTGTCAGGAATGAGTAATGTACAAAAGAAAACCGTCAACTCAGACCTCACCAGACTGCCGCCAAAACCCATAAATGCCTGAAACATTTTGAGTTACAAGTGCGGCCATTGATGGGCACCATTATTGCAGCGCGAGTTCTGGAGTCAGGTCGCGGCGTTTCGGGCTCAAACGCTGCATATACAACAGACTTCAGACATGCCCCTGAGGGCTGCGTGGGCGGCCAGGCGTCATCGGCCGCCCGGGACCAAATCGCGAGGGACACAATTGTGGCAATGGTGGCCGGCAGAGCAGACGCCGACCCATGTAAGGGATCCATTACTATCGCCGTGCCCCGTCACAGCAAGATCGAAGCCCTTCCGTCCAGCCTGCGATGACCGTACGAGGACGCTACGCAGCGCCTCTTGAGTGACATAAGAAGGAGTAACGATGGCAACGATTCGTCCCCGTTCCGCTCCCAGAACGCTACCCAGGGACGCAGATATCAGCGGACGGAACTTCGGCCTCGAAGAAGCCAAGAACCTCAAGAAAGTCATTGAATCAGGTGAGCTGAGCAGCGCGAAAGGCGCCTGGGTCGCCCAATTCGAAGCTGAGTTCTGTAAGCGCTACAACGTCGACTACACCCGTTGCGTTTCGTCAGCCTCCGCCGCAATCCACACCGCCATAGCGGCCGTCAATCCAGAGCCCGGTAACGAGATCATTACCACCCCCATCACCGGCATCGGCGCAATCACCCCCATCATCTACCAGGCCGCCATTCCCATCTTCGCAGACGTCGATCCGCAGACGCTTAACATCAAAGCAGAGACCATCGAGCCACGCATCACCAAGCGCACGCGCGCCATCATCGTCACGCACCTCTTCGGCAACGTTTGCGACATGGACCCCATCCTCGAGCTTGCAGACGCGCACGGCATACCCGTGATCGAAGACGCCGCACACGCCCTCTTTAGCGCATACAAAGGCCGCAACGCCGGGACCCTCGGCGACATCGGCTGCTTCAGTCTCCACCAGAGCAAGCATATGACGGCCGGCGAGGGAGGCTTCGTCGTCACAAGCAACGATCGATTCGCCGAGCGCATAGAACTCTTCGTCGACGGCGCGCGGGAGTGCGGTGGTCCTGCATCAAACCAGCAGGTCCTCGCAATGAACTACCCCATGACCGAACTCCAAGGCGCCGTCGCGCTCGCGCAGCTCGAAAAAGTCGAGCGCGTCATCCAAGCACGCGTCAAGAACGCCGCGCTCATGGACACCCTCATAGGCGGGCTGCCCGGCCTTTCAACGCCGGCGACCACGCCCCGCTCGCGCCACGTCTACCTGAAATACCCCCTCAGCATAGGCGATGACGAAGTCCCCGGGAGCGTGGACGAATTCTCACGCCTCCTTAAGGAACGCGGCATTTGGTCCGAGCCCGGCTACATCCGACGGCCCGTATTCATGTCTGACTTCATTCGGCACCAACGCACCTTCGGGGACAGCGGTTTTCCCTTCCGCGGACCGCACCGAAGAGGTCTCCCGGCCATTCGCTACCAGCCTGAGGATTATCCCGGCGCGGCCGAGGCCCTGGGCAGGATCTGCGTACTACCGTGGAATGAATTCTATACAGAGGACGACGTGCGCTACATCGCGGACGCAATCACGGAAACCTTCAGCGAACTGCAGGGATTATAATGCTTACTGGAAGAATGGACGGGGTAGGGGGGAAGCGTCTAACCGGCGCTCCACAGTTCGCGTCTGAGATCATCGATTCCGGCCCCCGGTGCTCTAGCACCGCCGCAAAGTATAGCTCTAGAACTGCGTATATGTATCAATTCAATTATCTCGATCATCGTGCGCAAAAGTTGTTCAACTAATGATAAGAAAGTGACCACTTCAAGAAAGCATGAATCCGCTGTCACCGGCGCTCTGCGGATTGCGCGTCTACTAACCACCTAAAAAGAAATGACTTATAGATGATTGCCCAACTGAAATCGGTCACTGCCTTGTTTTGGAATGGTTTTTGCACCGTTCCTGGCGAGGGAGATGGAGCGACAGAAGTATGCGCAGAGACTCGGGTGATCGCGGAGGAGTAGGCCACGTGGATGGATCAGTACGGCTATTGAAGGACATCTTGCAGTACGAGTTGGCATGTGCCGAGAGGTACAGGAGATTCGTCTCCCTGGTGATGGTCAACGAGGCCCCGGACACGAAGGCACAGCTCAAACACGTCCTCGCGGACACAGCCCGCGACAGCGACCTATTGGTTGAAAGAGACGCCACGTTTCTCATTCTTATGAGTGAAACGGACCGTAAAGGCGCGCGCAACGCCATCAGCCGCTACATCGACCGAGAAGGGGACGTCCACGATTTCAGCTTCGCCCTGGTCACCTTCCCGAACGATAGCGGGACTGCGGAGATCCTCATGGAGACGGCCGAACGGCGCCTTCAAAAAGCTACAGAAGAAGGCCCAGGCACCATCGTTTCGGGGGACTAGCCCAGCCTCGAAGGCCGGGCAGCCTTAGTTCGGGGGAAAGAGGATCTCCCCGCCCTTTTTCCGTCAAGTTGAGAGCCGATCCAGCGCCAATTCAGCCCAATCCCCCTCATCCAGTCCGATAGATCCAAAATGCGCCAAAAGTTCATAGTATTATCATAAATCTTGCTATATTTGACAATGGATTTGTGATAAACTATTTACAGTTTCAGCACGGGTGCCTATAATTAGAAGTAATACTTTGACAAGAAGGACCGCGTGAGGACACGCCGGCCTGCCCCTGGACCACATCATGATCGGGCATGGGATTGGAGAGTTCGTGTCCACCCAAGACAGCGGCCAAACGACCGCACGCAATCTTCCGAAGGCCGTCAGCAACATCCATGAATATTGAACAGCAGACAAAGGGCTACCGTCCAGAGAAACACCGGATCCTCCTCGTCGAGGACATGGTCGAGCTCATAGAGCCCCTCGTTCAGCAGCTCGAACTACTCGGATACATTTGCGCTGCCGTGACCACTTGCGAAGAGGCGCGCCGTGTGGCCGCGATCGACACCTACTCCTGCGCCCTAATCGATCTGCACCTCCCCGACGGGAACGGCATCGACCTCCTGTCCGAGTTCTCCGATACCGCGCCCAACATGGTTCGCGTCATTCTCACCGGCGACACCGCATCCAAATCCATCATCGAGGCCCTTCGGATGGGGGCCTTCGACTACCTCCTCAAACCGATCGACCTGATGACCCTTCGCGCATGCATCGCCCGCGCGATCACCCACCACGAAGTCGTCCGCGATCGCGCGATGCTCATCGAGCTTCTGCGCGATGAGCGAGACGGCCTCCGCGAGAAGATCGAGGAGGCGACCTTCGACATCCGGAACTACACAAGAAACCTAGAGGCGAGCAACGCGATGTTGCACGGCCTCGTCCGCCTCAATCAACTCTCCTCGGAATTTCAATCCAGCGAGGCCCTCCTCCGAGGCGTTTTCGAAGAAGTCGCGGTGCATACGCCGCTCCAATGCATAAGCCTCAACGATACGGCCGACCGCGGACTCCTTATCGCCTTCAAAGACGATGCCGGTGAAGTCTCCATCGTCGCGTCCGAAGAAAAAGAGTCCAGCAACGGGTCCTACGCGGGGCAGAACGGCGCCGGCATTCAGGAGATTCTCCAGACCGAAGCCCGGCAAGCCATAGGCCTCAACGTGTCCGAATGGAAACCCCTCATTTATACGCAAGAATTCTCCAACAGGCCGGCCTGCGCCGTGGCATTCTATTTCTCGCCCCAATTCGAACCCGACGAAGTTGAACGCGAGTTCCTCGAAATGTGCGCCCATTTCGCCGCCTCCGAATGGCAGCGCTCGCGTCTTCTACTGCACGGCGCGCAACAGGCCGCGCTCGGAAACATCGCCCAGGAACTCACAAAGACCTTCCTGAGATCGCTCACGGCGGTCCGCGCCACCACCGACCTTCTCAAGGAGACCGCATCCTCACCCGACGACCTCGCAGGTCTGGGCATCATCGGCGATCACGCCGAGCACATGGCCAGCCAGACACATGCCTTTCACAAGCTGGCCCAAGTGCCCATGGACAGCATCGAGACCGTCCGGCTCGACGAATACATCGAGACGACCCTCACCCTTCTCGATACCACCATCGAGCAGCGCTCGGTCACCATCGAAAAGGACTTTCAAATCCAGGGCGAATGCGTCCTCCTCAATGGCGCCGCCTTGGCCAGCACCTTCCTCGACCTCATCTCCAACGTCGTCCGCACGGTCGAAGCAAATGGCCGCATCCTGCTCCGTCTCGCCTCAGCCGGCCCCGGCCACGTGCTGTGCGAGATCACCCACAAACTTTCCGGAGGCGAGCTATACGGCATCCTGAGCATTCCGGGCGCGACATCGCTGATGGACATGGTGAAAGCCCATCCGCGGTTCATGCTCGCCCAACGCACCGTGAACGCCTGCGGCGGCCAACTCACCCTCGAGCGAAGCTCCGGATCGAAGAACACCTTCAGAATCGTACTGCCACGAAACGCACTCGACCTTAGCGCCATCAAGGAGAAGACATCTCCGTGACCGGCAGCGATTCAAACGGCACGAACGAAGGCCAAGTTCAGGCGCCCACAAGCGGCAAGGGCGCCTTGGTAATCATCGACACGGATCCCGGCGTCCGGTGGTCGCTCGAAAAGGGTCTCTCGCGATCGGGATACAGTGTCCTCACGGCCGAAAGCCCCTCCCAAGCACTTCGATTGATTCACGATCAGCGCATCGACTCGGTCCTCCTTGAACTCCTCCCGGAAGCCGGCCTGACCTTAGACGCGCTCTCCTCCCTCGTCGATGCCTCCGGGCCCAACAAGGTCATCTGTCTCTCGATTGACGCGTCACCGCAGACAGTAATCGAATGCATACGCCGGGGCGCCGCAGACTACATCATGAAACCCTTCAGCCTCGCCGAAGTCCGGCGGGCCGTTGCCCGGACCCTCGAAGGTTCCTCCGCGCAGACAGACCTGGCCCAGGCCGAAGCCGCGCCATACGAGCAGGGCGACTCACCCCTCATCGGCGTAAGCTCCGCCATGCAGGAGCTTCGCAACATCATCCGGCGCTCCGCACAAACCGACCTCAATTGCCTCATCCGCGGCGAGAGCGGGGTGGGCAAGGACCTCGTCGCCCGCGAGATCCACCGTCTCTCAAACCGGTGCGAACACCCCTACATAAAGATCAACTGCAGCGCACTTCCCGAACACCTCCTGGAAAGCGAACTGTTCGGCTATGAGAAGGGCGCGTTCACCGGCGCCTACAAGTCCAAACCCGGAAGATTCACACTGGCCCATCCAGGAATCATCTTTCTCGACGAAATCGGCGACATGCATACCAGTCTTCAGGCGAAGATCCTGCAAGTGATCGAACACAAGGAATTCACGAAGGTCGGCGGGAGAAAACCCGTCCAGGTCGACGTCCAAGTCATAGCCGCCACCAACGCCGACCTCGAAGGCAAGATAGCCAGCCGGGAGTTCCGAGACGATCTCTACTTTCGCCTCAACGAAGTCACCATCTGGGTGCCCGCCCTGCGCGAACGCCGTGAGGACGTCCCGCTACTCGTCCACCACTTCGTCCGAAGCTACAGCGAATTCACCAGCGCCGAGAACGCCGGCATAACCGGACGGGACCTCGAATCGCTCGCCCAATACGACTGGCCCGGCAACATCCGCGAGCTCGAAAGCACAGTCAAACGCTGGCTTGCACTTGGCCGCAGGGGACTGATCTCCGAGCACATTGTGGGCACCCACAGCCTGGGCACCCACAGCCTGGGCACGGCAAATGCTCGCCCATCAGAACCTGCGTCAAGCACGAGAGCCACGCTCGACGGTCACAAGCCCAAAAAAGAGGCCAAGGGCTCCGAGGAAATACTACAGGCCCTGCGGAAGAACAAGTGGAACCGTCGCAAAGCGGCCCAGGAGCTAGGGATGAGCTACTCCGCCCTGCGTCGGCGAATCGAGATGTATGCCCTTGACAAACCTACGATCTAATCGTATTTTTCCTCAATTCACTTATCTCCTGACAAATTGAAAAAATAATGGATAAAATGCTGTCAAGCATGCTATAATCTTGCTCAAAGTTGCGTATCTGCGCGTAATTCTGACCACGGGTCAGTAACGCCAGTCTTGGGTCATGCGGCGATGTGGGCGCCGTATTGGAGTAAACTCCGGGGGTGTGAGGCAGGCGGCGGTGCAAAGGGACTGCATGCACCGCCAAGAGCCGGGATAGGTTGCGGTATGTCGATCAACGGGCCCGAGCCACCCCAATCGGAGCGCGGCGTATTTTCACCCTTGCATGGCCGCCTCGTCGGACGAAGCCGTTTCATCCAAGAACTCGACGAGCTCATCACTAAGCTCGCGCCCACCGACATGGCCGTCCTCATCTCGGGCGAATCCGGAACGGGTAAGGACATCGTTGCGCGCTTGATACACGCCCGTTCAAACCACCAGTCACGTCCATTCGTCAAAGTAAACTGTCCCGCCATTCCCGACGACCTTGTAGAAAGCGAACTCTTCGGCTACGAGAAAGGCGCCTTCACCGGGGCCCACACGGCCAAGCCCGGCAGATTCGAAATCGCAGCCAAGGGCACGATCTTTCTCGATGAGATCACCGAAATCTCCAAATCTTCGCAAGCCAAGCTCCTGACCGTCCTCGACGGCGAGCCTTTCATGCGAATTGGGGGCGTGCGCCCCATCCAGCCGGATGCACGCATCGTAACTGCGACCAATGTCCCCCTCGACGAAGCGATTGCGACAGGAAGGCTCCGAAAGGACGTCTACGCGCGCCTGAGCGGCTTCGTCCTTCATCTTGTTCCTCTCCGTGAACGCGTCGAGGACATCCCACTTCTGGCGGAGCACTTCAACTACAACTACTGCAAGAAGATCGGGAAGACCTACGAACCCATTGACGAAGCCATTCTCGAACAAATGCAACACTTCGCCTGGCACGGCAACGTCAGAGCACTCGCGGCCCGCGTGAAAGAGTACGTCGCGACAGGCATCGAGAGCGCGCTCACCGCCGATAGGGAGCCGGCACGTGCGCCCGCGCCGTCGCCGCCTTCCGGGGACCAGCCGGGCGCTGTAGCCGAAGTACCGGACGCCGGTCTGGAAAGAGAATTCACACCACTCAAAGAGGCCACGCGAATCGCAGTGGAACTGACCGAGCGCGCGCTGATCGAAGAGGCCCTGCACTACACCCTCTGGAACCGGCGCAAAGCGGCCAAGCTACTGGATATCAGCTACAGCTCGCTCCTGCGCCGAATCGAAGCCTACGGCATCGGCAAAGACCAAGAAGAAGACGCCCCCGCCACCCGGCCCATCTCTTAAGGCGCTAAGCCTGCAAGAAGCGCCTCTGCGATACGGAGGTCCTCCTCTGTCTTCACGACGTGCCCCTCCGTACGCGTTACAGGGAAGAACCCCACCGTCCCGGCATAGGTCGCAGTCTTCCCCGCCTCGAAGGCCTCGATATACGTAGCGCGCCGCCACCCTGTGATACTCCACGTGATACGCTGGACGGGCTTCAAGTCCTGAGAGTTCGTCTTGGCCTCAAAACTGAAGTTTATTGGACGGTCCTCGTACGCACACTCAATCTGCTCCTCCGTACAACTCAACAACACGTCGCAATCCGAGTCCTGCATCTCGCGCACAAATTCCGCCACGCGGACCGCCCCAAGCAGCGGCGCGATTGAATGGACCTGAAACAGCCGGTCGCAGACGTGCTTCGTCAGGAATTCATACACAAAATCCTCGGATGTCGCCGTGTTGTTCGCCAATTCCGCCGGACGCTTATGAAACGACACGCCCTCCGCCCGCGCGATTTCGCCAAAAACGTCGTCTTCTGAATTCACCCAGACTTCATCGAACGCGGCCGAGTCCCTGCACCTACGGATCGCCCGCGTTATAAGCGGCACGCCACCCAGCTCGCGCAGGTTCTTCTTCTTGAGCCGTTGACTGCCCATTCTGGCCGGAATCATCGCGACATTCATACACACACCTTACTCAACTCTGAAGCCCTTCGTACACGTGCCCATCCTTTACAGGGACTGGAGCTCAGCCATTCCTAAAGGTTATACGGCCGTCCCGGACCGCCTTCCTTCCATCGGCATTAATCACCTGAAAGTAGACTTCCCGAAGACCATCGGTCTCGCGCGAACCGAGCACTTGCAGTTCGACCTCCGTATCCATGAACACCATACCCGTGAACTGGCAATACAACCCCTTCACGTTACACGGGTTCCCGCCACCCTCAGTATTCGTGATCTCGCGGACCGCATACGCCAGCGTGGCCGTGCCATGGAGGATAATGTCGGGCAGTCCCACGCTCTGCGCGAAGGCCTTGGACGTGTGTATCGGGTTGTGAATGTCCGCGCAACCGTCATACACATGCGCAGCGAGAGGCAGAATCGGGATCCGCACCCTCCGGGCAGGTTCGCGTAGCGCGTCCGCATCGACCCCAGGCCCCCTGCTCACATAATCCTCGATGTCCCCCACGCAACCGACATCGCGCATCATGCCGCCCACATTCTCCGTAAACACCCGCTCACCAGAGGCATCCACAGCGACATAGCGCGTCTTCATATACGTTCCGGCCCGGTGCGCCAACAACTGCACGATCTCCCCCTCAATCGTCAACTTGTCCCCAGGACGCAACGGCCGAACCCATTCAAACTCCTCCGTATAGTGCACGCCACGGGGGCCGACCTCAGGCGGAGTCCGCCTGTCCTTCCAAAGGCGGTCGCCCTCCGTCGAGAACTTCCAGGTCAATCCCCAAGACATCATCGGCGGCGCCACAATACCCTCAGGCCGATCGTCCGCGAAATGCCACGGGTTCGAATCCCCAATACCCGCCGCATAATTCATGATCATCCGTCGCGTGATCTCGACCTCCAACGGAAGACTGCGCGTCCCCACAATATCTGAATTAATCTGAAGCGATGCGTTACTCAAAGGAAGTCCCTCTCAATCCGTCCACGCCAAAACAAAAGTATGCTAAATAGCGCCCGCGCAATCAATTCCCCACAAGTGTGCAAACCGCAGAGGACGCAGAGGTACGCAGAGGACCAAGCCCGGGACGCTCGCGGCGCCTAAACTGATCGGAGCGCCTGGTCCAACGGTGTATCGCCTTCGAGCAGACTGAAACTCTTGCGAACGGTGTTCTCCAAATCGAGACAGCCCACCAGCGCCGCCGCGAGGTTCTCGCGCGACGTTGGGCCCTGCCCGTTCACCTCGGCGCTGACCGCGACCTTCCCCGTGGCCGCGTCGTCCGTGAGTAGGCCGGGGCAGACGATGGTGTAGTCCAGGTCCGTCTCCCGCAGATGATTGTCCGCGTGGGCCTTGGCCCTGTGATAGTGGGCAATGCGCGATTGGCTATTGACGTCCACATTCAACGCGCTCAGCATCACGAAACGCGCCGCCCCATTCACCTGTGCCGACACAATCGCCCGAATGGCGCCAATATGGTCGACCAATACCGTCTTGTCCTTGCCCGTTTGCCCACCCGAGCCGGCCGCGAATATGACCGCATCGCAGCCCTTGACCGCGTGGTCGATCGGGTACTCAAGGTCCGCCAGTACGGTCGCTACGCCCAGGTCGTCGAACTTCGCCCGTTGCCCTGGGTCTCTTATCATCGCCAGGGGCTCGTGCGCGCCCGCCGCCAGCAGCCGCACGACGTGCGTCGCCGTCTTCCCGTTCGCGCCAATGACGAGCACCTTCATGATTGCGCCGCTCCCGGCTATTCGCTCACATCGTAGGCATACAGGAACTCTCCGTGCCGAATATATAGGCGGCC
>SDBV01012840.1_pt1 | contig 10695 bp, 4 predicted proteins | sample 2277081 | NCBI WGS metagenome assembly SDBV01 (sample SAMN10402039, study PRJNA504765) | marine sediment metagenome | isolation source: marine sediment core GS10_PC15, 223 cmbsf | place: Arctic Ocean: Southern Knipovich Ridge | collected 2010
CATCAGTCAGGGATTTACGGATACGCTCGGTGAGACTAGTATCCCTCTCACCACCAACCTTTGTAAGGTCGGCCATTTTAGTTTCAAGTTCTGTAACCTTTTCCTTTAGCGTTGTGCTTTCTCCTGCATCCTTCTCAAACTGCTCTCGGGCAGCCCGCTCCTTCAAGACGTCTTGGTGAGAGGTATCATACTTGGTAACAGAATCAGCTAGGCTGCTTGTCAGCTTGGTGACCTCTCCCTCCTTGTCTTTCAGTTGCGCCTTAACTGCGCCCATGTCTGATTCCTTCACATACTTGATGGACTTGCCATCTTCCTTTATGCTTATGGAACCATCCGTGTTCACTGTATAGGCCTGATTTTCTTCCGTCATACTATGCCTCCTTCACTATTTATAGCGTATCACATCTGTTATGTAAAGTCAAGTGTCTGTGAAAAATATATTCCTATATTATATATAGTATAAGTCCGTGTAAAATATATCACCTAATAGTTCTCCCAGTATCATTATTCAGGTATTCCCCATTCCCTTCTATACTGACTATACAACTGGGCTGCCTGGTCAGTATAGGTAGTACCAGTCATCTCAAAGAACTGGAGCCAAGCATCAAGTTCGGGACTTAGTGTACGAAGGTTTTTCCCAGTTTGTGCAATTAGAGATTGGTAATAGGAGATAAGTTTTCTACCACTTTCTTCATGGATAATCTCCTGTATAGCATCACGTTCTGATGGAGAGCCAAATATCCACTTCATTATTTTGTCTTGGTCCTCTTCACTGAACTGAGTTCTTAGTATAGCCTCTTGTCTCCTGTTATAACCTCGGAAGTACCTTTTGCTAATCTGCCACCTTAACCTTTCCAAGTCAGTCATGGTTCTAGTTATCATCTGAATAAGGTCATCCCTCTCTACTCCACTAAGGGCATTGATTATGGTATCTATCTTTTGGAAGTAACCATCCCAGTCATTTATTATTTTACCACTAGCAGGGTCAAGTTTTTGGTTCAACTTAATACTGTAATAGGTATTAAGTATCTCCCTGGCTGGATGCTCTATTGGAGGAAGCATATTTCTATCCTTAGCTCTGGTTATCATACCCTCACGAATGGAGCCATCTGGGCGTGTTACATCATCCATATCAATAGCTACATCTCGGTACCTTTCAGTCTCAGACAAGTCTGTAAAGAAGTTAGCATTTCTCCCACGGAGGTCGGCTCTTTCTCTACCCCACTGAGTCATGTTAATTTCACCTGCCCTAACTTGCCTGTTCAATTCTTCCTGGTCAACCAGCGTAGTCTCTGAATATGTCCTAACCTCACCAAAGAACTCACGGCGTCTCCTATCTTCCTCCTGCCAGGTGGAAGGCATTAGGGTACTAAATATTCCACTATGGTATTTCATAGCATCCATCTGACCAAGCAGAGCCTGACCTAATGGGTCTAGCTGTGCATAATCACCCACTCTAAAGCCATTCCGTCTAATCCATAACTGGTCCTCTAATGTATAGCCAGTCAACTCCTCTATTAGTTTGCCTGAAGCCTCCCATGCAGCCATCTGTTCCTCAGTACGGATTCTAATGGTCCCAGCCTGTTCCATAATCATAGACATCCAACCATGTTGCTGGACGGCTCTTGTCCAAAGTTCCTGTTCCTCTTCAGTTAGGGGTAGGTTCTCCGCTATTTTATCTGCTATGTCCATACCGTTAAAGGTTTTCTGTTCCCTCTGAGCTATAGCATTGGCTACCAAGATTGTGGTGTAGTCTCGAAATGGCTCAGGCAGGATGGTATCCAACAGTGTCTTGGCAGCTACTGAATCAGGGAAAACAGCTATATAGCCGTTGAGTGGAGTCTTAATCCATGCAGGAAGTAACTCTCCCCAGTTAGTTTTACCTTGTGCTGTTTTACCGCCAAAGACTTTAAGAAAGTTTATGTAAGTGGCAGGATAGAAGCCATATCGTGACCAGAAATCCATATAGTCAGAAAGTCCAGCAAACCTATCATAGTATTCTGGGTAGTCTTTTCTAATTAGACGTATCATACCACCCATGAATATGGTACCTCGGAGGGGATTAACCTCTAAGCTGGTTCCTGGAATATGTATATAACCATCCTCAGTCTGGTCCATATAGGTGCCCCAACCCTTGAATATACCAGGAGTTCGTATGGAAGCTCTAGGGAGCCAGAATAGTCGGTGAAGTTCATAAGTCCAGAAAGGATACACAGTTCTCATTAAGGCTGTGGAGGCGTTCTCATTGGTGTAGTCAGCCCAGTCCTTGTAATATTCTTTGGATGCTTTATCAGCGGCACGCTCCTTGGAAGCAACAAACTCTGGTGACAAGCCCCTTTGTATGGGAACAGGAGGTTTTGGCTGTCCTATCTTTGGCACAACATATCCACCTCTACCACTTTGGGTAATCATATCTTGTGTTACTACAATACCTTCACCAAGTTCCTTTGTGGGAACATGCTGTCCTCTCTTTAGCCAATTACCTTTATTGGCCAATCGTGCTATTGGGTCAGCTATATCTACATCCCACTTGCCAGTAGTCCTCATAGGTATAATAGATATTTTTCCACTACCAAACGTCTGATTGAACTCCCAATCCATCTCTCCAGCCCATCTTATGGCATCATCTAAGTTCTCAGTAGCAAAGATTTCACCACTGCCATACCTCTCCTTGGAACCAGCTTTTACCCAGTTAGATGTCTGAAGTGGAAGAACACCTTTTTCCTTGATTTTAGGTACTTTATCTGTAAATGTAACATGATATATGACACCCTCTCCACCAAGCTCAGGAACTACACTAGCAGGTACTCCAGAGGGGGTAACTCTAGATACTGCATATCCAGGTACATCATCCAACACATCACCAAGGTCGTCTAACCACCTCTGTAAGTCATCAGCAGTTCCTTTTGGTACAGCCCTAGTATTATAGATACTCCAAATCTCATCCTTCAAAGCCTTTAGCTCCATCAGATGTGGTTCTAATACTGAGGCTGCTCCTGGAGACATATACATATCCTGTAACACTTCGTCATATATGTTGCCAATACCATCATCGGTGAAGCCCATCTCTAGTCTGGTTCTACCTGCTCTCTCAGCCATTATCTCTGCTTGGACTCTAACCTCACCAACAAATTGTAGTCTAGGTTTTAAGGTCATGGTCTCCAGCCTTAACATAGACTGACCCATCTGGGATGGATGGCTCCTAAACAAGGTGGCTACATCCATCTTGGTTAGAGCCCTGCCTGAAGCATCTATAGTGGGTGGATAAAACCCCAATGTACCCAAAGCCTCAGAGCTAAAGAACTCCTGCTTAACAACAGCATCGTGGAATGGAGCTTGGTGTTCTCGTCTCCAAGCATGGGCAGTATTCTGTGCACCAAAGAAGTCATCCCAGAAACGGGCTACGGCTTCTCTACCTGTAGGTTTGGTAGCTAACATTTCTAGTTCCTCTGACCTACGCTTTTTCCAGAAGTCTTTAAGGAAACGCTGCTCACCAGTCCAGGCGGAGAAGAGCTTGGAGATGGAAGCCTGTTCATCAACGGTCATGTGCTTACCTACATCTCTCTGTAATCTACTAACCAAACTTTCAAACCCATCCTGAGCTACATCACCGTAAGTACCCAGTCCTTCATAAACCTCCCTAGTGTATTGACCTCTCCACTCAACCCAATCATGAGCCTTCATCTGAGTTCTCATCTTCTGTTCCAACTCATTCATAGCCTTAATAGTGTCATCCACAGACTCACCATAGAACTTTTGAAGGTCTTGAAGTTCTTTTAATACACCCTTGAACTCCTCAGCATTTCTAATCTCAATAGCCAAAACATCATTCACTCTCTCAGCAAATCTTTCCTTGTAGAACTCAGGGGTGTGGACAAAGTAATCATACATACCAGCGGTGTAGGACTCCACCTTATCATCTATAGCTTTACCACCTTTAGCCCATAGGGAACCATCAGAAGCGGATTGGATAAGGTCATCAGTAAAGGGCTGTGGGACTAAAGGATACTGACCAACAACTTCTCCTACCTTACCACCAGCAATCCTATCAGACAAGGCTTGGTCAGCGGATACCCGCCTCTCACCTATCTTCTTACCAATCTTTCTAGCCTCACGCTTGACTACATCCTCGGCCAACATTAGTCTATCAGCCACCATGTCATCCAACAGATTCCTTACTGAAGCTGGTCCAGCTATAGCACGTTCCAGTAACTCCGACTTTAACTCAGACTTGGATATATTCAAAGCCTTAATCATATCATCTGGTACAGTCCTGGCGGCATCATCTATAGTTTTAGCCAGCACAGACATAACGGCAGTGGCTTCCTCATCACCCAAGAAGGATAGAAACATTTTTCTATAGTAGTCCCAACGCTGATGGGTACCAAGTCTACCTGGCCAGTCAATAAAGAATCTGCCTATAGGACCACCAGAAAGAATAGCACGCCACTTACTAAGGTATTCCCTACCCTTTGGGCTTAAATCAGAGAGTGCCGATAAGGATGGAGTCTCACCAGCCATCTCAATTCTGGCTACGCCTAGCTCCAATTCAAGTGGCTTAGATAGGCCAGACATAAGTTTCTGTCCACGGGCTGTTGGATTTGCCACGCTAACGGGACGGTTACCTCTTAAAAGACTGAGTGGATTCCAAGGAATTTGCCTTGATGTGGCCTGTTTAATAAAACCTTCAAGGATATTACCTGGGCCATATGCTGAGAAGGCAAGGTACATCCTAGCACCAGGAGTTACCACCCATCTATCTAAACTGTTCCTCCATATAGTCATTACCTTCCAATCCACCCTAGCCAACATGGTAGCCATCCTACCAGACATCTCTAAGTTGTGGGCCGCTGTTGCATTAAACATATCCAGGTAGATTCCATGATTACGTGAAAATACCTTATTTATTATATCAGACACACTTGCAGCATCATCCATAAGAGCATCAGAATTTCGGACACCTGACTGGAATAGTCTGTTGATTTCCCTTCTAGCTAGGCTTAAAGACTTCTTGGTTTCAGGGACACCTAAAGTTCTTAATAGGAAGGCTGGAGTAGTTTTCCGTGTAAGGACTTCACCAGCCTTACCCACTATTTGTCCATTAGTAATAGAGTTAACATTTAACACCATCTCCTTGGTTATTGTTATCTCAGAGCCAAACTTCTTCATCAGGTCAGCTACATGAGCCTCACCCATAGCATCACGGCGAAGCAAAGCTCTACCAGCTTGGGCCATTGGCCCCATATCTTCTGGATGATGGATAGCCCAATTTCTAGCTTCCCTAAGCCATGGGATAGCCTTAGCTAAGGGTAACTTCTTAATACTACCACCGTGAAGCCTGGATTGTAGATACCTAGTAATATCTATCATGTCCCTACCAGCAAACATTCTGGAGTTCTGGAACGGCGTACGTTCTATAAACCTACCTGTCTGCTTAATTCGGTCAAATATGAGGATGTCCCAGGACTTGAGCCAACCCTTCTCAGCTATATTAACAGTTGGACCAACAAACCTTGCAAATCTGGAGCCCTTAGCCCCAGCAGTAATCAATGCTTTACCCACACCAAATCCCAGCCAGGTTAGAGGGTCAGCTACCCACTCAAATAATAGACGGTTAAGAAAACCTAACTCTGCCTCTTCAAAGGCCTTGCCTCCAGCATGCCACCAGTCATCAGTAGTCCTAGCCTCATTATATAACCTCATAAACTCACGCTCTCTACGACCACCAGGAAATATCTCCTTACTGGACATAGCTGAGGCTCTGAACCTATATAGCATACCACCCCAAGGAGCTATCCACTCAGTATAGAGTTTACCAAATGCTCCAAGAGCAGTTAGTGCTGGTTGGGAGATGGTTTGTAGAAGAAAGGCACCAATACCCAACTCAGGCCTCTTGGCATCTTCCAAACCTTCAAGTATAGCCGATTGGTTAGCGGATATAGCTTGCCAGTAGCCCTCCAACTCCTGAATATAAGATTCAAGACTCTCCAACTCATCCACTAACTCGTCAGGGACACCAGCATTCTTATACCCCTCCAATACATCCTCTATGGTAGGAAATCCGGCAGGAAACTCTGGTCTAGGCTGCGCAGTTAATGACCTGACTAATGCGTCAACGGTTAGGGACTGTATTGTATTAGGTGCTAAACCAACAGGCGGTTTAGCCAGTTGCCTTATCATATCATCATAGTTAAGTTCCTTGAGGTCGGTGTCTTCTGGTATGCCAAGGACAGCAGCACTTACTTGGTTAAATACATGTCTAAGGGTCTCATTATCCTTACCTATCTCAACAAATCTGGTTATGGGATTACCGTCCCCATCCTCTAAGGTGAATAAATCCTCGTAGGATGTGACCTTACCGCTCTGTATATAGGTACCAAGACCCTCATAGAGGGATTGGTAAGTTTGACTATTGGCTATCTCAGTAGATACACCCTTGAACCTCTCTATAGCCATGTTGTATTCGGCCAATGCCTGTCTATACTCAGTAGTGGTACGAAAGTCAGGCAGAAGTCCCTGTAATACTGGAATCTTATCATAGAAAAAGCTGGTAGCATTTGTCCAAGGACTAGGAACACCAGTGCGGGACATGAGCAGTTGGCTAGTCCGCATGATATCCTCTAACCGTAACTCCTCCCTAAGCAGGTCAGATTCAACCTGCTTCCAGCCCAAATAACTAGATGCTACAGCTGGAGGAAGTCCAACAAACTCACCAGTCTCTATATTAAGTCTTAGTTCCTCAGTAGATGATATTCTCTGGAATCTCTGTACAAGACTCTGCCTAGCTCTCATCTCAAGGAATGGGAGACCCCTAGATTCTAATCTCTGTGCAGGAGTCAATCGTTGATGTTCCACACGTACACGTTGGAGGGACTTCTCCAGCTCAAGGTTAAATTCCTGTTGAAGTTCAGGAGTTGGTAGTACAAACTTTTCCTGTCCAGTCATATTACTCTCCTATAAGGTTGAACCTAAACCTTCAATCGGTGTAGTAGCTTCTCTCGTTGGGAATGCCTCTCTAGCTATGGACTGCTCTGCTATCTGTTGGCCCGCATCAACTTGCTGTCCTGGCTGAGACTGTGCAGGCTGTCCAGTTAGTTCGGCTTCCTTCTTGGCGGCCAACTTCTCATACAACTCGGCGGAGTCAATATCACCAGCCTCACGAAGGAACTTGGCCTGTTGTTTGTACCCGATAATCGCATCTACCTTGATGGCATCTGGGTCCATCATGGCATCCTCTGCTCGGACATCGGCCAGGGATTTTATCCTGTTCCTAATCTCAGGGAATATTTTAGCTATTAACCACTCCTGTGGAAGTCTGAATCCAGGATTCAACATCCTGGCTATGGTAGCTCGCTGTACCATGTAGCCTGGTATTTCCACATCAGCAGTCACGGTGAACAGTCTATCCTCACGGTCTGGTAGGTTGCTTGGTTTCTTGAATCTGTGCGGGTTAAACCCATTCTCTATACACATGTCTGTCCAGAAATTATCCACGTCAGTACGCATACCCTCACAGGCATTGATATATGGAGTCAGGACATTCATCGCCGCTGATGCCATATTAGCCATAGCCAAATAACTCATCTGCTGTTGGATATTTCCATGAACTGCAGCTGGAAACATACCTCGCTCTAGCTCATTCCTATAGTTAAATAACATATTGGTAAGCTCTACTGGGATGGAGCCTTTGTTTAGTGGGGTTACTGATTCACCAGGCTGACCATGAAGCACAGCACCCCATCTATCCATCAATTCATCAGTGGCTATCACTGTATCACCACTAGACAGTTCTAAATACGTAGGCTGTGCTATATTACGGGCAGCGTGTTGTATGAATGACCTTATCTTATTATATTGTAAGGTTAAGTCCTCATTAGTAGCTACGATGCTCTCACCATAATGTTGCTGCCAAAGTCCCTTACCCTTGATACTGCCCATGTCAGGGAGTCCACCAGCAGGTGATGTGAATACGGGGAGTCTACCAACTTTAGTGGAGGGAATATCTTTTACTGGCTGTTTGACAAACTCGGACTCAAAGACTATGGAGTTGCTGACATCACCGTCGGAGTCAAATGTCCATAAATCATATACGGTTATATCTGCGGTAATGGACTTCTTGATTGTCCAGCCCATAGTCTTTACCTTTTTCATAGCAGCGATAGGAGACAGCTTGTAAATATGGGCATGCTCCACTAGACCGTCGGAACCAAACCCAGGAAAGCTATCAGCAGGTGACCAGACCTCAGCCCATAGTTCCTTATCAGTTACCATAGCAAAGACTGAGTACCAGCCAGTAGTTAGTAACCAGCCAACAAATTCACCAAGCCAACTCTGTCTGCCTACACTACGGTAACGCTTCTCTTGGTCTATCCATCTTTCTGATATATACTTCTCCAGATATGAAATGCCAGGTACATTCTCCAAAGGCAATTCGTCTGAAGGTATTTTATCAGCTATTACCATCGTTGACATGAGATGTTTGGCAAGGTTGTATCCAGTTCTTGGGTCATTACTCACAACTGATTCAACGCCTTCCTGTTCAAGCTCATCTGCCAGTATGAGGATTTCATACCAGTCCTTGAGCTTCTTGGCTCTGACTGACCAGTTGGTTTGGAGTGTCTTACACCTATCTATAATATATTGTGGGGATACTCCTGGTGCTACTATTGCCATGATTACCTCCTCAACGCTACACTGTGTTTTGCTTTTCTACCTTTCTTTCCCCAATTCTGTTTGTATCCAGTACGACCCTGTAAGCCTCGTTTGACTGGATTAGGATTATGTATTGCCAGTCCTATTGCCAGAGTATCATGGATGTCGTCTAACCCTACGAAGATAACTTTACCTTTCTCATCACGACAGTTTCTTATTTGCCTGACCAGTTCTATATCGTGACAAACTAAATTAGGTAGAGCCTTCCACACCTGCTGTATCATGTAGGGCTTTGTACTAGGAGTGGTGAGCCAGCCAGGTACCATAGTCGGTATATCATTTATTATATCCTTTCTAAAATAGATTGGACGGCGATTCTTTCCCAGTACGGTGATGGCCAGTCCGTGCGAGTTTGCCTCCCAGCATATTATAGCTCGGTGGTAGTAGTCGGAAATCTTGACTGCCTTGTCCCACGTCTCTTCAGCCTCGTACCACCCAGCATCCCTAGCACACCATCTTGGTATATCATTACCTAACTCATCCCTGTCAAAGGTCAATACACAGATTGCACTCTGGGTTATCTTGGCTTGACCTGGGTCTATAATCACATAGTATTGGCGGGCTGGGGTACCTTCCTCTCTTTTCTCAGGTCTATACCAAACATTGAGTCCATCCATCTTATGTGGTGCGTCATAGCAGGTCTTGGCAATATTCTCTACCCACTCAACAGGATAATACATATTGCCTGTGGAAAGGAAACAACTCACATCATCTTCGGGGAACTCCTGCTCAAACAGGGTTCTAGTCTCACCCTTCCTTCTGAGCATCTCCATGACTTTTTTCATCCAGCGTCTCCAGCGGATATGTGAGAAGGTAAGGTCATTGGCAAACATTAGCTTTTCCTCATCAGCCTCAAGATGGAAGTCAGGCTTGTTGGTTTCAGGAATGTATTTCTCTATACGTGGGTCACCCAAATGTATTACATATTCTTTGTGGATAAACCAAGGATAGAAATGTGGAGTGAATAAGCCTAGGCCATTCTTGGAATCTGTATACCATCGGTAAAACTCATTCTCCTCACCATTGGGTGTACTAAAACTATCACAGGTTCCTTCAGGCGGGATTCTAGCCAGAGCAGGTGCTATGATGTTCTCACTTGCCTGTTCAACATAGAAGGCGTGTTCATCCAGCAGGAGATGGTGTATAACCTCAGCACGGCCAGCAGTCTTGCTCCTAGCACTGGCTATGTAAATAGAGGACTCACCCACCAAAGTACCTTCCCTCACAACTTTCCATTCCTTATCTCTAATCCTGCCCTCATAGAATCTGAATGTTTTTTCATACGTAGAATTATGGTGAATTTCAGGAAAGCCCGGGATTCTTAATGTCTCCAAATGGTTGTAGAAGAAATTTACCTTGCTCAACAACCTCTCAGTGATAAAGTCCTCAAAGGCTACCAACACGGTATTTGTCCCTGAACATATTACAGTGTCCGCTAACCTCTTAGCAATACGTTCAGTGGAGAATCCAACACTACTGGGCTTTACCCAAATGTCCATCCCAGTCTCAGTGGCATCAGCATCGGCCTGAATATCATTGTAGATGAATGGTATTCTCTGCCTTTGCTTATTCTCCACAATAAACAAAGTCTCAATAAACATTCGCTTATTGGCTATGAGGTCTCTGAATTGTTCCTCAGTCGTTGTCATCTAGGCTGCCTTGGTCTGTATATCATTCCACGTCTACCCACCCTCGTAGCATGAGCTTTGGTGAGGTTCTTTCTCCCTGCAACTTTCTGTCTTGGTGTAGCTTTAGCCATTCTTGTTCATGTCCATAATTATTCTATCAAACTTGTCCATCATCTTATTAAAATCCTCTCTTTGTAACTCTATGTCGTATCGGTTGTTACCAACCCTCTCTGAGAGTCTACCTGCCCATGCGGATAAACCAAACAAGGCAAGTAACACGGTGATGAGTATACCAAGTGAGGCTATGTCTATATTCATTCGTTATACCTCTCCTCTTTAATTTCTATCTGTTCCC
>SDBV01012841.1_pt1 | contig 10695 bp, 11 predicted proteins | sample 2277081 | NCBI WGS metagenome assembly SDBV01 (sample SAMN10402039, study PRJNA504765) | marine sediment metagenome | isolation source: marine sediment core GS10_PC15, 223 cmbsf | place: Arctic Ocean: Southern Knipovich Ridge | collected 2010
GTGTGGGAGCGAACTTGGTAGAGGTCGGGCCGGGGATGATCTTCAAGGCAGCGGTCGGCAGACCACCTTCCTCTTGCGTGGAGGGGATCAACATCCCCACCATACACATCATCGCCAGGAGGATAAAAGCAATAACGACGGAAGCGATCACAACAGGCCAGGACTTTACCGTAATCCAAAACTGCTCCAATATCTCCAGAATGGTTTTTGGAATATCCATACAGGTAGATTTTACTAGAAATAAGGCTCATCGGGACTACCAATCTCCTCACCTTTCCGGTACAATCTTCTTGGTGAACCATGAATGATCAAAGCCTGCTCAATAACCGCTACCAGTTAGAAGAAATGCTCGGCAAGGGGGGGATGGCCGTGGTTTACCGCGGGCGAGACCGGATGTTGGAGCGGGATGTCGCTATAAAGATATTGAAGGCAGATTATGTCAAAGACCCGGCTTTCCGGGAACGTTTCCGGCAGGAAGCCAAAGCCGCGGCCAACCTGGCCCACCCAAATATTGTCACGGTCCACGATTTTGGTTATCACGAAAAACGCCTTTACATTGTAATGGAATTTGTCCCTGGCAAAGACCTCAATACCATCATCCAGGAAAAAGGACGCTTGTCCATAAGTGATGGGATTGATCTAGCAATAAAAGCTTGTAAAGGCATCGGATACGCTCACCGCGCCGGGCTGGTACACTGCGACGTAAAACCCCACAACCTGTTGGTCACCCCAGACCTACAGCTCAAGGTCACAGACTTTGGGATCGCCAGAGCGTTGGCTTCGATCATGCCAGGAGAATCCAGTGAAGTTGTTTGGGGTTCCCCTCAGTATTTCTCTCCTGAGCAAGCTACTGGAGGCGCACCCTCCCCTGCTTCCGACGTATACTCCCTGGGGGTAGTTATGTATCTGATGTTCACAGGCCAATTACCCTTCATTGGGAAAACCTCTGCTGAACTGGGACGGCTTCACCGCAAGGCAATACCGATCCCGCCTAAAGAGATCAATACCTTCCTCCCCACACAATTGGAAAAGGTGATCTTGAAGGTGCTCGCCAAAGAACCTTCGGCCCGGTACCGGACAGCAGACCAGTTAGGACGGGTGCTTATGACGATCCAAGATCGACAAGCTAAAACCCCGGAAAAAATCACCAAGCCTGATCGTGCTCCCAGCAAACCGTTGAATAAACCTGTCAGGAAGTCGAAAATAAAACGGCAAGCCGAGATAAAAAAACAATTGAGTGAAACTGATTTGCGCCCCAGAGGGCCTGACCCGCTTGGTCCAGTTGACCTGGTAGCGGTAGGGTTAGGAATGGCAGCGTTATTGGTTTGGGGGGGCTTGATCCCTTTCTTTTACTGGGTTTATAACCTGATCATGTGATCCCCAACCAGGTGAAACTTCCAGATATGATGAAACCATACTACATTTCTCCTTCCATCTTGAGCGCAGATTTCTCTCAACTTGGCGCTCAGATCGCTGAGGCCGAAAAACACGGCGCTGATTGGATCCATATTGACGTGATGGACGGGCATTTCGTTCCCAGCCTGACCATGGGTCCATTTATAGTTGCGGCATGTAAACAAGTCACGGACTTACCCTTAGATGTACATTTGATGGTCGAGGAACCGGAGAATTTGGTCGAAGCCTTTGCCCAGGCCGGAGCAAATCACCTGACCATTCACACCGAAGCCAGCCCCAACTTACACCGCACCCTTCAAACCATCCGGGCATTGGGCTGCAAACCAGGGGTGGCTCTAAACCCCGGAACACCAGGGATATCTGTAAAACCTGTCCTCCAGATGGTCGATATGGTCTTGGTCATGACGGTTAATCCAGGTTATTCCGGGCAAACTTTCTTGCCTGAAACCCTATTCAAAGTAAAGAAAATTCGCTCTTGGCTGGATGAAGCCAACCCGGAGGCAGTGATCCAGGTCGATGGGGGGATAAACGCGGAGACCCTTCCCTTGGCAAGGGATGCCGGAGCGCAGGCTTTCGTTGCTGGGAACGCAGTATTCAAACACTCTGGGGAGATTGGTGAGGGGCTGAAGGCATTGAAAGAGAAATTAAATTAAGGGGGTATAAAATCCGAAGAATTAAAACCAGCTGATTTGATTTCAGCGGATTGAAATCTTAGAGGGAAATGGATAAATTTTTAAAGAAAATCGTGTAAGATATTATTATTGGTCTATTAAGTACAATTGATTTTCAAGGATGTTAACTTGACAGAATCTCTCATAACAACCAAACTCTACATTCCGCCAACTCGGCCGGAACTCGTCCCCCGTCCACGGCTGACCGGGCAATTGAACGATGGTCGATATCGGAAATTAACTCTCATCTCCGCCCCTGCTGGTTTTGGCAAGACCACGCTGGTGACTGAATGGTTGGAAAATTTGCGTTCGGATTCGGAAAAAGAAATCAAAATCGAAAACAGGATTGCATGGCTCTCACTGGATGAGGGCGACAATGACCCTTCGCGATTCTTGTCTTACATAATCATCGCCCTGAGCCAGGCCAAAGGAATTGACCCTGCCTTTGGGAAAGCGACACTGGGCATGCTCCAATCTCCTCAGCCGCCACCATCTGATGCAATCCTGACATCCTTGATAAATGAGTTGGCTGAAATCACAGACAATTTTATCCTCGTTCTCGATGATTACCACCTGATCGAATCCCAACCAATCCACGATGCTCTCACCTTTCTACTAGAGCACTTACCTCCCCAGATGCATCTGGTTTTCGTCACCCGTGAGGACCCACAGCTGCCATTAGCCCGTCTACGCTCCCAGGATCGATTGACCGAGCTACGCGCCGCAGACTTGCGTTTTACCCCCTCTGAAGCCGCCGAATTCCTCAATCAGGTGATGGGCCTGGACCTTTCAGCGGAAGATATCGCCAATTTAGAAACACGCACCGAAGGCTGGATCGTCGGTCTGCAAATGGCGGCCCTCTCCATGCAGGGGCGATCAGACACTGCAAGTTTTATCCAGGCTTTCACAGGCAGCCACCATTTCGTCCTCGACTATCTGGTCGAAGAGGTTTTGCAGCGCCAGACTGAACGTGTCCGCAGCTTCTTGCTGCAAACCTCTCTTCTCGACCGGTTAAGCGGCTCTTTATGCGATGCTGTCACCGGGCAGGAAGATGGCAGAGGGATGCTAAAGACCCTGGAGGGTGGTAACCTGTTCGTCATTCCGCTTGATGACAAGCGCGAGTGGTATCGTTATCACCACCTATTTGCAGACGTTCTACAAGTACGCTTGATGGAACAACAACCCAATCAGGTAGCTACCCTGCATCAGCATGCGAGCGAATGGTACGAGCAGAAAGATATTCCATCTCTTGCGATCCACCACGCGCTTGCCGCAGAAGATTTTGAGCGAGCGGCAGGTCTAGCCGAATTGGCATGGCCAGCAATGTCTGGGAGTTTTCAATCAATCGAGTGGATTGGCTGGGTGAAGGAATTACCAGACGAAGTGGTCCGCGCTAGGCCTGTGCTTTGTGTTGGGTATGCCCGAGCGTTTCTGAATGCTGTTCATCAATATGGTTTTGTGGCGGCATTTGGCGTTCAGTTTGTCGTGCTTCTCGCTTTAGGCATACTGTGCACATGGGTCTATAACGGCAGCGGTGGAAGTATTTTGATGCCTGTGTTGTTGCATGTCAGTTGGAACTTCTGGTCAGGCGGATTTGGATAAGAGGCTTCTATGTTCTTGCTGCCATTGTTTTTGCTGACTACGAGTGTGGTTGGCTTTGCTACTAGAGGAAAACTAGGCCTAACTGCAGCAAATAAGGCAGATAAATTCTAAGTAGAACACTAAACCAAATTTACAAGTTTGCGGTAACTGTAGGACAGAACTAATGAATGAATTCAAACATAAGCTTACCCTGGATCGGCCAGCAACCTATCAAATCAAGGTGCCGGGAGAGCTTGATGAAAGGTGGTCAGACTGGGCTGGGGAGATGAGGGTTACAGTCAGAAACGATGACGATGGTCTGCCAATCACTACCCTTATTGGTCCCGTCGACCAGGCTGCTTTACAGGGTTTACTCCGTCGGCTCTACTCCCTGGGTTTACCATTAATATCTGTAATTTGTGTTGATTACAGGTGAGCGGTCAAATATGAAGTAAAATGAGCAATTCTATAACCAGAGTGTAAGACATCATTAAATCGTCGTGCCCTTGAAGAGATCAGTGCGTTTCGCTTTCTTTTTCTAAATTGCAGATGGCAGGAGTGATGAACCCGATCGCTGCAAGAGAAACAGCAACAATTCCCCTAGCGACGATCCAGATCCGGATCCCAAATTCGTTGATTACCGGACTAGCAACAAGGAATTAGAAAATAAGTTAAATATAAACAGCTTGCCTTAGAATTGCGCAAGCTGTTTATAACTTGTTATAAACAAAACTATATTTATTCTGATTTTTGGCGTTTGTAATCGATAAAACGATAGCCTACACCGCGTTCGGTGAGGATGTATTTTGGGTTGGCGGGGTCTTCCTCAAGCTTCTGGCGTAAGTAATTAACATAAAGGCGAACGTAGTGGGGTTCATCTCGGTATTCATATCCCCATACTTTTGCGAGGATTTGGTCGTGAGAGATCACCCAACCGGCATTTTGCACAAGGTGGTAGAGCAGACGATATTCAGTGGGGCGCAGCTTGACGAGTTCATCCTCCACCCAAACTTCTCGCCGGTCGAAATCGATCTTTAAACGTTCGTCGACCTCGAACAAACTGCTGACTTTGTCGCGGGAGGAGTCTGTACGGCGGAGGACTGCTCGAACTCGACTGACCAGTTCGCGAGGGCTAAAAGGTTTGGTTACGTAGTCGTCGGCGCCGAGTTCAAGGCCCTGGACACGGTCATCCTCTTCCCCTTTTGCGGTGAGCATGATCACAGGAACATCGTTGTTCTCGCGGATCAAGCGGAGGACTTCAAAGCCATCCATATCTGGGAGCATGACATCGAGCAGCACCAACTCGGGCAGAGTTTCGCGTAAACGATCCATAGCCTGTTGGCCGGTGAAGGCTTCGATCACCTGGAAGCCGTCGTGTTCTAAATTAAGGCGGATAAAGTGCACCATCCGCTCTTCATCATCAACGACCAATATGCGGCGGTTTGCAAATTGATTATCTGTCATTTCTTATTCGCGGACGAAGCCGATGATCTCTTCTTCTGCTTCTGAGGGCACAATTTCCAGGAAGTTAATTTTGTCCCAGGGCCATATAACCGTAGTTACGTCTGTATCAAGATAGGCGAGGTCTTTACCATCCCGTTTGCTAGGGTTACTAACAATGAGTACTGTATCCCCTGGTGTGGGCATTTCATCTATCTCACCAATAATCGGTTCCTCACCGCTGATGTGTAGAATTACCTTGAAAGGCATGGTTTACTCCGTTAGATTATTCCTGTCTGATTAGAGTTTGGATTTTAAAACGGCCAAGGGAAATCACATCGCCATGAAGGATGGGATGTGATTGGTGGGGTTTTAGTTTGTTATTGTTGACCCGGGTGCCGTTGGAAGATCCCTGATCAACAACTAAGACTCTATCTTCTAGTATTTTGATGGTAGCATGCAATCGTGAAACGCCTTGGGAATAGGCGTCATATGGAGTAAGATCAATATCAGGCAGAACGGATTGCCCCTGGCTGATCCGTCCTATTGTGTATTGATCCCGTCCTACTAAAGGAAGAATCTGCCCCGTGCGGACAATGTGTAAACTGATTTGGGCTTCTGTAGTTGGGACCGGCGGGTCTGGTGGTGGCGCCTGACCATCTCTAGTGATTTTAGAGTCAGTTGTCCGGATGGTTGCTGTGGATAATCCATCATCAGTAATCAGTTTTGTTCCGCACTCACTGCAGAAAAATACTCCTTCGGGTTGTCCTTCGTGACAATTGGGGCATACGATGGTCATTGCGTTGGCTCCTCAAAAAAGTTTCCTACAAGGGCTCTTGTGCCGTATTTTATTTGTTTTTGGGCGGCCTCACTGAGATTTTTTGTCCTTTCTATAGTCTCTAATTCTAACATAATTGTATGGGCTATATCCCCTTCTCCGCTGGTTAACAAGTGGGTTGAAAGGTGTTTCAGAAGTTGGGTTGCTTTATCAATATTCCCTTCTGCAATTTCGCGACGGGCTTGTTCCTGCATGCGGTACAGAGATAAACGAGACATGGCTTTTACTAGGACTTGAGGAGGAGGTTCGGCTTTAGGATTGGAAGCTACTTCCCGGCTTAAGGAGATTTTTGTTGAACTTTTTGGGATTGCGCGGGAGGGAATTGTCATATTCAAGTTGCCTTCTGCCAGTATAAGTTCTTTGGTTTCCCCGGGTGTTGAATGGATCATGAATTCCATGAGGATCGATAAACTTTGGCCAAGGGGAATGTCGCCCATGGGCAATCCTTCATTAATCTTCAATGAACCGGCATCGGGGGCGAGACGGAAAGCATAACGCATCTCTACGTTCGGGGGAGTTTCGTAATCCAGGACAATGTTGTTAGCGAAGTTGTGCTTGATCTGCCCAAACTTGGCGGTCAAGAAGTTTTTTATTGTGGTGGGGTTATTAGCAAATTGGCTGCTGCCGCCAGTTCTACTTGCCAGATTATCCAAGAATTGATCGTTCCATTTGTTTCCAATCCCTAAACAGCTTATTGAGATTCCATTCTCGGCGGCTTCATCAGCCAGGGCTAGACTCTCTTCTTCATCGCCGTAAGTGCGTCCATCTGTGACCAAGATCATATGGTTGTGATAAGCGGGAGTGATGTTACGGGTGATTTCATTGAAACCTGCTTGCAAACCTTGTTTGATCTCAGTCCCCCCGCTGGTGTTTATAATACTGATCCGGGCTTCAAGCATTGTGATTGTTTGTCCCCGAGTTGCAGGAATAATTACTTCTGCTCGGTCATTAAAAGTTACAATAGAAAGGATGTCTTGTGGGTTTAGGGTTTGGACGACGCTCATAGCGGTTTCTTTAACCGCGTCCAAACGTCTCCCAGACATAGAAGTTGAAGTGTCCAGGACCAGACACAAGTTCAGAGGAGGTTTTTTTGAGCCAGTTTGGTCGTCTGGTTCTGGGATGGCCATCAGATTTAGGAGGACGTAGACCAATTGGGGTGAGTCGATGGCGGGCAAGACCTCCCGGCTGTAAATGGCATTTACTAAAATGTCTTCAGGAATGTCTATATCACCTGGGAGGGTTTCATCGTAGGCCGCCCTTTTTTCCGCATTTGATAACGTTTCGTAGGCTTCTTGGATTTGAAGGAATACTTCAGTAGCTCCTGGGTCTTTGTTTGCGTCAGGGTGAAACTTCCTCGCTGCCTGGTGATAAGCAGAGCGGATTTCCTCTTGCGTGGCTGCCCGGGATACTCCTAAACGGGCGTAATAATTATCCAGATACCCTGTGACCATAATTACCTTGTTTAATCCGACATCCGTACAAGGATGACTGTTATGTTATCCGGTCCCCCGGCTGCATTTGCGGCATCGACCAGGTTTTGACAAGCGCGGTGAGGGCTTGGGGCATCAACGATGATGTTGAACATATCATCTTCAGAAAGGACGCCCCAAAGACCATCAGAACATACTAATAAATACCCAGGATGAGGGAGTGAGGATGTGAAAACGTCTGGCTCTGGCGCGTCTCCCTGCCCAAGGGCGCGGTAGAGCATAGATTTTTGAGGATGGACTGCTGCCTCTTCTGCTGTGATTTGTCCTAATTCTTCTAACCGTTTTACCAAGGAATGGTCTCTAGAGAGAAGCTGCATCCGTCCATCCAGGTAAACTGAATAGGCTCGACTATCGCCGACGTGGGCGATTGTCATCTGGGAGCCAATAATAAGTACAGCCGTAAGGGTTGTGCCACCGCCCTGGGCGAATTTGCTGATATTCTGATGGGAGTTGAATAACCCGGTTTTCATGATCTCTTGAAGGGCTTCTTCTGGTGGTTGGGGGTTGGGTCCAAATAAAGGTTCGTAAAGTCTGCCAATTAAGTAATTTCCCATTGTCCGGGCTGCAAATTCACTGGCTAATTCTCCATTCTTATGCCCTCCCATCCCATCGGCAACGATGTACACTCCAAATGGAAGGGTCGCGCTGGCGGCTGCAATGGTGGAGGTATGTGTAAACACAGCATCCTCGTTGCGTTCCCTTTGACGGCCAATGTTGCGGCCAATACCAACAATCAGCTGCTGCGGTTCGATCTTTTGGGACTGTTGGGCAATCTCCGCTAATTGTTCTTCTGTAAGCGGCGAGGTGGATGCATCACTTGATCGAGTGACAACTTGTGATGGGCGAGCATTTGACTTAACTTTTGATTTTCTTTTGAAAAGGTTTCGGAAAATTTTATCCATGTTTTTGTCCTTTGAAGGTTTAATGACCTCAAGCAAGGAGGGCGTAAACCTTTTTGTCTACAGATCCAAAGAAGATAATGTCGTCGTTGGCGGTAGCTGTCCCTGTGATCGCTCCCTCAGTGACGAACTGCCAGCGGAGTTGCCCGGTTTTTGCATCTAGGCAGTACATATGACCGTCCACAGACCCACAATATATGGCATCTTTGTAAAAGATTGGTGAGCCGGTAACCTGATGTTCAGTGGTGTATCGCCATATTTCTTTGGATGACTGCGCATTAACGCAATAAATGACTTTATCTGCCGCTCCGATGTAAACCATTTTATCGATGACAACGGGGGATGAGATAGAACCTCTCCCCAGGCGGAAACGCCAGTGGGCCCAACCTGTGGTGGCGTCAAGAGCGTAGAGAGTAGAGTCAAGGGATGAAAAATAAACGACGTCATCTACTATTGTCGGAGAGGAGGTGATGGCTCTTTTAGCTCTAAAACGCCATTTTGCATTACCGCTAAAATCAACTGAGACCATTTCCCCCCCTTCGGTCCCGAATATTACTTGATCTTGAGCGACAAAGGGAGTAGAACGAATAGCGACCCCAGCATCCATTTTCCAGGATAATCTTCCTGTGGATATACTAACAGCATGGAGATAACCATCATCTGAACCGATGAAAACATGTCCTTGGGCGATCCGCGGCGATGATCGGACGGGAGCATCAGTATAATGGGTCCATACCACGTTGCCGCTCCGGGCAGATATTACGTGAAGGCGCTGGTCTTCGCAGCCAAAGAAAATGTTGTTATCATAAAATGCGGGTCTGCCAGGAATTCCTCCTTCAGCGGCATATTTCCATTGAAATTCACCGCTTGAAGCATCCAACGAATAAATGTTGTTGTCGTAACAAGGGACGAATAAATTCCCTCCGTTAAAAAGTGGGGTGCCGCGGATTTCGTCCTCGCATTCGAAAGTCCAAAGTGGTTTCACCCCTGTTTTTGTGCTGATCGCGGCGGTTGGCATCATATGGTCAATCAAAGTACCTGTTTTCCGGGCAGCATTGATCAAGGCTTCTTTCATATCATCTGCGCTTTTGAAACGGTCTCCAGGGTTATATTCTAAAGACTTGTCAATCACAGCAATAATTTCATTTGCTACGTTAGGATTAATTTCCTTGATGGGACGTTCGGGGAAGGAGAAAGGCGCTTCTAAGCGGGGATCCCGCAGGGTGAAGAGGTGGTGTAGAGTCGCGCCGAGGGCATAGATATCTACCTGAGGCGAGGCTTCACCGCGGTATTGATCGGGAGGTGAATAACCCTGTGTGCCGATCATGGTATTCTTTTGACCAGGGTCAAATAACTTAGCAATTCCAAAATCTACTAACATGAGGTGGTTTGTTGGCGTCACCATAATGTTTGAAGGTTTAATATCCCGGAATATGATTGGTTCGGGTTTATGTGAGTGGAGGTATTGGAGCACATCACACATTTCAATGCCCCAGGTGACAACCTGAGCTTCGGGCATGAAGGTGGTTGTTTCGGCGAGGACTTCGTCCATGTCACGACCTTGAACGAACTCCATAACGAGATATGCCCGTTTTTCAATCATAAAATAATCATATATCCGGGGGATTGTTGGGTGCCGCATTGTAGCCAGGATGTTGGATTCGCGTTCGTAGCTGGAATGGATCTTCTTGCGCACCAACGGATCTATGACTGTGCTGATCATTTCTTTGACAGCTACCAAGCGGATGGCTTTAAAGTTTGTATCCCTGGCGCGGTAAACGGTTCCCATACCACCAACACCGATGATCTCTTGGATCTGGTATCTGTCTTCCAGAAGATCACCAGCTTGGAGCTGTTTGGTAGGGCCTTCAGAATCGGTAAGACCTAGTTTTCGAGTGGAGGAATCGGTCAGGGTAATTTCTCCTTAGTTAGCTTGACTATCCATAATGTACTTCATTATATTGCGGGATACCTCATTTTGTAAATAGGTATCGTGATAAAAGCATGATTAATATTAACCAGCCTGGTCGAATTATAAACTATTGGGAGTTATTTTGATAGGAATTAGGTTAATAAATTTCCTAAATACAAACAATCCGAAAAGTTTTTAAATGATGCTTTTCTATTGATCCCGAAACTTTCTACATTTTAATAATCCCTGCACGCGCTTGGGTAACGAGTTTTCTGTCAGCAGCCATTATTGTGGAAAAAGATAATTTTTCATAATCAGTCTGGGGTTTCAGTGGGAATGGCGCTGGGCCACCCAAAACTTCTGTGATTCCTCCAGCTTCTTGAATCAGGAGCCAACCTGCGGCCAAGTCCCAGATCTTGGGAGTTGCTTGAAAGCCCATAATAGCGGC
>SDBV01012842.1_pt1 | contig 10695 bp, 10 predicted proteins | sample 2277081 | NCBI WGS metagenome assembly SDBV01 (sample SAMN10402039, study PRJNA504765) | marine sediment metagenome | isolation source: marine sediment core GS10_PC15, 223 cmbsf | place: Arctic Ocean: Southern Knipovich Ridge | collected 2010
TTCCTGTTGCTGGCCGACCGCATCAACCAGTTTCCGCTCGGCGTGGTCGGGGTGTCGGTCGGCGTGGCGCAGCTGCCGCAGATGAGCCGGCAAATGCACGCCGGTGACGAGGCGGAGGCGATCCGCAACCAGAACCGCGCCATCGAGTTCGCCCTGTTCCTGACGGTGCCGGCGGCGGCCGCCTTCCTGGTGATGGGCGAGCCGATCATCCAGGTGGTGTTCGAACGCGGCGCGTTCCTGCCCGAGCACACGCCGAAGACCGCGATGGCGCTCGCCGCCTTCGCCATCGGCCTGCCGGCCGCCGTGCTGATCAAGGCGTTCCAGCCCGGCTTCTTCGCGCGCCAGGATACCAAAACCCCGTTCAAGGTGGCGATCGCCGCGGTCGCCCTGAACATCGTGGTGGCGGTCGTGCTGATGCAATACATCGCGCATGTCGGCATCGCGCTGGCGACCTCGCTGGCCTACTGGTTCAACGCGCTGATGCTGGGATATATCCTCTATCGCCGGGGCCAGATTCGTTTCGACGGCCGGCTGGTGCGCCGGGCGCCGCTGATCTTCCTGTGTTCCGGCCTGATGGCGCTGGGCGTGTGGTGGCTGGTTGGCGTCGCCGCCGGAGCGCTGGCCGGCCCCCTCTGGCTGAAGGTCGGGGCGCTCGGCGGCCTCGTCGTGGCGGGCGCCGCGATCTACGGCGCGCTGACGCTGGCCACCGGCGCGATCAAGCTGTCCGACCTGCCGGCCCTGCGCCGGCCCCCGCGATAGTTACTTCGGATCCCGCAATCAGTTTTCGACCTTGATGAGAGTCTTGAGTTGGGCTCTGTCTTCAGCGGTCCATGCGGCGGGGTCTTCCTTGTGAGCGACCGAGGCATGGAGTTCCATGAGCTTCCATAACTCGTCTTGCGTCTCCGCGATAAAATGTCCCGGGCATGCCTCCATTCCCGGATAATCCTTGCAGGCGTATGAGTACGTCGTTTTCATGGAACTCTCCCTTCACGCGCGGGCGGTTTGCAGGTTTCTAGTATTGCTCATGTGTGGGCAGGCCGTCGTCGAGCTTCACCCAGGGAAGCCGGTGCTCGACATACACATGGGCCGTGGGGGCTACGATGCCGGGATCGTCGAGAGTGGGGGCCAGAACGCTGACCTGCCCGGGCCAGCCCTTCTCGGCCACATAGGTCAGAGAAGTACCGCACCTGCCGCAGAACCCGCGTTCCACATCGGGTGAGGTATTGCAGACTGTAAGCCGACCCGTGGTGACTTCGAAATTTTCCTTTTTCATACCGGCCCAGGTGGTGAACGCGGCGCCGGTCGCCTTCTGGCAGGACCGGCAATGACAATGTGCCGACCAGTCCGGCGCGCCACGGAGCTTGTAGCGCACCGCACCGCAAAGGCAGCCGCCCTGATGTTCTTCGGATGTGCCGGTCATGTCATGGCCTCCTGAGCGTATACCGTCAGCCTTATTCCAGGTACAAATATGAAAGATTGTGTGCAGGTTCTGGATACCCGGCCAATCCCGCTCATCTACTTCGCGATAATAACACCATTGACCAGACCCTGATTAGATGCGACTAAAAAACATATTCAACATGTAAGAAAAACTTACAAATGGTCTGGCCTGATCTTCCCTCGCTCAACAGTCTGCGGGCGTTCGCCACCGTCGCGGAGACCGGCGGCTATTCACAAGCCGGGTCGGTACTGAATGTCAGCCACGCGGCGGTCAGCCAGCAGGTCAAGGCGCTGCAGGCCCGGCTCGGCGTGACCCTGGTCATCCGCGAGGGGCGCGGGATCGCCCTCACCGCGGAGGGCGAGGCGCTGGCCCGCGACCTCGCGGCGGGCTTTGCCGCCATCCGTAGAGGGGTTGAAGCGCTGACCGGCGCCGACACAAAACGCCCTGTTCAGGTTACGATGTCGCCGGCCTTTGCCGTGAGTTGGCTGATGCCGCGCATCAGGGAGTTCCAGCACCGCCATCCCGATGTCGAGCTGATGCTCTACCCAACGGCTTCGGTAATGGAACCGACCCCGGGCGGGATAGACGTGGCGATCCGCTTCGGCGACGGCACCTGGCCAGGCATGGCGGTCACGCCGTTCCTGCAACTCGATCTGGTCGTGGTCGCCGCGCCTTCGCTGATCGGCGCACGGGAGATCGCCGACCCGGCGGTATTGACGGATATGCCCTGGTTGCAGGAATTGGGCACCAACGAGGTTTCGCAGTGGATGGCGCGCCAGGGCATCGCGCCGAAAGAGCAGATTAAGATCATCCATATGCCGGGAAACATGATCATGCAGGCGGTGCGGCGGGGCGATGGGCTCACCTATACCCCACGACTCTTTGTCGATGAGGAAATCCGGTCGGGGCGGCTTCTGGAACTGTCTTCGGAAAACGATGTCGGAGGCTTCTACATCGTCACCCGGCCCGACATCCTGAGATCGCCGGTGCGGGCCTTTGTGAATTGGCTGAAGCGGCAGGCAACGACAGAACCGGCCACCCGCCCGTGATGCCGGCCCTGTCGGCCGATGGCCACCGGCGCGATCAAGCTGCCAGCCCGGCGCCGGCCCTGCGCCGGCGATAACGATATTATCTCCTTCCCGCCCGTACGAGTTGTCTCCGTCATTGCGAGGCGCGGAGCGCCGCGGCAATCCAGCCCACTCACGCATCGTCTGGATTGCTTCGCCCGTGGCTCGCAATGACGGAAATGGCATGTCACGAATACGCCCTCCACACCGCTTGACCGCGCGCATGAGAGCGGCGATAAACCCGCCTGTCTCACCGTTCACGGAGTCCACACCCATGAACCGGATCTTCTCGGGCATCCAGCCCACCGGCAATCTGCATCTCGGCAATTACCTCGGCGCGATCCGCAACTGGGCGCGCCTGCAGCACGACTACGAATGCATCTACTGCATGGTCGACCTGCACGCCATCACCCAGCGCCAGGAACCGGCGGAACTGCGCGACGCGACGCGCGAGGTGACGGCCGGGTTGATCGCCTGCGGCATCGACCCGAAGAATAATATCGTCTTCAACCAGAGCCAGAACCCCGACCACGCGCGGCTTGCCTGGGTGTTCAACTGCGTGGCCCGGCTCGGCTGGCTGAACCGCATGACCCAGTTCAAGGAGAAGGCCGGCAAGCACCGCGAGAACGCCTCGGTCGGGCTGTACGCCTATCCGGTGCTGATGGCCGCCGATATCCTGGCCTACAAGGCCAGCCATGTGCCCGTCGGCGAGGACCAGAAACAGCATCTCGAGCTGTGCCGTGACATCGCGCAGAAGTTCAACGGCGATTACGGCGTCGAGTGCTTCCCGATCACCGAGCCGCTCATCCTGGGGGCGGCGGCGCGCGTCATGTCGCTGCGCGACGGCGCGAAAAAGATGTCGAAATCCGATCCCTCCGAATACAGCCGCATCAACCTGACCGACGGCCCGGACGAGATCGCCAAAAAAATCCGCAAGGCCAAGACCGACCCCGAGGCGCTGCCTTCGGAGACCGCCGGGCTGGACGGCCGGCCCGAGGCCGCGAACCTGGTCGGCATCTATGCGGCGCTGGCCGATAAAACGGTGGAACAGGCGCTGGCCGACGTCGGCGGCAGGCAGTTCTCCGAATTCAAGCAGGCGCTCTCGGAACTGGCGGTGGAAACGCTCGGGCCGATCGGCACCGAGATGCAGCGCCTGGTCGCCGAGCCGGCCCATATCGACGCCATCCTGCACGACGGCGCGGAGCGCGCCCGCACCCTCAGCAAGCCGGTCCTCGACGAGGTGATGGACATCGTCGGCTTCGTGCATCCGCGTTAGGGGCTCATCCTGGAGACCTTTGCGCGAAACCGGATTTCGTCATTGCGAGGCGCACCCTTCGACGGGCTCGGGGTGGTGGAGACCTTTGCGCGAGACCGAGTTTCGTCATTGCGAGGCGCAACGCGCCGCGGCAATCCAGGCTGGCGGCGCGGATTCTGGATTGCCGCGTCGGCTTCGCCTCCTCGCAATGACAGCTCTCACTATCGCGCAAAGGTCTCCATCCCGAGGGCGTCGAAGGACGCGCCGCGCAATGACAGCTCATGCTCCCGCGCAAAAGTCTCCTTATGACCACCGGCGGCGACCGGCGCGCCTACCTGATTCTTACCTTCGTGATGTTTTGCTGGGGGGCCAACGCGGTGTTCGGGCGGCTGGCGGTCGGCGAGGTCTCGCCGATGGCGCTGGTGAGCATTCGCTGGCTGGGCGCATCGCTGATTCTCGTGCTGCTCGCGCGCAACGATCTGCGGCGCGACTGGCCGGTGCTGCGCCGGCGCCCGTGGTTTCTGGCGACCATGGGCCTGGTCGGTTTCACCGCTTTCAATGCGTTATTTTACCTCGCGGCGCATTATACTAGCGCGGTGAATATCGGCATTATCCAGGGGTCGTTGCCGGTTTTCGTGCTGCTCGGCGCCTTCGTGGCCTATCGCACGCGGGTCACCAAACTGCAGATCGCCGGCGTGGTGCTGACCATGCTGGGTGTCGCCATCGTCGGCTCGGGCGGCGACCTGGCGCGCCTCGCGGCGGTCGCGGTCAATCCGGGCGATGCCTTGATGCTCGCCGCCTGCGCGCTTTATGCCGGCTATACCGTGGCGCTGCGCAAGCGCCCGCAGGTGTCCGCGCTCTCCCTCCTGACCATGATAGCGGCCGCCGCCTTCGTGACATCGCTGCCGCTCGCCCTTGGCGAGGCGGCGCTCGGCCAGTATCAGGGACCGACGGCGACGGCCTGGGCGATCATCGCCCTGATCGTGCTGTTCCCGTCGGTTCTGGCGCAGCTCCTGTTCATCCACGGCGTGGCGATGATCGGCCCCGGGCGGGCCGGCGTGTTCATCAATCTCGTGCCGGTCTTCGCCTCGGTCCTCGCCGTCGTCGTTCTCAACGAGCCGTTCGAGAACTACCACGCGGCCGCGCTGGCCCTGGTGCTGGGCGGAATATTCCTGTCCGAGCGGGGCAGAGTGGGGTGACTGCCGGCGACGTTTTCCACTGGAAATTCTAACTGATTGTTTTTATTGTAAAAACAGGCTAATTAGGTATTGTGTCCCCAGATATAGATATGACGATAAAGTATGAATATCTTAATTCGTTTGCCATACGCTGGCTCCCTCTGTTGGGAGGGAACAATGCGATATTATCTGACGGTTTTGTTCATTCTTTTGGCCAGTTGTGGCCTCAACGCAACGGCGAGCGCCAACGATTGCTCCGATGCCTACTCGAATGAAGAGTATGAACGCGCGGCGGTAGCCTGTCGCCTATCAGCAGATCAGGGTGAAGCATCTGCGCAGTTCAATCTCGGGTCAAAGTACGCCGAAGGTCGAGGCGTCCCGCTGGACGATGCGGTAGCGGTAGACTGGTACCGCAAGGCGGCGGAGCAAGGGCACGCGAAGGCACAGGCCAATCTCGGGTTAATGTACACCGAAGGTCGAGGCGTCCCGTTGGACCATGCGGTAGCGGTAGACTGGTTTCGCAAGGCGGCGGATCAGGGGCTCGCGGAGGCGCAGGTCAATCTCGGGTGGATGTACACCAGCGGTCGAGGGGTCGCGCAGGACCATGCGGTAGCCGTAGACTGGTACCGCAAGGCGGATGAACAGGGGCTCGCAACGGCGCAGTACAATCTCGGGTGGATGTACACCAAAGGTCGAGGGGTCGCGCAGGACGATGCGGTAGCCGTAGAGTGGTACCGCAAGGCGGCTGAACAGGGGCTCGCAGCGGCGCAGTACAATCTCGGGTGGATGTACGCCAACGGTGAAGGCGTCCCGCAGGACGATGCGGTAGCCGTAGACTGGTACCGCAAGGCGGCGAATCAGCAGGGGTTAAAGGGACAGTATACTTAACTCCCGGGGTTAAAGCGGGGTTAAAGGGGTTAAAGGGACAGTATACTTAACTCCCGACACGCCAAGTTGTTCGATCCTATGTTGCCGGCACAGGGAAAGGAGAGTTAAGTATACTGTCCCCGAAACCGCTGCATTCTTGCGCTGCCATTCTTGAACTGCACAGATGATATATTTGAAATAAGAATAGATTTATCTCCTTTCATGCCATGTGTGAGGAAAGCCATTGCGCCTTTCCGTATTATTGTCAGCTGATCGTTGTCCAGTTCTAATTCTCCGTTTACACCTTTCGCCCGGACAATTTCACTCATATTACGGCCCTCCTTGCAGTTTTATAAGCATACCCAACCTCTCTCCCAAAATTGTGTAGCCGGGAGCAAACTCGGTTGAACAGACAGTTCCCAGACAACCACCAAATCAACTCTTACTCATACCGTTAGTGTCCTGTAATTTTCTTGTCACACACAAAAAAGCCCCGGTCAAACATCCCGCATAAAGTTTGCCGGATGTCTGCTGCACTACTTATAATAACCCTTTTCAACATAGGTTTCTAATTGCTCCAGACTTTCAAGCATGAGTTTGGTGCCGTTGGCTTTGGTCAGGACCCATTCTTTGCTATTCCAAACCACAGAACAATCATCTTCCGCCAGTTTTTGCAGCAGATGTGGGGCTGGGCTTTCAGGAGGAATATCGCCGCTGGCAAATTTTCGCGCTGGGTCGTCTTCTCCTATCGCCATGGGCGCAACGTTCTTATTGCGCCGGACAACCTGAGTTAAGTTTTCTGTCATTAGCGAAATTCTATCCGCCAAAAGCCCAATTGACAGGAATATTGCACCTACGATTGTTGACGTTGAGCCAACGGTAAGCATTGACAGGTTAGTAACTCTTATCCCGCCCGAGCCGGTATCAATGCCAATGACGCCCCCCCATAAGAGTAGGCCTACCCCCAGTATCAAAAGGATTGTACCCATAGTCTTCATAGGGTCTCCAAACATTTAGAGTTACCAAAGCGTGTATATACCACATTCCTATACCCCTTGCCATTTCCCCTGAAAAAGGGTCAGCAACTGTCTTGCCGGTCAAGCCTGTTTTGGTGCATGACGCCAGTCGCGGTCGTCCCTGACCATGGCGTTGAGCATACATAGCATCTTGCGCATGCAGGCGACGATGGCGACCTTTGGTTTCTTTCCGTTTTCGATGAGTCTTTCGTAGAAGGGCGCGATCACCTAATATCTGATATCTGGGGACACAATACTTATATCTCCGCGACTACGTTCATTTACGGCGGCTTTCTTCCCGGCTTGCCTTTCTTGAGCGGCCGGCCCAGCCTGAACTCCGCCAACAGCCATTTCGCCTTGTTCGCCGCCACCGGCCCAGCCTCCCGGTAATCCGTGGGCGCAACCCTGCCGATAGCATGTATCACAATCCGGTGTTTGGCTGCAAACCGCTACAACAAGCGGTAATTTTCCATAACACCTGAATTACTACACATTCCCTACCCATTCCCTACCCGCTGTAACCCGCGGAAAAGCCCTTTGCATGGGGTCGAACTCAAGGTTTTTTGTTTTCGGTGTCGCCTAACGCCGGCGCGTGGGGATCACCAGGTGCTCGATCCAGTTGCGTACCTCCGTGCGGCGGAACCGTTCGTCCATGACGTCGGAATCGATGCCGAGCCGCCAGGCGATGTCGGTGCGCGACGGGTCCCGGTGCAGGGCCTCCAGCAGGTCGACATGGGCCTCGCCGTCCTCGCGGGTCCGAAAGAAACCGAGCTTCATCAGTAAATCGATGCGGCACCAGGTGAGGCGCGCCATCTCGTGCAGATCGTATTCCGGGTGGTATTGCAGGCCCCAGAACTCGCCGCCCCGCCAGGTCACGCTGACCGACTGCACGCGGGTGAAATCGTTCGACGCCAGTAGCACGGCGCCGTCGGGCAGTTCGGTGACCTCGTCGACATGGCTGATGAAGGCGTCGAACACGCTCGCCTTGCCCTCGTAGAGCGGGTGCGCGCGGCCCTCCGGCGTCAGGGCGATCTTGCGGGCGAAACCCATCTCGCGGCCGCGCGGGTTGGGCGCGCACATGCCGCCGGCCGCGACCACGGCGATCTGCGCCGCCCAGCAGCTGCCGAAGCCCGGCACGCCGGCGCGAAACGCCGCGCGGCAGAACTCGATCTGGGTATGGACGCGCGGGTCGTCGTCGAACACGGTCAGGCTGCAGCCGGTCCAGGCGATGCCGTCGTAAGCCGCCAACTCGGCGCCGGCGGGCAGCGATGAACCGAGGTCGGCGGGGAACAGCACGTCGCAGTCGGCCGCGCCGCCCGGCGTGGAGGTCTTGAGCATCGCCACATACTGGTCGGCCGCCAGGGTCGCGCCGCCGGCGACGAGTTCCTCGCGGGCTTCCCGGTTGTAGCCGTCGATCACCAGGAAGCGCAGATTGCCGGCCATGTTCAGCCCGCCGCCAGCCGATCGATCGCCGCCGGCAGTTCGCCATGGCTGGCGCAAACCGCGTCGGCGCTCGTCGTGTCCTTGTCGTGCGCCCGCTTGGCGATGAACAGCACCGCCTTCATGCCCAGCGCCTGCGGGCCCTTGACGTCGTTATGGTCGCGGTCGCCGATATGCACCATGTCGGGAAATTCGCAGCCCATCTGGCTGACCGCGGAATCGAACATGGCGCGGTCCGGCTTGGAACGGCCGACCTCGTCGGAAAACGCGAAGCCGGAGAAATACCGTTTCAGCCCGTGCCCCTCCAGCAGGTCGCGCAGGCAGCGCCCCGGCGAGACGATGGTGTCGGAGACGATGCACAGCTTGTAGCGCCCGGCGAGGTCTTCCAGCGCCGCCCTGGCGCCGGTAATCGGATCGGGCGGGATGACGACCTCCATCTCCTCGTGCTGCCTGACCACGCCGGCGAAGACATCGTCGGGCAACGTTCGGCCCAGCCCCTTAAGCACGACGCGCAGGCGCCCGGCGATCTCCCAGGTGACGTGCTGGTCGTGCCAGACTGTCGAGAACGCCGCGTCGGCGGTGCGGTAGGCCAGTTCCACGGCGGCCATATCGATCGGCTCGACCGCGTTCAACGCGTTCCACACCAGATGCCGGCGCTCATCGAACTTGCTGCGCAGCCCCTGCGCCGCGCGCTTCGGTTCGTCCGATTCGTCGTCGATCAAGGTGTCCCACAGATCGAAGGTAATCGCCTTTATCGCCATCGGCCCTTGCCCCCCTGTTTTATTGGCCGCCGGGACTTTAGTGACGCGCATTATGAGGCGCAAGCGAATCAGGCAAGAATCCGCTTTCTCTCCGGGTCCCAGGCCGCGCGGGTCAGGCGCTTCGCCGGGTAGACCTCGCCATGCACCTCGATCTGGTAATCGTCGTGGCCGGCTTCCCCGGCCGCCACATAGCCGTAGGCGATGGGCTTGCCGATACTGTAGCCGTAACCGCCGCTGCTGGTGACGCCGAGCACCTTGCCGTCGCGCAGGATGCAGGCGCCGGCGCGGACCGGGGCGTCGCCCTCCAGGGTGAACCGGCAGAGAATCTGGCGCGGACCCTCTTGCTTCGCCTTCGCCAGGGCGTCGCGGCCCAGAAACTCGCCCTTGTCCAGCGCCACGCAGAAACCGACGCCGGCCTCCCAAGGCGTGTAGTCCGGCGTGATGTCGGAACTCCAGTAAACGTAGCCTTTTTCGAGGCGCAGCGATTCAACGGCGCGGTAACCGGCATCGGCGATGCCGTGTTCCTGGCCGGCCCGCCATAACAGCTCATAGACATGGGCGGCGTATTCGGTCGGCATATGCAGCTCCCAGCCAAGCTCGCCGACATAACCGACGCGCAGCGCCCGCACCGGCGCGTAACCGACGCGGATGAAGCCGCAAGTGGCGAACGGTAGCGCCGCGTTGGACACGTCGTCCTGGCAGACTTTTTGCAGCACGTCGCGGGCGCGCGGGCCGCACAGATTGATCACGGCGAAGGCCGAGGTTACCTCGCACAGCGTGACCGAACCGTCGCGCTTCATATGGCGGGTGATCCAGTTCGCATCGCGCACGCCGAACCCGCTGCCCGTTACGATATAGAAACGATCCTGGCCCAGCCGGGTGATCGTCAGGTCCGCCTCGACGCCGCCGCGCTCGTTGCAGAACTGGGTATAGACGACGCCGCCAACCGGCCGGTCGAGATCGTTGGCGGCGATATGCTGCAAGGTCGCGAACGCTCCCGGTCCCGACAATTCGAACTTGGCGAAGCTGGTCTGGTCGATCAGCGCCACGCGCTCGCGCACCGCCTTGTGCTCCTCGCCGACGGCGGCGAACCAGTTGGGCCGCCCGAAGCTGGGCCGGTCGACCGGCTCGACGCCGCCGGGCGCGAACCAGTTGGGCCGTTCCCAGCCGAATTTCGAGCCATACACCGCGCCCTTGTCCCCGAGCGCCTGATAGAGCGGGCCGCGCCGCCCGCCGCGCCCGGTGGTCTGTTCGTCCTCCGGCCAGCCCATGGCGTAATGCCGGCCATACATTTCGACGCCGCGTTCGGCGATGTAGCGGCCGCCGCCGTGATGGTCGCCGAAACGGCGTATGTCGAGCGGCCAGAGATCGGCGTCCGGTTCGCCGTGGAGGATCCATTCGGCCATGCGCTGGCCGGCGCCGCCGGCCGCCGCGATGCCATAGAAAAACCCGCAGGCGACGAAGAAATTATCCAGCTCACGGTTGTTGATGGAAATCTTGCCAGTGCCCGGGCGCAGGAAGACGCGCGCGGTTGCAGTCTTGCGACGGCCAGTGCCGTAATTTTGAGTCGCCGACATAATTGAACTATTCCGTTAAATCTTCAGTTCTTGGGGCTGCTGAGCGGTGTGCGGGTGCGTGGGACCTGCGTAGACCTTCAGCTTCTTGACCAT
>SDBV01012843.1_pt1 | contig 10695 bp, 11 predicted proteins | sample 2277081 | NCBI WGS metagenome assembly SDBV01 (sample SAMN10402039, study PRJNA504765) | marine sediment metagenome | isolation source: marine sediment core GS10_PC15, 223 cmbsf | place: Arctic Ocean: Southern Knipovich Ridge | collected 2010
TGACCCACTTCCACATAATAGGATTTCTCTTTGCCTTCAGCACTCTAGACATAAGGCACTGATAGAAATTTTCGCCAAATATCCTGCTAATGACAAAGCGAAAACCAATAAAACGATGACAGCCAGAATGCCGCTTATCCCAGAATACTTCTCGTAGCCCATACATCTTGACTCATTCTTACCTTTTGGGGCTACCTATCGCTGTAGTACTAGGTTCCTACTAGTGAGAAGATCCTCCCAGATAGATAAACTGGGAGGAACGATGAGCTCAAAGAACATTTTAGAGCATTTTAGCGAGTTAGGCGATCCGCGTGAAGATAATAAGCGGCATCAGCTTTTAGACATTATAACCATCGTAATCTGTGCCTCGATATGCGGTGCAGAGAAATGGGACGATATTGAAGCATTCGGCAAGGCAAAAGAGCAGTGGTTTCGGAGATATCTTAAATTACCTCATGGGATACCATCGCACGATACCCTTGGGAGAGTCTTCGCGCTGTTGGATCCCGAGCAGTTCAACCGTTGTTTCTTGTCGTGGGTACAGGCAATCAATCCACGCCATAATCAAGAGATCATCAGTGTTGATGGGAAAACGCTTCGCCGTTCACATGATAAGAGCAATGGGAAAGCTGCAATTCACATGGTGAGTGCCTGGGCGAATAAAGCAGGGCTTACCCTCGGGCAGGTGAAGGTAGATGAGAAATCGAATGAGATAACAGCCATCCCTGAGCTGCTGAATCAGTTAGAAATACAAGGATGCATAGTAACAATTGATGCAATGGGTACTCAAAAGGCCATTGTACAGAGCATAACGGAAAAACAGGCTGATTATCTGCTGGCCTTGAAAGGCAATCAAGAGACGCTGAGAGATGATGTTGAGTTGTATTTTCAGGATGCGGAGGAACAGGATTTCGGTATTGCGGAGTTTGATTATAATAAAACGGTGGACAAAGATCATGGACGTATTGAGATACGTGAATGTTGGGTAACTGACGACATTGATTGGCTTTCGATGAAAGAGCAATGGGCGGGTTTGCAGAGCATTTGCATGATAAAAACGCAGCGCATCATCGGCGAAGAACATTCGGGTGAAACGTTTTTTTATATCTCAAGTCTGAAGCCGTTGGCAGAGCTGATCGGTGAGACGGCACGAAAACACTGGGGCATCGAGAACTCTCTGCATTGGGTATTGGATGTCGCTTTCAGAGAAGATGAATGTCGAAAAAGAAAAGACCATTCGGCAGAGAACTTTGCGATACTCCGCCACGTTACGCTTAACCTTCTGAAACAGGAAAAGAGCTGCAAACGCAGCATCGCCGGCAAACGGCTATTAGCCGGCTGGGATGAGGGGTATCTTGAGAAAGTCCTATTCCAAGCCTAAATGCGTTTGCCCTGCCCGGACAGGACGGAGTTCTACATGAAGCATATCCGGGAAGGGTACCGGCAGTTAGACCGCAACCTGGCAAAAATTCTGGAAGTAATCGATCGGGAGAATACGTTGATCGTCGCCGTCTCGGATCACGGTTTCACCCACAATGACTGGAATCCCTGTCTAAAGCACTTTCTCGCCAAGGCGAGACTGCTCTCCTACACTTTGGACCCCGTGACAGGTCGGCTGTCAGTGGACTGGTCCAAGACCAAATGTCATCCCCTGGAACCTTCCCATGCTCACATCTTTGTCAACCTGAAGGGTCGGGACCCGCAAGGAATTGTGGAACCTGAAGACTATCACAAGGTGCAGGAGGAAATAAAGGAAGCCCTCATGGCTATCCGCAACCCCGAAACGGGCGAACCGGCTATGGCGGCGGTCCTGGCTCGCGACGAAGCGGCTACGGTGAATATTTTCGAGGGCAAGGCTTTCGACAGAATCGGTGATGTGATGTTCGCCTTCAAACCCGGGTACCCCGCCAACCCCTTTATCTACCCTTCGGCGGTTCGCTACGCCGACGGAACGGAACGGATTATCCCAAACCCGGAAGAGCACGAACCCTCAATTCAGGGCCGGCATTTCTCCGGGGCTCATGTGATTCTGCCGGGGATAAGGGAGATGGAAGCGGCCCTGATCATTTCCTGGCCGGGAATCAACCCACACGAGAGGAAAATCCCCATGGACATCGTGGATATCGCACCCACCCTGACCTATATCCTGGGAATCCCCATCCCCAGTGACGCGGAAGGAAGTATTGCTCATGACATCCCATCGAACATTCTCGGTTGAACCTTAGACGCCCGGTGTCGGGCTTGTCGGCGTCGGCACCATGGGAAGGATCATTCTGTCAAAGCTGGCGGAAGAAGGACACGAATCGAGCGCATGCGACACAGAACCCGCGGCGCAGGCCTACGCAAGAGACCTTGGGGCGAAGGTTTTCCCAACGCCCGGGGAAATGGCTAAAACCGTGGATCTGATCCTGCTCTCCCTGCCGGGACCCCGGCAGATCGAAACGGTGGTGCTGGGAGAGGGAGGTCTTTTCGGCGGACTAAGACCCGGCCTGGTGGTAGTAGATTTGAGTACCGTAGACCCCGGGACCACCCGGCGTATGGCGGAAGCGGCGAAGGCAAAAGGCGCCGCGTACCTGGATGCGCCGATTCTGGGACGCCCAGCTTCGATCGGCCGCTGGGTCCTGCCGGTTGGCGGAGACGAGAAAGCCCTGGAACGGTGCCGTTGGGTTCTGGAGATCTTCGCCTCCAAGGTCGTGCGAGTAGGTCCTTCCGGGGCGGGGAATATTTTAAAACTGCTCAACCAGCTCATGTTCTCCACAATAAACGGGATTACCGCCGAAATCCTGGCGATCTACAGGAAAACGGACCTTTCACCGCAAGTGCTCTTCGACACCGTTTCGTCCAGCGGGGCGGCGACGGTGAGTGGGTTGTTTTGCGAGACCGGACGCAAGATCGTGGAAGACGATTTCGAGCCGGTTTTCTCTATCGAGTTGTTGTGCAAGGATGCTGGGTTGGGATTGGCAATGGCCAAAGCTTTCGGGGCTCCCCCTGTGATTGCTGAAGTGGTGCAGACCTACAACGAAATAGCCCGCACCACTGGACTGGCAAAAGAAGATATCAGTGCGCTCGTAAAGGTGTATGACGCTCTCTACAACATCGACCGGCAGACACCGGAACACTCGCTGTATTAAGGGAGATAAACAATGAAAACCGTTCCATTTGAATACGGTCAGGGGGTTATGGAGGCAAAGCTGCCGGACTCCGCCGAAATCTTCGTGCCCGGGGAGACGGTGCCAGATCCTCCTCACTTGAAAGACCCGAAAGCGGCCACGGCGGAATCCATCCGCAACCCGATCGGGATGCCCCGGATCGCCAAGCTGGTTCGAAAGGGTTCCAAGGTGACCATTAGCTTCCCCGACAAGGCAAAGGGGGGATACCATGCAAGCTCTCACCGCAAGACCTGCATTCCCATCTTGATCGCGGAGTGTCTCGAGGCGGGAGTGGAAAAGATGGACATCAAGCTGATCTGCTCCAACGGTCTGCATCGCATGTGTACCGACGGGGAGATCGAGGCCATCCTGGGGGAAAAAATCTACAGGGAGTTCGCCCCCACGCATCAAATCGTGAACCACGACTCGGAGGATCAGGAAAACCTCATCGACCTGGGGTATGACGAGTTGGGTGACCGGGTGATCATGAACAGAGAGATCTTTGAATCGGACCTGCCCATACTCATCGGGCATGTGCTGGGCAATCCTTACGGTGGATACTCCGGGGGCTACAAAATGGCAGCCACGGGCATTACCAACTGGAGGAGTATCGCCAGCCACCACATCCCGGAAGTGATGCATCTGGATGATTTCACCCCTGTCTCCGGCCAGAACACCATGCGCAGAAAGTTTGACGCCATCGGTCAGCACATGGAGAATCGCATGGGTCGTAAGTTTTTTATGTGCGACGCGGTGCTGGACACCGGCATGCGCCAGATCGCTGTCTTTTCCGGGAGCGGGGATAAGATACAGCCCCTCTCATGGGAAGTGGCCGACAAGAGAACCTACATCCCCTGGGCTAAAGAAAAGTTCAACATCATGATCTTTGGCATGCCCCAGGCTTTCCACTACGGAAACGGTCACGGGACCAACCCCATTCTGATGCTCCAGGCTATTTCGGCCAACGTGGTTCGGCACAAGCGGATCCTGGAGGACAACTGCGTCGTGATATGTTCCTCTATCTGCAACGGATACTTTCACGACGAGGAGTTTCCCTCCTACCGACCTCTGTATGAACTTTACCAGAGCGACTACCACAACGAACTCCCCGAGTTGGCCAAGTACGGGGAGTACTTCTGCGCTGATCAGTTGTACGTCGACAAGTACCGTTTCGGGTTCGGCTACCACCCCTATCACGCCTTTTCCATGATCGCCTGCGGGCACATTGCCAATAAGCACTGTTCGGCCATATACATCGTGGGCGCCTGCGAGCCCGGATACGCCAGAGGGATGGGAATGAAGACTCAAGCCACCTTCGGACAGGCCCTAAAAGACGCAGAGCGCTATACCGGCCAGGATCCAAAAATTCTGGCCTTGCCCCGGACTTTCAAGACCGCCGGGGTGCACCTCATGATGAAAAACCAGAAAGTCTGAAATCAGGAGAGGAACAATGGACAGTACCATGAAAATCAAACCTGTCGGCTACATAGGCCTGGGCGCCATCATGCTTACCTCCAACCCGGAGCTAGAAAAAAATAAGGAGTGATCTATGTCAGCGGAGATGACATTGCGCGAAAGGGTAAGCACTGCCCTGAATGGTGAGATGCCGGATAGGATACCTTTTACCTGCTACGAGGGAATTATGCCTAAGGGGAATGCCCGAAAGCGACTTCAAGAGCTGGGCCTCGCAGTGTTTGACCGCGTTCCTCCCTACCGTGTTCGCAGAGAGAGGGTCAGCGTGACGACCCGCGAAATCAAGGACAACAAGTATGTTGCAGTCCTTACCACGTACGAAACACCCGTTGGAACGCTTACACAGAAACAGATAGTAGAGCCTGGGTACGGAAGTCTCTGGACCGATGAACACCTTATCAAGCGGCCCGAAGACTACGCCGTTTTCGAGTTCATACTGAGGGATGAAATTTACGAGGCCGATATTGACGGTTTCCTCGAGCAGGATGCAGCCTTTGGCGAGCTCGGCTTGGCCGTGCCCAGGGCGGCTGATCCACCAATGCAACTGCTGTGGAGACGATTTTCCGGCCTCGAACGTTTTTCCTATGACTGGTTTGACTGTAGAGACGAAGTAATGGGGGTTCTGAATACCTTGAATGAGCGCAACGAAGATATCTGGAGAATTGTAGCCAACACACCGAGTGAGTTCTGTTCTTCGGGGGGCAATCTGTCTGGAGACGCAGTAGGACCACCTATGTTCAAGCAGCTCATCCTTCCCCATTTCGAACGAGAGGCCGAGATTATTCACGAAGCTGGGAAAAGGACGATGAACCACATGGATGGAATGATGAAATCGCTTGTTGACTCGATCGCGGACTGCCCGGTGGATATCGTCGAAGCGTTCAATCCATCACCCGACGGCAATGTATCGGTAGCCGAAGCACGGGAGGCATGGCCTAGCAAGACGCTGTCCATTAACTTTCCCTCGTCTGTCCATATCCGCCCAAAGCATTCCATACGAAAAGTGACCATCCAGCTGCTCCGCCAGGCAGCCCCGGGACAGGGTTTCGTAGTGGGAATCACCGAAGACGTCCCAGCAGGGGTAGTGGTGGAATCCTTGGCGACTATCGCACAGACGTTAGGCGAGTGCGGCGAGTGTCCCTTGGACCCCGAGAGAGTACGGTAGAAAGGAGCTACAGGCAATGCGGATACTTCGAGCTAACATGAAAACAGCAAGGATCACTCTCGAAAATCTGCGGGAAGATTGGATGTTCTTGGGTGGCAGGGGATTGATAGCCAAGATTCTGAACCGAGAGCCCCCCCTGCCTCTAATCCCTTAGGATCGGCCAACAAGCTTGCATTCGCCGGCGGCTCAGAAGCTGAACCGGCTAGGGATAAGAGAGGTTGTGGCAGAGGGCATGGCCTCGGAAGAACGGTCCGCTCTGCTGCACGTTTCCAGGGATGGGGCCGATCTCGTTCCGGCGGATGAGTACAGGGGGCAGAATTAAAAAGATATCCCTTATATCCATAGGCATTGGGAGGCAATCTCAAAATGGTCCGCTCATCTCCTCGGATATCTACAGAGAGCTCTATAAGCCAGTGTATAGAGAGATGATTGGGTTCATAAAAACACCAGCTGAAAAACTTCTATCACTCCTGCGGATCTGTGGCAGGGTTTTTGGATGATTTTGTTGCTGCAGGTGTGGATATTTTGAATCCAGTCCAGATATCCGCCGATGGCATGGAACCTGAGTTTCTCAAGGAGAATTATGGCGATGTAATCGTATTCCGGGGTGGGGGAATAAATACTCAACAAACGCTGCTGTTTGGAACTATCGATGAGGTCAGAGAAGACGTTGAGAGAAATATCAGAATCCTCGGGAGGGGAGGAGGATTTGTGTTCTGCATGCAGAACGATCACTCTATGCGCTGCCAGACTACGCTGGCAGTTTGCATTTCGCCTTCAAGAAGAACAGGTGGTGGCCTCAGAGTTAGTTTATCGCCTTTAATCTCGAAAGACCTCTCCTTATCAGCACCTACCCAATTCGGAAAAAGATTCAATTCAATATGGTGCACTACTTTTTCATCTATCACATCAAACCGTCCACAGTAAGAAATGTATCCATCATACGCAGTGGCTTTTTCTTCAGTCGTGCCGCCATCTCTAGTTCCGGCTCGAAACAGAGGTCTATCAGGATCCATAATTGAAACCGACATAAAGCCACGGGCTGTGTACGTGATGTACCCAAGAGCATCCTTCCCAAACGGGTAGTTTATTCGACCGTCTTCTGTCCTTGATTTGTACGATAATAACTTCCAGGTTCCTACAAATCTATCCTTGTTCATTTCTCATTCCCTTAGCGCAAGCGACCTTGATCGGCCACTTGACAGATTTGGTTGTATGATGCACGATTTTGCCTTAATCTTATTTCCAAAGGAGGAAAAGGATCAATGCTTAAAAAATTAATCTCTGCTGTTCTGATGATTTTGCTAATCGGCTGTGTTGCTGTCTTCGCCGGGGGCGAAAAAGAAGGAGGACAGAAAGCAAGCGACAAACAGGTAAAGAAAATCGTGTTCTGGTTTCCGGCTAACAACCCCAAGAATGACGAGTATTTCAACAGCCTGGGCCCGGCCTTTTCCAAACTGCACCCGGAGATAGAGGTCGAAACGATTGTCACACCCGCCTCTTCGTCCGATTTAACCCAGAAACTGAACACAGCCTCGCTAGGCGGCACCTTCCCGGATGTTTTCTCGGCCTTCCTGATCTTTATCGGCACCCGCGGGGCGCGCGGCGAGTTTCTGGACATCAGCGACCGCTTCGCCAAATGGGAGGGCAGAGACGACCTGCTCGAAAATACCGTGGAGATGGGCAAATACCAGGGCACCTTGATCGGTCTCGGCTATTTTCCCGCGCCCATCCTGAATTTGCACCGGAAGGATTTTTTCGCAGAGGTAGGACTGGACCCCAACAAGGCTCCGGAAACCTGGGATGACTATCGGCAGATGGCGAAGAAGGCCACCGTGTATGACGCTAATGGCAACATCGAGCGCGCCGGCGTTGATCTCCCGACCCGGGATCTCGCTTTTGTCTACACCGAGCCATTCATGCGCCAGAACGGATCGATGGTGATCAACGAGGCAACTCAACAGCCGGCTTTTACCGACGCAGCGTCGGTCGAGGCGCTGCAGTTTATCGTCGACCTCTATAACGAAAAAGTTACCCTTCCGCACAACTGGGTCGACTTTCCGAACCTGCCCTTTGTTAACAACCGCAGTGCCATGGGATACATCATGGTCCCGACCCTGATGAACATGTTCAAGGGCGACCCGGCCATAGAAGAGCAGATAGTCTACGCGCCGGTCAGGACCAAAAGCAAGACTGTTCGCGACAAGTGGGCCTTCTGCGGCTACCGCTTCTTCACCATAGGCGCCAAAAGCAAGTACCCGGACGAGAGCTGGGAGTTCGTGAAGTTCATGATGAGCGACGAGGAGATGTGGAAACGCTACACCGAGCTCGCCATCCAACCGGTCAAAAAATCGCTGGAACCCAAGTTTATCGCAGCCAGCCCGGAGCGCAACGCGACCCTGGCCGAGTACGTAGCTTTCGGCAAGGGAAAATCAATCCCTCCCTTTACGGCCATATCCGACCGCTACACAGATGTGGACTACCAAGAGGCGCTGACCGGCACCAAAACTGTAGAGCAGGCTTTGAAAGACGCCGAAGCCGGTCTCTTGGAAGAAATCAAGAAGATGAAGTAGTGGCAGCAGGATTGAGCCGGCGCAAACGGCTCACATCGGCATGCACGCATCAGGGAGCCTGGTGAGCTTTTTCGCCGGGCTCCACTGTTTTAATAGGCTGGATTCATGCTTCTTACGAGATCAAAACGCGTCGGGCAGGATAGAATAGGCTATCTGCTAATCCTGCCCTTCTACATTTTTTTTCTGCTCTTTTTTGTAATCCCGATTATCATGAATCTCATCCTGAGCTTTACGCGCTTTGACCTGCGCCACACGACGTTTATCGGGTTTACAAACTACATCGACCTGGCAAAAGACAAATTTTTTATCAAGGCCCTCGCTAACACGGCAATCTACACCATTTTTACGCTTTTCATTACCATGGCCATCAGCCTATTTGCCGCGGTGGTGCTCAACGAGAAGATTTTTCTACAAAAAACTTACCGCACGATCCTGTTCATACCCCATGTTACCTCCATGGTCGCGGTGGCCATGGTGTGGCTTTGGATGTACGAACCGTCGCAGGGCGCTTTTAACAGAATACTGACGATGTTCGGCATACAAAAGATAGCCTGGCTGCACGAACCCGACACGGCGCTTGCCAGCCTGATAATTATGGGGGTGTGGAAATACATCGGCTACAATATGGTCATTTTTTTGGCCGGCCTGCAAACCATACCGACCCATCTGTACGAGTCGGCCACGATCGACGGCGCCAAAATCCTCCAGAAATTCTTTCACATCACCCTGCCCATGCTACGCCCGGTCACCTTTTTTCTGTTTGTAACCGGGTTGATCAACAACTTCAATGTGTTCGAGCAGGTCCTTATCATGACCCAGGGCGGACCGCTCAACGCGACCACCACCCTCGTGCATCAGGTGTATCTGCGGGCGTTCTATGACTTTTTTATGGGTTATGGCTCGGCAATGGCCTTTGTGGCCGTTGTCGTTATCGCTTTTGTTACGTTTCTGAATTTCAGGTTCGGCAGCCGCGGCGTGGACATCGAACTGGGGTAGGAGCAGGAGTAATCCTATGGGGCACAAATTTTCTATATCAAAAATCGTCGCATCGGTGCTGGCCGGGTTGTTCTGCCTGATGACCCTCTACCCCTTTGTCGTTATGGTCACCACTTCCTTGAAATCCTACACTGATATCTATGCCGCCAAGGTCAAACTGCTGCCATCGAAATTCATGTTCTCCAACTACACGGAAGCTATGGCCCGGGGCACGTGGGTCCGGTATTTTTTCAACTCCTTTTACATCACCGCCCTTTCGGTTGCGATCAGTCTTGTCATTAATTCCCTGGCAGGCTATTCCTTTGCCCGGCTGCGTTTCAAAGGCCGCGACGTGCTCTTTGTTATCACCCTGATCGGGATAATGGTGCCGCCGCAGGTGACGATGCTGCCCGTGTTTATCGTTCTGCGGTATATGCCTTTTGTGGGAGGCAACAACTTCTTAGGCCAGGGCGGTCAGGGGTGGATCGATTCGCACATGGGGCTTTTGGCGCCCTACGTGGCGGGTTCATTCGGAGTGTTTCTTTTTCGGCAGTTTTTCCTCAATTTTCCACAGGCTCTTGACGATGCCGCCAGGATCGACGGTCTCGGCCGGTTCCGTACGTTTTTGAAAATCTACATTCCGCTCAGCGGGCCGGTCTTCGCCTCCCTCGTGGCGCTGAAAGCGGCGGCAACATGGAATGACTACACCTGGCCGCTGATCCTGATCACATCCGACCGGCTGTACACCGTGCAGCTGGCTCTGTCCAAGTACCGGGATGAGTTTAACGTGGATTGGCAGCTGATGATGGCTGCCACTACCCTGATTATACTGCCGCTGCTGGTAACATTTTTATTGGTGCAGAAGTACTTTATCCAGGGAATCGTAACTACCGGCATCAAAGGCTGACTGGTAATTTCCATGAGTAGCCCCGCGATGACAGGCAAAGAGAGGTGACGCGCCGCCATAAAGGGCGAACCCGTAGACCGGCCGCCAATCTGGCTGAGCGAAGGCTTCAATTTCGGGGGTGCAATTGAAGGCGCGCCGTTGGCCGACGTTCTGGGACAGGGCGGTGAGTCGGAATTTTTCCTGGGCTGGAAATCGGAAGCCCGGTACAGAGAGCTGTTCGAATACGCGCTGCCCCATGCAGACATTATGTGGGGTTGGGGAATTGGCGAGTACCTCAACCGTTTCCTCGTGATTCCGCCCCGCTACATCAAAAGAGCAAGGTCGATGCCGGATCCGAACACGATCGTTGTCAAAGGTCGGGTGGAGACACCGAAAGGAAATCTGACCTTTACCGACCGAATGCTCCACACAGTCAACACCTACTGGCACCTCCACCATTCCGTTCCGGACTTA
>SDBV01012844.1_pt1 | contig 10693 bp, 13 predicted proteins | sample 2277081 | NCBI WGS metagenome assembly SDBV01 (sample SAMN10402039, study PRJNA504765) | marine sediment metagenome | isolation source: marine sediment core GS10_PC15, 223 cmbsf | place: Arctic Ocean: Southern Knipovich Ridge | collected 2010
TTCCTAATTATTTATGGAAATCTTTCTGGTAATCTTGGGTGGACACAAGATTCTTCTTCTTATATTAATCAGACTATTAATTTGAGTTCTGCTGGAGGAATTCCTGCAGGAGCACAAGATAGAGTTGATGGATCATTATCTTCTGTGGTTGTAACAAATGCTACAGCGGATGGTGAATTAATACCTAGTACAAATTATACAATAACAGGAACGACGATTAATGCAAGTTCAACAGTTTCAATGAATTTTGACCATAATGTAAATGTCTCGTATACTGTATCTTATGATAAACCTGGAGAGATAAATACAGAAGCTGTTATTGCAAATTTAACTGGTGGTGCAACTGAATTCTTCACGTTCTCTGGTGTGTGGTTTATTCTTACAGCAATTACAATCCTAATTGGAATTGTTTTGGGAGTTATTGCGCTTGTCAGGAAAACATCTAGTGGAGGAATAGCTGGTAATAAAAGTAGATCTGAATTTGTAGGCTAGAAAACTAAAACTTTTTCTTTTTTTTTCTTTTTTTTCAACGAAAACAACATATTTATAAGTAGTGAATTATTAATTTTTCTATATGGCACTTGGAGATACATTGTCTGAAATTGGTCTTAAATTGCCAGAAGGAATTGGAAGTGGTACAGGTAATATTGTTCAAGCTATTGTATTTATATTAATTCTTGGTGCTATTATTGGAGGTGTTGTTTATTATATTGCTAACAAAAAACAGTACAATAAACACATACACATATTTGAGGAAGTAGGTGGAAGAACAGTTCCAGTGGGTGTAGATAAAGCTAAAGAAATTATTCTTCCAAATACTTCAATAAGAGCTTTTTATTTACAAAAGAAAAAAGTTTTTCTTCCAAGACCCTCTATTCAAACAGGAGTAGGGCATTACTGGTTTTTTATAAGAGATGATGGAGAATGGATGAATGTAAGATTAGAAAATTTAAATGTAAAACTCAAAGAATTAGGACTTCATTATGACCATACAGATATGAGAATGTCTAATGCGTCATTAAAAAAACTTATTGAAAAAAATTATAAAAAGCTTAATTGGATTAAAGAATATGCTCCGTACATTGCTATTGGAATGTTACTTCTTATTTTAGGAATAGCTGTTTTCCTTATCATAAATCAGTCAACTAAATCTCTTGCTGCTCTTGGTTCAACAGCAGAAACAAATAAAGCTGTGCTTGAAGGATTAGTAAATGTTTTGGGTAGTATGGATAATATTTGCACAGGCAGTGGAATTAAGGGAGCTTAATAATGAATCCAGCATTGATAGGTATTGGAATTTTTCTTGGGATTATTGTAGGAGTTGGTGGCGCTTTTCTTTTAATTTTAATTAAAAATAATGCTCTCAAAAAGAGTGCGCTAAAAAAGATAGAGAAACAGGATTTAAAATTTAACACAAATGAAAAATCTGTTGATTTCTTTGGGAATGTTAAAAAAGAAGCAGGGAAAGATAAAAAGAAGGAGGATGTAGTTGAAGAGAAAAAAGTTGAGAAGAAAAAATCTAAGAAGAAAGTGAGAGTTAAGAAAACTAAGAAGGGGAAGAAGAAATGAAAAAAGAATCAAGGGAAATAATGGAAAAAAAGTTTGAAAAATTAAGTGATGCAAATAAGATAAGATATAATTTGGGAAGGATAATGTCCATCCAATTTCATCAATTCTTGGTTATATCCTTCTTGGGTATGGTGGTTCTAGGATGTTTATGTATGCTTCCCTTCATGATATTGTATGCTGGAGGGAATAGACTTTTTGTGATGGCGGTTGTAGGATGTTTTTCAATTTTGATTGCAGCAATTTTGTTCTGGGTTGGAGTTTTTAAATTAAATAAATCTGAGAAAGTATTAGAAGACTTCTTAAATAAGAGATCAAAAAAATGAGCCTACGACCAATAACCAAAAAGAAAACAAGAATGGGATCTAAATGGTGGCACTGGGCAATACTTTTGGGTGTAATAGGATTAATTGTTCTTTTGGCGGTGGCATCAAGATGAAAGAAAAAATGAGCAAAGAAAGAATTATAATTTCGGTGATGTGCTTATTATTTTTGATTATGGGTTTTTCCTTATTACTGGGATTTAGAGATGCGCAAGAGTGTATGGGAAATCCTTTTGTTTATGGAGCAAATAAAATAGTAACAGATAATAAAGATACAGGAGGTCTTTATTGCTCATGCTCTTTTGGAAGTTATAAGTATGCTGGTTTTGATTTTAATGAGGATTCTCTTGATATAAGAAAAGAAACATTCGCAGGTTAAACAATCACATGATTGTTTTGTATATATTTGTTGGGGGTATTTCAAAGGGGAAAATCTCAAATTATTAATATTTTAATTGTTTAGGGGTTGTTTTCATATTCTTGCATAGGTTTGATGATCCCTTTTTCTTCATCTTTCCTTTTCCTTTCTGATATCCATCTCATCAAATATCCAGACTTCCTTCTTCTTCCTTTATCCCCAGATCCTTTTGGTCGACCTAATTTCTTACCATTGCTTTTTGCTTTTTTCAATCCATCATTAATCCTAGCTACTGTAAGTTCTCTTTCATATTCAGCTAGAACCATTAGGATATGCAAAAACATTCTGCCCTCAGGAGTTGTTGTATTAATCGCTTGTGTTATTGAAATAAAATTAATATTTTTTTTCCTAAACTCTTCAAATAGCTTAACCAGGTGAGACAAGCTTCTCCCTATCCTATCTAATTTATAAACCACAACACAATCAAATAATTTATCTCTCATATCTTGCAGCATCAAATCAAACTCAGGTCTGCTTTCTTTCTTACCTGATTGTCCTATGTCTGAATACTCCTTAAAGATTTCAAGACCTTCTCTCTCGCAATAATCTCTAACAGCTTTCACTTGCATATCTAAACTCTGTTTGTCTGCTGTGCTGATTCTATAATATATCCCTGCTCTCATTTGTTTTTTATCTGTCTGATTATATAAACGATAACTACGATTGTTATCAAGATCCCAAACAGTCCTCCAAATATCATATCACTTCCTCACTATCTGTTCTTTCTTCAATGTTATCTTTTAATTCTTCCCCCATCCTATCAATAAATAGTTTTAGGAATCCGTACAGCTCATAGTCACTAACATCAGTTGAAACATCTGTCTTGATTTGTCCTGCTTCTTTATAGACAAGTAGGAGTGGAATCTTCTCTAGCTTACCCTTCAATTCTTTTACCTTAATGCCGTCAGTCATTTCCTCCCCCTCCCAAATGATGTAAGCAACAGCACCGCTCCAATCACAAGCAAGACACCAGCGTAGGCGTAGTGAATCTTTAGCCCTATCCTAAACGTTACTAGAAGAATACCTGCTCCGAATATTAGTCTTAGTAGTTTCATTTGTTTATTATCTTACGCCTATTATTTGAAAGAGTTGGAAAGTGCAATGATTGTCTCAAATCAAATCTTCATAAATAACTTAATACGCGCGTGTGACGATTGTTATATGGAAGCATATCAAAATATAACAATTATTCAAGCACTAACTTTTAAAAGTTCCCTCCAATCATAATCTTTCTTTCTTGCTTGTGCTTGATGAAAATAAACAAGTCTGCTATTCATCTTTAGTTCTTCACTTGCTTGTTTCACATTCCCATCGTGTTCTGCGAGAGCAACCAATACTCTCTCTTGCTTATCTGTTAGTGGTCTTCGCTCGTCTTTGATTTTATACTTCTCTTTCTTTACATACTCATGATGATTTAATCTTTCTTCTATCTCTTTATTCAAGTTGGATGTAAAGTTTAATTTCTTTTCTTCATACAGCTTAATCATTTCTGGTGATGGTTTAGGAACTCCCCATGACTTCAACACTCGCTTACTATATTCATCTTCGCTACCTTCCTTATAGATAATTCGTAAAAACTTTTCATAAAACTTTCTTTGATTAGAATTATATTCGATAGTAACTGGTCTTACTATTACTTTGTTTTCATTTCTATCTATAGAAGAAGTTGTGAATTTTGCATGAAAGAGTTTTCTTGTTGAGAGATCAAGCAAGTCTTCAAATGGTGTGCAAAAAAATAATGTTAAGTTCCTGTGCCTGAAAGTTGTTAGAAGATAATTAAAAACTTTGTTTGCTTCTGATTGGAATTCTTTTGAAGAGATTGAAACTTGTGGTTCATCAAAGAGTATGCAAGAACCTTTTTTTAATTTATCAGAATTAATTAAAGCCATCAAATCTTTTAAAGAAAAAACAATATTCTCAATCCCAAAATAAACATTGTTTTCTTCAGCCATCATTTCACCGATAGCAATTGCAGACCAGGTCTTTCCGCTCCCAGTTTTTCCAGTAACCACAACCAGATTATTTTTGTTCTGCTTTATCCTTGATGAGAAATAATTAACCCAACTATTTCCAGAGTTAATTTTCGAATCTTTATAAACAACCATCCCCATTTTTATTCGTGGTAATCATCTGACTGGAAAAATTTAATCCTGTTTAAGAATAACATTATTTCAGAAAATAACTTTTTTTGTATGTCTAATTTTTTATCAGTCCAATCACTTTGGCTTTCATCTTTACTACTTTTCCATTTGCTATCTTCTGATTTTTTCAACTTACCAACCTCTTTTTTGAAAATTCCTTTTTTATCTTTGGTAGTATAAGGATCAATTAAATAAAAAAGAAAATCTACTGCATTAATAAAAGCACATCTCAAATCAGGATGATATTTTTTTATAATGCTAACACCAGAACCAATTTTTACAGGTCTTTCTTCCCAATAACTTTCGGTTAGTTCTTGGCAACTCAAATCAGATATTTTTCTTATGTGCCTCAAAATTATTTCTCTGATAGATAACTCTGATTTATCAGAACCATATTTCTCATCAACCGCAGTAACTTCATCTTCAGTAGTCATCTTCTTTTTTTCTTCTGTTTAGTTTTGTCAAGAGAACTCCCTTCTTGAATGAAATAAAGAAGTGGGTCTAACTCTTTAATTAACTTTGATTTTGTATCATCAAGTAAATTAAGACTCTTGTGAAATTCTTCTGTAAGCATTTTCCATCTGATATGTTTAACAGCATTTATGCCCCACTTGTAATGGATAGGTTTTATCTTGTCTGTCTCTTCTAAACCTATTGTTTTTTCTATTACTTTTAATTGTTTTCTTGTATCTTTAAAGAAATTTTCAGAAACTTTTGTTTGAACATTATCTAAAATACTTAAAAATTTAATAGTTGATAACTTTAGATTTCTTAATTGAATCTCTGTTATGTCTCCTTCTTGGAGAGAGATAACTTCTTCAATACTTTCGAAGCCACACTTCGCTACAACTATATGGTGTTCCAAATCACGCAAGTCTTCATAAATTGCTTTTAACCATAAGACGTCTATGTTTGATGAATTTTCATCTCTTTCTTCATCCATGTTCTATAACTATATTTTGTTAACAGAACTTATAAACCTTATCTTATCTTTACAGTCCTGACTATGTAAATCAAAAAGTATTTAAAGCTCGAAGAACTAATCAAGATGTGTTGTTGATTAGGTCTTGTCTTTTTCTTTTCTTTTTTTGATTTAACATAAGTTTTCTATGTTGGGAATATTTATAAATTTTGCTATGCACAAAAGATTTTTAAGTCTTGGATTCTAATAAGTGTTATAAAAAAGATGGGTATATTTAGTAGACTTCGGCGCAGATTGGTTAAAGCAAAACCAGCTTATGTTATGACTGTTTCTCCAACTCCTGCTGGGAAGAGTTGGACTACAGAAGGAAAGTTAATATCTACTCCTGGAACTCCAGCTACTCCTGGTTTTAGTCTTGGTGGAAGTGGGAGCATTGCAAGAAGAGAAGCAACGAGAAGAGCAGAAGAAGCTGCAAGAAAAGCAAGAGAAGAAGCTGCAAGAAAAGAACTGGAGAGAATAAGGAGGGAAGCTATGGCGAGAGAAGCTGCAAGAAAAGAGACCGCAAGAAAAAATCTTGAACAAGCACTTGCAAGAGCAAAAGCAAGTAAGTCAATGTCTGCACAAGCAAGAGCAAGAGAAGTGTTTCAACGAGCTCAAGAAACTGCAATAGAAGAAAGAAAAAGAATTATACAACAACCAAGTGAGACATTTAGAAAAGTAATAGAAGCCCAGCGAAAAACTAAAGAAGTTCCTAGAGCAATTCCTGAAGAGACAATAAGTGAAATAAAATCAAGAGCATTAGAATTAGAAAAAAAATTCGTTAAGACAGGTGTGGGAAAAGTATTCGATGTTGTTTCTGGTGGGACACTCACTGAAAGAAAACTTAGGAGACAATCATCTGATTTAAATAAAGACATAGAAGAGTTTAATAAAAGATTTGGTGGAAGAGAATTATCTGAAAAACAATTCAATGAAGCAAAAAGAATCGAGAACGAGATAAGGAAACAAGAAACAAAAATAATAAAGAAAAAGGACGAACTTGCTACTTCTGCGAAATCACAACTTGCATCTACAATTTGGGGGAGACATAGAGCTACTGAAGAGCAAAGAGAGAAAGAAATAAAAAATAAAGAAAGTGGTGTAAGAGAATTAGAGAGCAAATTAAAATCATTAGATAAAAAAGGACTTCTTACAAAAATTAGAAAAAAGAGTTTGGAGCAACAAATTAAAGGTGCTAATAAAGAAATATCCAGATTAGAGGCAGGAGGAGATGTAGTTAGAGTTATGGCTGGAATGGTTCCAATAACTCCTGTAGGGGTAACAGTCATTCCCAGAAATATAAAAGTTGGTTTTATCGGAACTCAAAAAATAAAGAAAGGTAAAATAATTACTGATGTTGTATTTAAAGTTGGAAAGAGAAGAATTGGAATTGCTAAGGGAGTTACAGTAATAAGAGGAAAAACAGCAACAACAGTAACCCTTGGAAAGTCTGGAGTAAGAGGAATCAAATTCCCTTTTATTAAACCAAGAGTAGTCAGGAAAGAAGTGTTTGTGGGCGTTGAAAAAGCAATAAGCAAACCAGCAAAATTTGCTAAAGTATTAAGGCGAGTTAAAGTAAGCAAAGCTCTTAGAAAACAACTTAAACTTCCAAAAAGAATTGAGGTTATTAGAAGGAATATAAAGGGATTTAGACAGGCAGGTGTAGGAAGAGTTATGACAGTAAAAGGGGAAAAATTTGTTAGTACAAGAATTAAGTTTCCAAGTGCAAAAATTGTACAAGAAAGAGTTACTGGAATATCCGTAAAAGATTTTGCTTCTATGTCTAGAGTATTAACAAAAAAAGATTTAAGTGTAATAATTGGTAAGGCAATAACTACTAATAAGGATAAGGTTCACTTTATAGGTTTGATTAAAGGAACATCGAAAGTTGGAAAAGTATTCAAGTTAACTGGAGTCCAACAGCAACAATATAAAGTTGCCTTGCAAAAAGTTGCATCTGTTGTGGCAGCCGCAGCAAAAAAATCTAATAGGGTTAAAGGAATAACAAGTGCACAGAGATTAGCACTTACTCAACAATTTGCTAGAGATATTATAAAACCTACAAGAGTGGTTAAACCAGTCCCAGTACTAAAACCAAAGTTGAAGCTAAAAGTTCGTCCTGCAATAGCTCCATTAAAGGCAAAACAAATAATTAAAGCCAGAGCAAAACAAAGTGTTTTAGCTACTCAATTATCAAAACAAGGGCAGAGTATGAAACAGAGAATAAGGCAGCTCGAAAAAGCAAGGCAAAAGGCAAAAACTAAATTAGCACAGAGATCGTTGCAAAGGCAAAGACAAAAATTAAAGTTAAGATTACAAACATTAACTATACAAAAAGGGAAACTTGTTGGAATAAATATTAGACCAGGATTTATACCTACTCCAGCACAGATGAGAATTTTAGGATTGGTAATTCCAAAACCAAGGAAGAAACCGAAAGTTCCAAAAAAGAAACCAGAAGTATTTCAAGGATATAATGTTTATGGAAAGTACAAAGGAAAGTTTATGAGATTAAACAAAATTCCATTGTCCAAAAAAGATGCTTTGCACAGGGGAGCTTTTGCGATTGATAAATCAACAGCTAATACTTTTAAAATAAAAGGAGTAAGAAAAGTTAAGAAGCTTGGAAAATTAACAAAAGGAGAGAAGGGACATTTTCCAAAGACAAGAAAAAAATATAGATCTTATCGAATACAAAAAGGAAGAAGGATTACATTAAAAGATAAATATATTGAGCGTCTTGGAAAACCAAGAATCGATACTAGGGGAGAAAAGAGAGGATTGACCTTAGCAAGACTAGCAAAGCAGAGAGGATTTATTGGAAGAAGAACTCCTATGAGATCTACGCATTCTACTTCAAGAAGACCTGTAAGAAGAAAATCTAGAATGAAAGTTCATACAAGATCTCCAGTAATGAAACCCCAAATGAAAATAAAAAAAGTAATCAAAAAAGCACCTAAAGGAAAGAAACCAACTAGGTATAGATTTAAGGGAAGTCGTAGACTAGGATTTAGAAATAATAAAGTTGTTGAGATAGTTCAATTCAAATCAAGAAATCCCACAAGAACTAAAACAAGAAAACCAACTCCTACACAATCTAATTATAATCAAGAACTAAAGAAAACTATAAAAAGAAAAGCAAGTCCTGCTCAACTTAAAGCATTAGCTGAGGGAAGAAAGATTAGACAACAGAATTTGAAAAAAAGAAAATGATTGATAATAAAAATATTAAAAATAGAAAACACCCAAGAGGAATGTTAGGAAAAACCCCTTGGAATAAGGGCTTAACATATAAAATAAATCCTAAAAAGAAAATAGGTAAATACGTTTCCTGCGAAATTTGCTCTAAATCTTTTTATGTTGTTCCTTCCCTAGAAAAACAAAAGAAAACATGTGGTTCTAAAAGATGTTTTAAAATATGGAAAAGTATACAAGCAAGAGAATTAGGTTATGGTAAGTGGATGATTGGAAAAAAATTACCTAAGAACACTATAGAAAAAATAAAGAAAACTCAATTAGAAAAAATAAAGAATGGATATATTTCCCCATTAAAAGGAAAACCAAGTTGGAATAAAGGAATTCCCCTTACAGAGGAACATAAATTAAATTTAAGAAAAGCAAAAGAAAATGAAAAAGAAAGACCTTGGGCTAAAACTGGAAAAGATATTCCATGTGCCAATTGTGGAAAGATGATTTATAAAAATAAGTTTCAAATAATTAATTACAAAAATCATTACTGTTCTGATGAATGTACTGGAAGACAAAGAAGAACTTGTTCAGATGAAACAATACTAAAAGCATTTACTAATGAGAAATTAACATTAAAAGAAATATGTAACAAGTATCATACTGATAGAATTGTTGTTAAAAGAATATTAAAAATTAATGGAATAGAAAAAGAAATATATGATAGATGGAAAGAAAGAATTTCGAAGAGTACCAAAAAACATAGACCAAAACAAATTATTCCAACCAAAGATACTTCAATAGAAGTTAAAATTCAAAACTTCTTAAAACAATTAGGAATAGAATTTTTTACTCACCAGTATATTAAAGAGATTGAACATGGTTATCAATGTGACATTTTAATTCCTTCAATGAATTTAGTTATTGAATGTGATGGAGATTACTGGCATAAATATCCTATAGGTAATGATATTGACCATATAAGGACATCTGAGTTACTTTCTAAAGGATTTAAGGTTTTAAGATTGTGGGAGAATGAGATTAAAGTTATGGATATAAATAAATTTAAATACATATTAGAACAAAGGAGGAAAAGGTAAATCTTAAAAAATGGGAGAAACAGAGGAGTACTTATCACGGTTGGAAAAAATAAATAATGATCAACAAACTAAAATTAATGAGTTGACTAGTTTTACTTCTAGTTCTATGTCCAATCAAGGACAAGATCCAAACCTTATAATCTGGCAGTTAGAACTTGATAATATTCTTGAAAGAATTGAACACCTTTTAAAAGGTGATGTAATAAAAGATGATGGACAAGGGAACATAGTTTATGAAACACCTGAAGATGGAAGCTTAGTTATACTTAATGATTATGGAGTTCAGTTAATTATGAATGTCATTTCCTTTTACTTAAACAGGAATACGATTCTATCTAACTATGATGATGTGCGTATCTATGAGATTTTATTTGATTTAGGAAATGAATTGGCAGATGTTATTTATATCAATTATGAACAAATGGGAATGACATCTATGGAAAAGAAATCAAGACACGAAATTTTAATATTAAATATACTGCATACAATTGAAAGTGCTTATAATAGATCTTTAAAAGGTGGAGAAAGAGATAGTTTAAGAAGCGCAAGAGTTGTTACTCAAAATCTTTCACCACCAGGTCAAACGTCTTATCCTATGCAGAAAAAAAGACCAGGCGGATTCCTTAATCCTAAGAACTGGAAACTTTAAATCAGAAGATTTATAAACTATTAAATGGTAACAAAAAAATGGTAGAAAAAGGTAGCCAAAAATTATATATGAAATGGTGGTTCTGGGTAATTATAGGAATTATTTCTATTTATGTAATAGCTGCATTAATGCCCACACAAGATTGCGGAGAATTAGAAGAAGATTTAATAGAATGTGGGGAGACAATAGATAGTCTTTTAGATACTTGGGATGACTATGATAAAGCGATAGAAGATTATTGTGAACTTAATCCTGAGAATGAATTGTGTGAAGCTCTTGTTGGGTAGAGGACTACTTCTAAAACGAAAGGTTTATATAATATCTATATTTATTATATTTATTATATTTA
>SDBV01012845.1_pt1 | contig 10693 bp, 7 predicted proteins | sample 2277081 | NCBI WGS metagenome assembly SDBV01 (sample SAMN10402039, study PRJNA504765) | marine sediment metagenome | isolation source: marine sediment core GS10_PC15, 223 cmbsf | place: Arctic Ocean: Southern Knipovich Ridge | collected 2010
GATGTTGCCGGCCAGACCCAGCGGACAGATGGAAGTGCAGTGCACCATGACTCCCGCTCTTGCGGAAAGAACAGCCATGATTCCAACTCCCAGCACACCAAACCCGATGGCAGCAAAGCCGGCTGTCACGCTGTCAACTCTGAAAACCCGAAGCATAATCGCTGCGACCGGGGTTGCCGCAAAGAGTCCGCAGCGCAGCCAGGTCCATCCGGCGCCGAGCTTTCCTGCTCGTTTGTGTTTCAATGCGGCCAGCCCGTCCCACGCGCCGATATAACAGAGATGACTGCACCAGGCCGGTCCGACCAGTACGATCGTGGAGAGAAACAGAATCGGCATGAAAAACCGTTGTCCCCGGTAAATGGGTCCGGCTATCACAACTGCCGGCACGGGAATGTGCAGGCGACCTGTCATGAGGAATTTCTGGAATCCGGCGATACCCAAAATGAATTGGGCAAAAAAAACAACCGAGAAGGCCAGCCATATTCCCAGTCGAAGAGATGAGCTGTCACGTTTACGGGAGAGTTTTCTCGTAAGAATCGCTGCATAGAGAGCCAACACCGCGATTTCGGCCCAGCCGGTGCCAGGCAGAAACCGGTCAGCAAGAAGTATCGGAAATGGGACTCTTGTGCGAGCAAGAAAAAGAATCGAAGCGGTGGTTACAAATGCAACCACAGAAGCGATCAAAGAATGCCGCTTCTCTTCGGGCCAGCCTGTTAGAAACACCCCAGCTGACACTTCTTTACGCTCAACTCGAGGGACTCCGCTATGCAACCCATCTCAAACCGTAAAATATTGTGGGCACGACCGAGCTCCCACAATGCGGCACAAATAATTTCGTTGTCTGAGCATGCGTCACGTACCGCCGCAGCCACATTTTCCGGGACCGGTTCCGTCTTCCCTTCGGCCCCCCCCCACGGCTTCCCGCACAGCTCTGAAGCCCGGCATGCCTTTCTCTTTGGCATATCCAAACAAACCCAATTGACAACGGGAAACACGTATCCCCAGGTCATCCGCCTGCTGTCTCACAGCCTGTGGATTCACTCCCCGGGCTCCTGCTATGGAGTGAGCCTCTTCACAGCTAAGTTGCCCGTTATTATCGAGACGTGCCCGAATCAGGCTTCTTAAATCCTCCATCGATAATTTAACTCCTGTACACCGGATGGGCAGGAGCTTACCAGTTTTTGGCTTCTCTGAACAGCATCAACGCATTGAGGCGGTGCGAGCTCACAAAGGCCTCCTTTAGCCGGGGAAGGCCCCCGCCTGAGGCCCTCCGGACGAGATTCGCCTTTAACGAAATAAATTACCTCAGAGCCAGCCTGTTGCTTCTGCCAGAAGCCGAACCGTTTCTACGTAGTTCTGCCACGACACGTCCCCCGGGACCCCGTGGTCGCAGCCGGGAATGTATCCTCCATCCTCAATAACGGACCTGACTCTATCGATTTCCGCTTTCAGCGTGTCTCCACCCTTTGCCATGGCCCTCTTATCCACACCCCCGCGATAAGCCATCTTGCGGCCGAACATCTCTCTGTAGCGTACGATATCATTCCCGGCGGCCACTTCCATGGGGTCGCAGGCGTTGATGCCCGCTTCCAGCCAGAGCGGAATCAACTCGGCGATATATCCATCGGAGTCCATGGCATAAATTGGGCATCCCGCCTCGCGGATGAGCTCCCCCCAGTGCACATAGCAGGGCAGGAGGAACTCCCTTGCCATCTCCGGAGATATCATGGCATGGCTCTTGTATGCCATATCCTCACTCAAGTGAACCGAATCCGGGGTAAAATACTCAAAGACGCGACTCAGAAGTCTTCCAATATACTGCTGCCAGAAAGCGACCATGTCCCGAATCATTTCGGGATCATCGTAGAAGAGCATGCAGAGCCGTTCGAACCCAAGCCACTCCCGCATTTGCCAGAAGGGGCCCGAAAACATCAGCTCGATAAACCAGCTCCGGTCTTTCAGTCGCTCTCCCAACTCTCCCGGCTTGCCGGGCAGTCGCGCGGCATCTTCGGGATCGTACCTCTCCTTCATCTGTTCCCAATCCTGCCGGCTCTCTACAGGGCAGCGTATCCAGCGCCTGGTGACGAAATCAACGGCGTTTCTCAGATACTCTACCGAGTACTGCTTACCGATCTCACACACATTCCCCTTCCAATCCTGAACAATACGAGACCGTTCTCGCTCTTCGATCACCTTTTCTTCGAACTGCGGGACCATCCTCTCGTTAACGGGAAAGCTCTCACCCTGCTCAGCCCATGGATACGTGCCGCCTGCCTGGCTGTACGCGTAGGGGATCACCCCTTCACTACGAATCGACTCCGGCAAACCCTGGGATCTCCAGGTCCTAAGAGTGGATTCCCTAGCGTTTCCTGGTACGAGGGGAACTCGATCGGGCTTACCAAAGAGCACCGTTTCTACAAACCGTTGCCGGGCATTCATAATTCCGCTGCCTCCTGTTATCAACCAGTTTCTGCAACAGCACTCTCCAGCTTTTCAACCAAGAGAGGTGCCAGCCTCCTGATCTTTCGATCGATAGTGACGAGTCTGAGAAAAGCGCTCACGCCAACCGGCAGAGTATATGGTGCTGTGAAGTTCGTCTTGCCCGTCTTCATCCATATCAGGATTGATCCGTAACCTCGTGTTCGTGGAAAAGTGCATGCCTGTCAGGCCCGATCCTCTGCCCACCTCCGGAATCACATCGATGATAGAGCTCCTATAAGCTTCCGGGCCATCATCATCGGCTTCGATTTCTAGAAAACTCTCCACCACTGAAACAAGCCTGGCAAGAGAGGTATGAAAAGCTCGTTTTCGCCCGGATCCGAATATGAGATGTACGATCAGCAGGGGCACCCCGATCGATGCAAACCTGACGGCAGATGCGATCAGCAAGAGTCCAGGTGCCACTAACGGATCAGCACGAATATCTGTTTTCCCCTCCGCTGGAGTGATCCAGGCAGCCATTTTTGCCGCACTGCTGAACAGAGCGTATCTCTCATTTGTGCTGGCACTCATCCTGGTTGCTCGTGATTTATTTTTCTCACTGGAATAATAGGTTTTCGGTCGCCTCTTATCAAGTTCGCCTGATTCTGCGGGTGCCAATCTCTCCCTGCCCGGACGGACTTACGGACTTACGGACTTACGGACTTACGGACTTACACAAATTGCATAACCATCTAAAATATGCTAAAATTATAAAAGATGGATATACGGCGATGGAGATAATATATGATTTCTCACCATGGAATCAAGAGATTCCAGCTCATCCTAATGGTTTTGCTTTTCACATGTGGAGTGTTGAGTTCCCAGTCTATTAGCTGGCTCAAAATATCCGAAGAAGTATTGGAAAACTGGAACGCGGAAATCTCCCCTGAAGATCCTTCGATGATGCTCATCAGCCCCAAATGGACACAGCGGGAAGCAGATATCCAGAAGCGAATCGTGAGCATTGTGCCCAAGAAATCCTCGAGCTATAGCCTGGCGGCAACAGAGCTTCTGACCGTGCTGCACAGTGAGGGGATCTATGCCACTGTGACAATCATCAATTTCGCAAAAGATGTCTCAAGGGGAAAGGAAGTATTAAGATTCGCCGAGGATCAAAAGGCTGATCTAATATTTTCCATGGGATCCGAATCGGCAGATTTCATGCACCGGTATTACACCGGGGGATCAATTCCGGTAGTGACGTGTACGAATAAAGATCCTGTCATGTTGGGACAGGTAGAGGATTACGAAAGCGGCAGCGGAACAAATATCGCCTACACGTCGTTAAACGTCCCACTGGAAATTCAAAGAGACTATCTTCAACGATTGAAGCCGAAGCTTATAAATATCGGCCTGATGTACAATCGCAACCATGTTCAAGTCATGGCCACCGAGGTTGTCCCAGCCAAAGTTACCTTCAAAGAGCTCGGCGTGAATGTCATCGATATCGCAGTCTCTTCCAGAGAGACAGCCAGGGCGGAGCTTGCCGAGAGGCTTCCCTGGGCTGTGGCCGAAATGAAAGCCACAGATCCCGATTTGTCCCATACCGTACTCTGGCTGACGAGCAGCACCGCTGTATTCTCGAATCTCGAGACCGTCTATGAATACTCCGGGAGTCTCCCAATAATTAGTTCGATTCCCAACGCCGTAAAGGAAGGCGAAGACAGCGCCGTCATCGCCATCGGAATCGACCGGAGAAATAACGCACATCTCGCTGCGATCTACGCTGTGGCTATCCTCAAGGGCGAATCCAAACCGGGGGAGCTGCCCGTCGGCATAGTCACACCGCCTGACGTGGCGATTAACTTCCGCGTTGCCAGGAAAATCAAACTCAAAATACCTATCAGCTTCTTTGAAAGCGCCGCTTTCATCTATGACTACGAAGGTAATATCGCGAGAGCGTTCGGACAGACCGTCAAGTAACATCGGTGTAATAACACAATGAAAAGAAAACAGATCCTTTACATCATTCCCTTCATCGCCGTGTGGCTCCTAACGCTCATGCTGCTCATCTATATTGGATACGGTGAGGCGGGACGGACCTACTCAAAATTTCAGATGGAAAAACTCGTGACCCAGGGTGAGATCGTGCAGATTGCGTTGGCCGCATACCTGCAAGCCGGTCTGCCGCTGAAACACTTCAGCGGGTTCCCAAGCCAGAGCGAAGGCCTGCTTCGATCGGATGAGAAAATTGAAAACATGCAGGTTTTCGATTCCCGAAAAAACAGAATTTTTATCGGAGCTCAACGCGACCTCGAACGAGAAGAGCTGCTTCGCCTTTTAGATGACCGCAGATACAGGGAAAGCAAGATAAGTCTAAACGTGAAGTCCTCCAGTCAATACAGGCTAGAAGAGTCAGAGGACAGCTACCGCGTGATGGTAGACCTGCCGGGAAAGTTCGGAACAGCAGGGTATCTCATAATCGAGTCGACCAAGAGAGAGATCTTCAGGGACCTCAACAGAGTCTACAGATACGTCTTTTTAAGCTTTATAGGGCTTACTTTGCTTTTCGTCTCCTTCGTTCTGATCTTCGAAATCTTCATGAAAAACAAGAGTCGTAGAAAACTGGTGTATCAGGTTGCCTACACCCTTGGATTTCTCACTATATCCGTCGTCATCGTTGTTGCTGTTTTCAATATTTTTGGCGAAGGGGCAAGAGCGAAAACAAAAATCCTGTCCGATTACATGGCCAGGCGATTGGAAGCCATCGTTGAATTGGGAATTAAACTAGAGGATATCTCGGGAATCAACGAAGCGTTCCGGGCTACCAGGTCAAGCAACCCCGATGTGAACGCAATCGCTCTCATCAGGAACGACAGGTCGGTCTTCCATACCGACGAAGAGATGATAGGCCATTTCTATATACCAGAGTCGAACAGCTATGAGTATGTAACCCCCCTCAACAGAGATACCGAAGGCAGGGAAGACTACAAACTCAAGGTAGCTGTGAGCATACCCATCGACGTCGTGACAAGAGCTATTCTTGGCAGCGCGAAGAACTTCTTCGTGCTGTTTCTGGCCTGCAGCCTCATCTCGCTCATATTCCTGGACGTAAGCACCCAGCTCGTGTCATCCTTCGACATCAGAGAGTCAGCCGTTGCGGCAGAATCGAAATCCGTTGACCAGACGTTCCAAAGATCCTTTCGATTAACGTTGAGCATCATTAAGCCTGCCTACTTCCTGATTGTCTTTGTGAGCGCCCTATCGGTCTCTTTTCTGCCAAGGCTCGTTGTGGAGCTTCTTTCTTTGACTACATCGCCCATAGCCTCGCTCTCTCTACCGTTCACAATCTACTACGCTCTCTTCGCGATCGTTCTCGTCCCGGCCGGTCAGTACGCCGAGAGGGGGAGTCTGAAAAGGCTCATGGGCTTGGGCTTTGTTGCCGAGGTGGTGGGACTCTTCCTCCTGGCAATGACGGATAACTACTGGATCCTTACTGTTGGCAGAGCCGTCTCAGGGATCGGTCAGGGTCTGTTTTTAATAGGTCTACAGTCCTACTTGCTGGTTGTGACTCCTGAGAAGAGACGGACAGAAGGGGCTGCGGTAAAAGTCATTGGAAGGAACTCGGCATTGATAGCCGGTTCGGCCATTGGAGCCCTGCTCTATGCCTACCTGGACTATAAGATGCTCTTCTTAATCGCCTCGATCCTGAGCGCGGTAGGACTTGCCTATCTCTTATTCCTGGTCCCAAGAATCCAAACTGCAATCCCCGAAAAGGCAGAGGGAAAGAGATGGCAACGTAGAAGCGTCAGGCGCATCTTTAAAAATATTCTCTTCGCTCTTAAGGACTGGGAGTTTGTCAAGAGTCTCGCCTTCGTTGGTTTGATAGCAAAAATGAGCATAACAGGGGTCGTAATGTTCTCCATGCCTCTGGTAATGGCTAGACTGAATTTCGCCAAGGAGGACATCGGACAGGCTATCATGATTTACTACGTCGCATCGATGATCGTGAGCCGTTATGTTTCAAAGCTGGTTGACAGGATCGATACGACAAAGATATTCCACTTTTCAAGCAATCTAATCGGTGGGATCGGAATGTTTGTCCTGGGAATAGTCGGAGTAAGTCAGGTGGTGAGCACTTCACCGCTACCACTCATCCCTCAGATAAGCCGGCTGGCTGTAGCGTTCAACGCTGCAATCCCTTCAGCGAATCTGAAAGGTCTTGTAATTCTTGGTTGTCTCGCACTGGCAGGTATCGCTAACGGATTGATGGCAGCTCCTATTCTCACCCATATAACGAAGACCAGAGTAGCCAAAAAGTATGGTTACAAATCAATGACCGCCACCTATGTCTTTTTAGAGCGGATAGGCCACGTGGTAGGACCGATGCTCATAGGCTTTCTCTTCCTTCTTTCGGATGAAAAGAATGTAGCGATTTCTTTTTTCGGTGCCGCCACTGTCGTCTTCGGACTGTTCTTCGTTTTAACTGCTAAGAATATCAAATCCGATACTATGTGATCGCTTCACAGGATGTGATCGCTTCACAGGATGTGATCGCTTCACAGGATGTGATCGCTTCACAGGATGTGACCGTTCCAAAGCTGCCGAACCGCAGAGGTGTCAAGCTTCATTTGAGACAGCACTGCCATCCCAGTCGTCCATAGCCCCCGGCGGTCTGGCACGAAAATCTTCACACCTGTCGATGAAGACCTTTATAGAGGCGTCGTGAGGAAAGTGCTCTCTCAGCTGTTCGAGAACCTTTAAAGCATGATCCCACTTCTTGTCCAGATAGTATCTAAAAGCAATTTCAAAATATCTGCAGAAATCCTTCGCCTTCTGGGCTACAGGTTCGCTTAAGTCCGCTACCAAATCATAGATTCTCACGGGCGCTCTTCTTCCCTTCACAACGATAATGTCCAATGGCCGGAAGAGAAACTTATCAGAGACATGCCCATGGGTGGATTCGCTGACAATAATGTGGGTTCCATATATGTTGTTAGCCTTCTCGAGCCGAGACGTCAGGTTGACGCTGTCCCCTATGATGGTGTAGTTCATCCTTTCATTGGAACCCAAGTTTCCTACCAGGGTTTCACCCGTGTGGATACCCATCCGGGTATGGAAAATGGGAATCCCCTTGGCCGTCCACTCCCTGTTCAGCTCCAGCAGCTTTTTCTGGCAACGCAGAGCGGCCCGGCAGGCCAGTTCAGGAGAGTTCACCAGCTTAACAGGAGCACCCCAGAAAGCCATGATCGCATCACCTATGAATTTATCGATGGTGCCCTTTTCGGACATGATGATCTGAGAGAGTAGATCGAAGTAATTGGAAAGGTGGCTCATCAGCTCTTCCGGTTGCATGTCCTCGGAAATTGTTGTGAATTGTCTAATATCGGAGAAAAAGATCGTTAGCTCTGCTTGCTCTCCGCCGAGCCTGACCTGTTTGTCCAGTTGAATGAGCTGACGCACCAGGGCTGCCGGTACGTACTTCCTGAAGGCCTGAAGCCCATGAGTGACCCTGACCAGCGCAGAGCTCATGAGATCGATTTCTCTGATTTTAGACGATACCCCCTCGAACTCGTCCAGATGAAAATCCCTGATCTTGTCGGTTCTCTGCGCCAGTGTGACGATAGAACCTGTGATATTGGTGGTAATGATGTAGATGGCGAGAAGCGATGCCAGAAATATGACCAGCGCAATCAGCAAGGCCCAGTAGAGGCTGATCGTAACAGAACCCAACAGATCCGACTCCGGAATGATAGTAACGATCTTCCATTCAGAATCAAAGGCCTTTGGAAAGGGAGTGATGTCAACGAGGTAGGTTTTTCCCTCTGTTTTCGAAATAAACTTATCCTCTTTCGATTCCTTGTAGGTCGCACAGGCATCGGTGATATATTTCCGTCCCAATTCACCAACCAATGCCAATCGCAGCTGGCCTGTGGAGCTGTCCTTTTTGATGGTGAGTGATTTATCGGGAAAGGCCATCACTTCATTTTTTTCGTTTACAATAAATACGATCCCGTTTTCGGAGATTTTCTGTTCAGCCAAGAAATCAGAGAGACTGTGAAGGGGAATATTCGCAGCGACGACAGCGGACAGCTCACCTTGCTCGTTCACATAAGGATAACTGGCTGCGATGACGGGTGTCTGGGCGGTAGTGGAAACGTAGACATCTGTCCAGTAAATGTTGAGATCCACCCCTGTGTTTCGGTACCACGGTCGAACACGGGGATCAAAGGTCGGCACCCTCTCCATGGTTCTCGTTATCACATAGCTCTCATCTCGATAAAACCATCTCTCTATTGGTTGCTCCTTTGATCGGTCAATATAACGTGTGGCATACTCCGGCTCCCGTCTTACCTGGACGTAACTGCCGTTGGTATCGGCAATAAAATAGGCCTGCACCTGGGGGAGGATCATGAGCTGTTCCCACATGCTTTTCCACAAACCTTCGTGAATGTTCATAATGTTGGAGTCGGTTATAAGATTGGCGAAGGTCTTCGTTTGATTTGCCGGTGCGTTCAAATAGTGGGTGGTCCGATCGATTATTTTGTCTGTGACCTCTCTTACAACCTTGTCGGACAGGTCTAAAATGGCTTTCCTGGACCGTAAATAGAAGTTAGTGGATATACTGACAACTGTAATAATCGTGAGGGTAATGAAGGTCTGAAGTATTGTGACTTTGAGACTCTTTTTTTTCCCTACGGCTACAGGAACGGGCTGTTCTGAGATCTTTGGATCTTGAGAATAACTATTCTCGTCTGCCATGCTGATTGGTGCCACTAACGACCTCCAAGTATGAAAAGCATAGGCCATATCGATTCGCCAGTCAACACAACAGCAATCGAGCCGGCAAAGCCGCAGGCGCTGGCTTCCGCAGCGATAAGCATGATGGTAAAAGAAGACCCTATACTCTATAATGCCGTTTATTGCCCCCATGGACTCGAGCCACACATCCATAGACATGTCGTACCTCTCGAAACGTAAGTATCGTTGGGTTATGTTGGGCGGTCTCTGGCTGGCCTACGCCTCCTTCGGTCTGGTTCTGGGGGGTATCCCTCCCCTCGTGGTATACTTGAGTGAAGACCTCAACCTTTCCCGTTCGGCCATGGGAAGCGTGTTGGGCGCGTGGCCGCTGATCTATATCGCTGTTGCTATTCCGGCGGGTGCCCTGATTGACCGTGTCGGACTGAACATTTCCCTCACTCTGGGCATATTCCTGATTGCGATTTCCGGATTTTTACGAGCCCTCGCCGTCAGCCATATCACCCTATTCCTTGCCGTTGCCGTGTTTGGTCTGGGCGGCCCTTTCATATCAATAGGAGCACCGAAACTCATCAGCGCATGGTTTGGTGCAAAAGAGCGCGGCACAGCCATGGGTATCTACCTCACCGCCCCATCCGTCGGCCGTATCGCGGCTCTGGTAACGGCGAACAGCTTCCTGATGCCTCTCTATGATTCGAGCTGGCGGCTCACCCTTGTTACCTATGCCGGGATCGCAATCCTGGCGGGAGTAACCTGGTGGGTGATCGCGCATCATGCTCGAAACTCAGATAGAAGGTCTCGTGAATCCGAGACATCCCCTGCTGCCAGTTTCAGGGTGTTCCCTCAGCTGCTCCGGGTTCGGGTCGTGCAGCTCGTACTGATCATGAGCATGGGATCTTTTCTCTTCAACCACGGCTTGGGCAACTGGCTGCCAGAGATACTTCGGGTGGGAGGCATGACTGCGAAACAGGCCGGGTTCTGGGCAACGGTGCCGGCCTTTATTGGAATCATCGTCACCCTGATCATCCCCAGGTTGGCTATTCCGAGCCGCCGCATCCCAATACTCATGGGCGCTTTGTTAGCCGCCTCGGCTTCGGCGGTAATTCTAGGTGCGACAGCAGGGGTGTACCGCATCCCGGGCTTGATTCTGTTGGGCATCGCCGGCAGGGGTGTCATGCCAATCCTGATGCTGATACTGATGGAATCACCCCGGATCGGCTCCTCACGCATGGGATCGGCGGGTGGTCTTTTTTTTACAGCCGGAGAGGTGGGAGGTGTGTTGGGCCCTCTTGTTCTGGGAGTGTTATCAGACGTGTCAGGGAGCTTCAGGGAAGGGCTCGTCATGCTGGCAGCAACAAGTGGGTCCCTGGCTATTCTTGCACTATGGCTGGGAGTCGTTGTGAAGAGGGAAGTATAAAAAAGGCCGCTCTGTGGGCAGGATAGCCCTGGGCAGAACGGCCCTTCCGTCAGATGGATCCCTAAGCACCAGAGGTGCAAGCACCGAAGGTGCAAG
>SDBV01012846.1_pt1 | contig 10693 bp, 10 predicted proteins | sample 2277081 | NCBI WGS metagenome assembly SDBV01 (sample SAMN10402039, study PRJNA504765) | marine sediment metagenome | isolation source: marine sediment core GS10_PC15, 223 cmbsf | place: Arctic Ocean: Southern Knipovich Ridge | collected 2010
AGGTGCTCGTCTTCCTCCCGGTCATCTGGCTGGCCATCTACAGCTCCCTGACGCAGCTCATGGTCACCTACGTCGGTGTGCTCGTCGTGTTTCTTGCGCCGAGCGCCTTCGTTGACGCCTCGATGCTTCCCAATAATGACTTGTCGCAAGCGATGTTCTCAGTGGCGGTCGCGATGATCATCGTCGTGCTTGCACAGCACGCGTTCCAGCGCGGCCGTGAGCGCGAGGCAATCGAGGCGCAGCGACACCAGTCACAGAAGCTAGAGGCCATTGGACAGCTGGCCGGAGGAGTCGCTCACGACTTCAACAACCTGCTCGGCGTGATACTGAGCTACTCCGCATTCTTGACGGAGGAACTGGCCGAGAGCCCGCTGAGTGAGGAGGTCAAGGAGATCCGTCACGCTGCGGAGGCGGCGGCGAAGCTAACTCAACAGCTACTGGTTGTTGGGCGCCGGGAAGTCACCAAGCCAGAAGTCATGGACATCAATTCCGTGGTAAGGGAGACCCAGGAACTGCTGCGCCGGACAGTCGGCGACAACATTAACTTCGTTTCGAAGCTCGCCTCCGACCTGCGATCGGTCAAGGCAGATCGAGGACAGATCGAGCAGGTGTTGATCAACCTCGTCGTCAACGCGCGGGACGCCATGGAAGGCGGCGGCACGCTAACGATCGACACCGCCAACACTGAGTACGGGGAAGCCGATGCTAAGTTGTACGGAGACGCTGTGCCCGGCAGGTACGTGCTGCTGACGGTGAGGGATACCGGGTGCGGAATGGACGAGGAGGTAGCGTCGCACATCTTCGAGCCGTTCTTCTCGACCAAGCCAAAGGACAAGGGCTCTGGTCTCGGTCTGTCGACGACGTATGGCATCGTGAAGCAGGCGGGAGGCCACATCAATGTCTCCTCCGAGCCCGGCCAGGGAACCGAGATGAAGATCTATCTACCAGCCACTTCGGTCGAAGCTGTCGAACCGGTCGAACCCAGCGGGTCAGTTGTCGAGGACGGTGTCCGCGGTCACGGGGAGACCGTATCGCCGTAGATCGGACTGTGCGTCCGGGTTCGGTCACTCCCTTACTCCCGGTGAACGTCTGGGGGGATAGGAGATAGGCGGGAGCCAAACTTCCGCTCTGGTCGTCTCCTAGGTCTGAGCCAGGCTACATCACGCAATGTTGCTTCTCGCGCGAAGCAGAAGCGGGCGCATCGCGCGAGTTCAGTTCCGTCGGTTGTCCAAAGCGGGAGAGATCACCTCTCCCTGCGAACGACAGAGTCCCGAAAACCGTTTCGGGCCCTTCGGTGCGACGGGTTCGAATCCCTCCCCCTGCGCTACACGGGCGAGCTGCTGCCGTCACCGGTCGAATCGAGAGAAGGCTTGACCTCGTCGGGAGGATTAGGGTACCCTAAGCTCCTCCGGAGGAGGTTCGCAGCATGGAACGCGTGACACGACACGGACCGTCGGCAGCCAGCGCCGACACCGCACGGACCAGCCGCCGCGCAGGGCGCGTGAGTTTGAGGCTGGCCGCCGCGCTGGCGGTGCTGTCGGCGCTGATCCTAGCCGCGGGCGCGCAGGCGGCGTGGCAGTCGCCCGTCGATCTCTCGGCCCCGGGCCAGAACGCCTTAGACCCGCAGGTGGCGGTCGACCCGAGCGGCGTGGCAACCGCGGTGTGGTACCGCTGGGACGGCTCCAACGAAATCGTGCAGACGCGCCAGATCGCCGCCGACGGAAGCCTCGGTGTAACCCAGGACCTCTCCGCACAGGGCCGGGACGCCTGGGTGCCGCAGGTGGCGGTCGACCCGAACGGCGTCGCGACCGCGGTGTGGTTTCGCTTCGACGGCTCCAACGACATCGTGCAGACGCGCCAGATCGCCGCCGACGGAACCCTCGGCACAACCCAGGACCTCTCGGCTCCTGGCCAGGAAGCCATCTTCTCGCAGGTGGCGGTCGACCCGAACGGCGGCGCCGTCGCGGCCTGGGTGGGCTGCGAGTCTCAGGAAGAGATCTGCATTGTGCGGGGAACGCGCTTCATCCCTCCACCCGCACCACCTCCACCCGCACCACCTCCACCCGCACCACCTCCGCCTGCCCCGCCTGCGCCGGCACCCGTTGTAACTCCCGCACCTCCTGTGGTCGAGCAGTCAGCCCCCAAGGGCACCGCACGGATCAGCCGTCGCTCGGGCTGCGTGCCGGGGTCGTTCCGGATGCGCGTGCGCGGCAAGCGGATCGCAAAGGTCACCTTCTACCTGAACGGCAAGCGGATCAGGAAGCTTCGAAAGCCAAACCGTGGAAAGAGCTACGCGGCGACGATCAGGCGTAAGCGCCTGAAGGTCGGCCCGAACAAGGTGAAGGCGCGTGTCAACTTCGCCGCTGGTTCAGCGCGCAAGCGAGAGACGCTGCGGCGAACGGTGTTGCGCTGCCCGCGCAAGGTCAAGCCGAAGTTCACCGGGTAGTTTGCGGGCGGCTCGCCGGGTCTCGACCACTCGCGTGATCAACGTCACCGAGCGCAGCTAGCCTTCGCGCTATTAAGCAACGAGCCAACAGAGGCTGCCGGCCAACCTTGCGCGGGCTAAGGAGGGGCTGATTTTCGAGGCACTTGCACGTCTGGCAAACGGTCACGCACAACGCGTGGTGATCGCGGGCGCGGTCTTCTTCGCGGTCGCCGCCGTGCTCGGTGGCTCAGTTGCGAACAGACTCGATCCCTACGGCGCCGACGATCCCGCTACTGAAAGCGTTCGTGCCGACAAGGCGCTGAAGCACGCTGGCTATCGTAGGACCGCCGTCCTCGTGCTCGTTCAAAGTGGCTCGGTCGCCAAACCGGCGACCCGAGTCAAGGTCAAGCGAATCGAGCGCCAGCTACGCGCCAACTCGGACGTAGCTTCGGTCGCTGGCTATTACGACACGGGCTCGCGCGACTTCGTCTCGCGCGACCGAAAGGCAACCTACTTGGCGGTGGCGCTCAAGCCCACCGGCGACAAGCAATGGCAGGAAGCCGCAGAGGACATCGATGAGCAGCTGGCTGGGCAGCCGGGAGTAATGGTTGGCGGCCCGGCGATCGCACAGCTGGAGGTCAACAAGCAGGTCGAGGACGACTTGCGCAGGGCAGAGATGATCGCGTTTCCGCTGCTGTTCTTACTATCGCTGCTCTTCTTTCGAAGTCTTGTCGCCGCGCTGCTGCCACTCTTAGTCGGCGGCCTATCGATCTTCGGCACGTTTCTCATTCTGCGCGCGGCCAGCGAAGTCGGCTCGATCTCGATATTTGCGCTGAACCTCACGACAGCGCTCGGCCTAGGGCTCGCGATCGACTACAGCCTTTTCATCGTCTCGCGCTATCGCGAAGAGATATCCAAGAGCGGGCCAGGCCTTCCCGCAATGCGGCGCACGCTGGCGACCGCGGGGCGAACGGTGCTGTTCTCCTCGCTCACGGTCGCAGCGGCACTGGCTTCGCTAATCATCTTGCCTCAGCGCGTCTTCTACTCGATGGGGCTTGGTGGTGCGGCGGTCGCGTTGCTAGCGGCATTGATCGCGTTGACGGTTTTGCCCGCTGTGCTCACGCTGCTCGGGTATCGAGTCAACTCGCTCAGCCCACGTTTCTTGCGTCGGCGCGCGGAGACAGACGCACGACCCATGGAGAAGGGGTTCTGGTACCGGCTCTCTCGTTTCGTTATGAAGCGCCCGCTGCCAATCGCGATCGCCAGCGCGTCGGTTTTGATCATCGCCGGGATCCCGTTCCTGAGCATCAAGTTCACCTCGGTCGACGCGCAGGTCCTGCCCGAGTCGGCCGGTGCGCGTCAGGTCGACAACGTGATGCGCGCCGACTTCCCGCCGTATCGCGACGCACCGATTCGCGTGGTGCTCGAGGGCGGTGAACGAAAGGCGGCCGCTAAGGTCCGCGCACAGCTAAAGCGCGTTCCGGGCGTCGCGGTCACGAACCCTCCGCAGCGAGTGACCAAGGATGTCACGCTCGTCCAGGCGATCTCGAGCTGGCCCTACACCGACGAACGCTCGCGCTCGACGGTGGAAGCGGTTCGTGACCTGCCCGCGCCGCAGGGAACCAGCCTGCTTGTAACCGGCGCGACGGCTGACTTCCTGGACTTTCAGGCGAGCCTCAAGGGCCACCTGCCGATAGTGCTCGGGATCGTGGGCGGTGCCACGTTCGTGATCCTCTTCCTGATGACTGGCTCGGTGATCTTGCCGCTCAAGTCGCTGATCATGAACTTGCTCAACCTGAGCGCAGTGTTCGGGATCCTCATCCTGATCTTCCAGGACGGTCGCTTCGAGGGCCTGCTCGACTACACGAGCCAGGGTGCGATTGAGCAGACGATTCCGATCTTGCTGTTCGCCGTCGCCTTCGGCCTGTCGACCGACTACGCGGTGTTCTTGCTCTCGCGGATCAAGGAGGCGCGCGACGCGGGCGCCTCCGACTCGGAGTCCGTGGCGATCGGGCTGGAGCGCTCCGGGCGCATCGTCACTGCCGCGGCGCTGCTTTTTTCGATTGCACTCGGCGCATTTGCGACGTCGCAGATCGTCTTCATCAAGGAGAACGGGATTGGAGTGGCGCTCGCCGTCTTGATAGACGCATCGATCATCAGAGCGCTGCTGGTTCCGTCATTGATGGAGCTACTCGGTAAGTGGAACTGGTGGGCGCCACCACCCCTGCGCATGCTGCACGAGCGTCTTGGCTTCAGCGAGGTGGAGCCGGCCCCCCCCAATGCACGCGAGTCCGACGCAGCACCCCCCAGCTGCATGAAGTAGCCGATGTGCGGTGGCTAAGCGGACGCTTGCCTCTTGGTCAAGGGGCATTCGCAGCAAGAGCCGGGGCGTGCTGCCTCGGGAGATTCGGGCTACTCGGGAGCCCGTCGGAGAAGTGTCGCACCCACTAGCCCGAGAGTCATCCCGAAGATGGCGTGAGCCACCCACCAACTCCACTCAGGCGTGGAGGTGTAGAGAGTGTCGACATCCTGGATCTGGTTCACGATCAGGTTGACGACCACAACCTCAAGCACCAAGCCGAACATCATCCCGAAGGCCATGGCGGCCGCGATTTTGGGGCGCGGTCCCAGGACGGTCGTGGCAAGCGTCAGCCCCACTACTCCGAGCACCATCGAGTTCATCATGTGCCCCATTAGGCCCAGAAACACGGCCCAAAACTCGAAGCCTCCGTGGAACCACTGCAGGCCGAAGATAACGCTAGGGATCGAGGTCACCGCCGTCCAGAAGCTTGAGTCGATCCCCGGGACGGCAGTCGGCTCGGTGGCGATCGCGCCAACGATCATCTGCCACATCGCCATCATCATTCCGGCGACGGCTCCCGCGATCAGCCCAGTGCGCACGATTGGCGCCGATCTCACCGAGGCGCCTAGTTTGTGTGCTGCGTGAGATTCCATTCCTGCCTCCTTCGCATTCGTCACTGTTTACCGTACGACCGCTCCGGCTCCAAGGAGGATTCACGGGTAGGCCCCGCCGACTATATCGGAACCTCCCGACCGCCTCTCGGGTCGAAGGGATTGACACTCGGAAAGGAGTGAAGATGAGGCTTCGAGAGGTAGCAGCGGATGTGGGCAAGGGCCTGTTTGCGGGCGCGGTCGGCACCGCCGCGATGACCGTGTCGAGCACGCTGGAGATGAAGCGGCGCGGAAGGCCAGCGAGCACCGTGCCCGCGAGGGCGGCCGCAAAGACGCTTGGCGTCGAACCCAACGGCGAGCGGGAGACGGAAAGGTTCTCGAACATTGCGCACTGGGCCTATGGCACTGGTTGGGGCGGCGTCAGGGGGCTGCTCGCCGCGGCCGGGCTGAAGGGGCCGGCTGCTTCTGCCGCCCACTACGGCGCGATCTGGGGTAGCGAGCTGGTGATGTTGCCGTCGCTCGAGATCGGAGTGCCACCCGCATGGGAGTGGGGAGCAAAGGAGGTCGCAATAGACGCCTTCCACCACCTCGTCTACGCGACCGCAACCGGTGTCGCCTACGAGATGCTGGACGGTTGATTACCCCGGCCACCGAGTAACCTTCCCGCCTGTGAGTTGCCCGATCGGGTCCCCGGAGCGCTATCCGTCGATCGAGCGGTCCGCGTTCCTCTCTGATGGGCACACCGCCGTGCTGTCGGGTCCCGACGGATCGATCGATCCGCGAACCTGAACGTGGCCGCTGACCCACAGGCGCTTCGCACTTGGGCCGAGCGGAACAAGGTCGTGGCGGGCTAGGTAGGGGCGAGCGGATTGGACTTCACCGTCTACTCGTTCATGTTTCCGGTCTGCATCGTGATCGCCTCGATCGCGATGCTCTCGGGAATATCGGGCGCGGCGATGCTGTCGCCGGCCATCATCCTGGGCTTTCCCTTGCTCGGCGTGCCGGAGATCGCTCCTGCCGCCGCGATCGGCATGAGTCTTTTCACCGAGTTCTTCGGTTTCGGCTCGGGCGTGATTGGTTACCTGCGCCGCGGACTCGTTGATCTCAAGACCTACAAGGCGCTCGTCTGGATAGCTGTTCCCGTAGCCGCTCTCGCCGGCTTCATCTCGCAGGAGATCGACCCTAATGTATTGAAGACAATCTACGGCGTGTTGATGTTTCCCCTTGCTGTAGTTCTGTGGCGGCAGGCTGCGGAGCAGCTCAGACCGGGCTCCCGGCATCCGAAGCCTCGCTACGCGCCGATCGAGGAGCAGGACCCCGAGCTGACCCGCGTCGTCGACCGCGACGGCAACGTCTACGAGTGGCGCACCTGCAATCGTGGGGCTGGTCGTGTCCTGACGGCGTTCGGCGCAACTATGGCCGGCCTCGTGTCGACCGGGATTGGCGAGATCGAGATGCCCCAGCTCGTGAAGCGCTGCCGCGTTCCGCTGGCGGTTGCGGCGGGCACTTCGATTCTGATTGTCGCGTCGACCGTCCTGGGAGCATCTGTGGCGCACATCGCTCGCCTCGTGGGCGAGGACGGGATCGATGCGGTGCCGTGGAATCTCGTCGTCTACACGGTGCCGGGCGCAGTGATCGGCGGCCAGATCGGCGCGCGGCTTCAAGGCTCAATCTCGCCAAAGCTGATGGAGCGTTCGATGGCAACCCTGTTCGTCGTGATCGGTGCCCTGTTTCTGGTTAGCGCTGCGAGCGCATAGGAACCGCGGATCGTCTACGAGCGAACAGTCCCGTCGAACGGGCGGCAGCGAAACCGGCGCGCCCTGAAGCTCGAGTACTCGTGAGCGAGGCCTCCAGCCAGCCGATTGAGGTCCGGGCGATCGATCTCGAAGCCGAGGCGTTGCCGTCGGAGTTCTCGAGTTCGCGTATGCGGCGCTCGCTGCTCTTGCTCGCGGCGATTATGGTGCCCGTCGTCGCAGTGCTGTGGTTGGCGCCCGGACTCAGCTCGCTTAGAAGCAGCTTCGCCGGGGCCGAATCCGGCTGGCTGGTGCTCGCGGCGGTATTTGAATTTGGTTCGCTCTTCTCATATGTAGTGATCTTCCGGGCGGTGTTCTGTCCGCGCATGAGTTGGCGAACCAGTTCGGAAATCGGGCTTGCCGAGTTGGCCGCCAATTCGCTGCTGTCGGTTGGCGGTGCCGGAGGTCTCGCGCTTGGTGCTTGGATCCTTCGCCGCGGAGGTGTGCCGGCCGGTCATATCGCAAAGCGCACTGTGGCCTTCTTCTTGCTGACGAGCCTGGCCAACTTCGGCTTTCTGGTGATCGCCGGCATCGCCGTGGCCACTGATCTGACGGCCGGGCTTTCGAACGTCTTGCTGCTGGGCGTCATACCGGCCGCGGTCGGAGTCCTAGCGATCGTGCTGACGCTGCTGGCGCGGCCCGCAGCTCACGCGCTTGCTGAACGTTCGGCTCGACCGAAGATCGCGCGGACACTGCAGGTCGTCGGCAAGGGTGCCGAGGAGGCGTTCGGCCTGTTGCGAACGCGCGAGCCGGCGATCGCTCTCGGCTCCGTGGGCTACATGCTGTTCGACGTCGCGGCGCTTGGTATCTGCTTCGTCGCGTTTGGTAATTCGCTGCCGGCGCTCGACGTTCTGCTGATCGCCTACATCATCGGTCAGCTCGGCGGGTTGATTCCGCTCCCGGGCGGAATCGGCGGTCTCGACCTTGGCCTGATTGGAGCGCTGGTGCTGTACGGCGTCAACGCTACCGACGCCGCCGTCGCTGTGCTCGCATACCGCGGCCTGCTGCTGGCGATTCCGGCAATGGTCGGGCTGCCAGCCCTGGAGATCTTGCGTCGCCGTTTGCGCCGGGAGGATCACGACATCAGAGCCTGCGTGTCCGGCGACGAAGTCGAGCTGCTCGGACGCGGCCGGATCCAAATGCCGTAGGCCGACGGCGGGCCCCGAGCCATTTCTGGCGATGAGACCGCAGCGAGTCGTGCGAGGTTTCGTGAACCATCTTGGCGGATCATCAGGTCACAACTGTGATATGGCGCTTACTCTAGAAGTTCCACGAAATCGCGACGTGCCCGAGAGCGTCGACAAAGAGGAGCGCCTCGTCGCCCTCGCCCAAGAAGGCGATAAGCGGGCCTTCGACCAGCTGGCTGACCGTTACTCGACCCGGCTGCGACGCACGCTGTACCGAATCACACACGATTGCGACGCTGCCTACGACGCGGTTCAGGAAGCGCTGATCCGTGCCTGGCAGAACATCCGCAAGTTCGAGGGCCGCTCGCGCTTCTACACCTGGCTGACCAGGATCGGCATCAACGAGGCCTACCGTGATCTCGACCGGCCGACAGAGGAGCCGCTAGAAGTCGATGACCTGGTTGGGGAGCGCGTTCCGGACTGGGGAAACAGGCCGGACAGCGTGTTCGAGTCGCGCGAGTTTCTGACCGCTATCGAGGGGGCGCTGGGAGAACTTCCGCTCGACTATCGCGCTGCTGTGGCGCTCCGCGATGTCGAAGGGCTGACCGGGGCGGAGGCGGCCGAGGCCCTCGGCATCGGCGAGCGCGCTCTGAAGAGCCGGCTGCACCGCGGGCGCATGGCGCTGCGCGAGAGACTCGACGATTACTTCGCGGAGGGATACGTATGAGCCCAGCGATCAACCCAAGAAAGCGCCACCGGCAGCACTGCCGCGAGACTCGGGCGCAGATGTCCGGCCTCCTCGACGGTGAGCTGGACGAGCCCACCGAGGCCGCGATCGAGCGCCACGCGCGCTGGTGCCCCGACTGCCGGCGGATGCTGGCCAGCCTGCGGCGCACGGTGGGCGGTCTGCGAGGGATCGCCGACGAGCCCACCGAGGTCGACGAGCCCCCCAACTGAGGTGGCCGCGTGCGCAGGGCATTTGTCCTCTCAGGAGGTGCCAGCCTCGGGGCGATCCAGGTTGGGATGCTTCACGCGCTCTTCGAGTGCGGCATCGCACCCGATCTCATAGTCGGAAGCTCGGCGGGTGCAATCAACGGCGCCTACATAGCCTCGCGTGAGCCAACGGTCGAGACAGCCGAGGAGCTGGGCGAGCTCTGGCGGAGGCTCAACCGCGGCGACGTGTTTCCCGCCAACCCGCTTACCGGGTTCGTCGGCTTTATCGGACGCAGCGACCATCTGGTGCCGAACTCCGGTATGCGGCGCGTGATCCGCGGCCACATCGAGTTCGAGCGCCTGGAGGAGGCTCGCGTTCCCCTTCATGTGATTGCCACCGATGTCCTTACGGGAGCCGAGTGGCGCCTGTCGCGGGGGTCGGCGGAGGACGCGGTCATAGCGAGCGCTGCGATCCCCGGAGTGTTCGCGCCGGTTGAATGGGAGGGCCGACCGCTAATGGATGGTGGCGTCTCGAACAACGCACCGATCTCGCACGCGGTCGAGCTTGGGGCCGACGAGGTCTACGTCTTGCCTACCGGATACGCATGCGCGCTGACCGAGCCGCCCCGAAGCGCGCTTGCGATGTTGCTTCAGGCGATGAGCCTGCTCGTCCAGCGGCGTCTGCTACGCGACATCGAGATATTCGGCGAGCGAGCAAGGCTCACCGTTCTACCTCCGCCCTGCCCGCAGCGCGTGCAGCCGATCGACTTCGGGCACGCCGGCGAGCTGATCGAGGAGTCGCTGGCCGGCAGCCGCGCGTTCCTCGACTCGCTCGAGGCGGGTGGCGATCCGATTGGGCTCACCGGGCAGCTCCGGCGACTGCTCCCGCACGGGCACGAACCCGCTCCGGCCGGCGCCTGAGCCTGAAACGTCGAGGCCTGCGGGCGCGGCCGGTCCGTGGTTGCGGCCGTTTTCGAGGCCTGCTGAATCCTGCTCCCCGGATTCCTGCTCCAACTCGCAACGAACATCAAACGAAGGAGGACAACGATGGCATTTCAAACCTTACCCCCGCAGCCGCGCCAGGCGAGCGCATCGAGCGCTCTCGCGGTGGTCGGGCTGCTCGTTCTGACGGCCGGCCTGATCGCCGGCATCGTCCTGGCGACGGGCTCGCTCGACGTGCGCGAGCGCACCTCTGCGTGGCTGTTCCCGGTGCTGATGCTCGGTATCGGAGCGCTTCTGACCAGCGTGATCCTCAGGTTCTCAGCGATTCTCGATTCGCTGAGGCTGCGTATCGCTGCGATGCAGGATCACCTGCCCGACCTGATCAATAACCAAGGAGGCAATTGACATGACTACTGCAACGATTCGAAGCGGGCTTGCAGTCGCTGGCTATCCGGCGAAGGCGACGCCCGCAAAGGAAGGTCTGCGGATGTCGGATATCGCGCAGAAGATGTGGCGGCCGATGTTCGCGATGGGCGCGATGGTGCTCGCCGCAGGCATCG
>SDBV01012847.1_pt1 | contig 10692 bp, 5 predicted proteins | sample 2277081 | NCBI WGS metagenome assembly SDBV01 (sample SAMN10402039, study PRJNA504765) | marine sediment metagenome | isolation source: marine sediment core GS10_PC15, 223 cmbsf | place: Arctic Ocean: Southern Knipovich Ridge | collected 2010
AATACAGCGCATTACACTCACTTATCTCAACTCACCATAGCGGTGCTATGCTTCGTCTCCATAAGTGGCTGTATTATTGCATTTTAAAGGCTCATCACGAAGTTCTAACACATAATCCGGGTTCAACATTTTTCAACTTGGTTTCTTTGCCTGGAATTTGATGTTTTTAGTATATTGACAGGACTCATACCTAAATTCTAAAAGCTGGTTATGACCTTTAAACAAATGCAGCCATTTATTCATTATAATAATCTTTTGCAGTCTCTGCGTGAAAACAAAAGGTGATACGCTTAGGCATTTAAAATTATATTTAACTCCCATTTTAAGGCATAAAAGCTCAATGTTTAGCAAATAATCTTTAGTTTTCCTAAAATATTGTCATCCCAAAAACGACACATACTAATCATGAAAAAATACAGGTTCACCTCACTTCAATTTCTAAGCGGCTTATTAATTGTTTTATTATTCATTCAATGTGATTCCAAAAAAGAGGCTACATGGATTGCGATCCCTCCTGCTTATGATCAATATTTAACAGTCGATACGGAAGGCATTACCATTTTGCCAAATGGCAGATTTATTGAGCCTGCCGGCAGAACCTTCAAAACGGCTCCCCATCCCTACGGCCTCACTCTCAGTCCTGATGGAACAATTGCTGTCACCGCTAATTCGGGAACCACTCCCCTTTCCATTACCATTATCAGGGATGTATTGTCCGCACAACCCGACATTCAACAGGTGCCTCCGGGGCCAGCCACTGAAAAAGGCATTTTGGCCTCCGTCTTTATGGGACTGGCCATCAGTCCGGACAACGAAAAAGTATATGTTTCCGGTGGTCAGGAAAATAAAATTTATATATTCTCAACGCAGGATGGTGAAAAAATCGATTCGATCAATTGCGCAATCAAGGATGAAACCTTTGATTATTCCCATGGATATATTGGTGATCTGGTCCTTACCAACGATGGATCGACTATATATGCGGTCGATCAGATCAATTTCAGGGTAGTTGTACTGGACACCAGGCAAGGGAAACTCATGCACAGCATTCCGGTAGGAAGATATCCATTTGGCATTGTTTTGTCTCCTGACGAGCAGAAAGCGTATGTGGCAAATGTGGGCATGTATGCCTATCAGGGCATTCCAGGATTGACTGAACATAACCTGAAAGAAAAAGCATTGAAATTTCCTGCCTTTGGATACGGCACGAAAGAAGCCGAAGAAGGCATCCACAATGACAGCATGGATATTCCAGGACTTGGAAAGCAGAATACGACGGAATCATTTTCGGTATTTACCATTGATATTTCAGATAAGGACCATCCGGAAGTCATTGCGAAAAACAAAACCGGGCATCTTGTGGGGGCTTTGGTCGATGGCGTTCCTGCAGTTGGTGGCGCCAGTCCCAATTCGCTGGCAGCAACGGATGAATATGTTTTTGTAAGCAATGGAAACAATGATAACATTTCAGTAATCGATATTCTTAAGGATGAGGTTGTAGATCAGATTTATTTGAAGCCAGATGCGCGTTTAGCATCCTTCAGGGGAGTTATTCCATTTGGCGTAGACGTTTCACCTGATCAGAAACGCTTGTATGTCGCCGAAGCCGGGATCAATGCAATTGTTGTTATTGATATCCCCACCATGAAGGTGATCGGCCATATCCCTACCGCTTGGTTTCCATCAAAATTGAAGGTGTCGAACGACGGGCTTAAGCTTATTGTTACGAGTGCCAAAGGATATGGCAGTGGGCCGAATGGAGGACCAAAATTCAATCGGATCCCCCGGGGAAGTTATATCGGCAACCTGATGCTTGGAGCCGTCTCGGTCATTAATATCCCAACGGACGATGAATTAGCTAACATGACACAAAAGGTGATTGACAATAATTTCAAGTTTGTGAAAGCGGATGATGCGTTTTTTCAATCCAGAACAAATAATCCGATCCCACTATTTCCCGGTGAGAAAAATTCTCCGATCAAGCACATCGTCTTTATTTCAAAGGAAAACCGCACCTATGATGAGATTTTCGGTCAACTGGAAAACGCTAAGGGCGAACCTACCCTTGCCCGGTACGGACATTCGGCAACATTTTTGAATAGAAAAAGAACGGACACCGTTGAAAATGCAACTGTAATGCCGAACCACCTCAAGATCGCCAGGGAATATGCGATATCCGATAACTTTTATGTAGATGCCGACCATTCCGCAGACGGCCATCGCTGGTTGACAAATACCTATCCCAATGAATGGGTGGAAACAACTACTTCGGCAAGTTACGGCGGAAACCGCAGTTTCAAAGAAGATTCCAAGGCTCCCGGCGTTTATGCCATGAATGGAGCCGCCGGTGCCATTTACCCCGAGGATTACAATGAGGCGGGATCCATGTGGGATCATTTTGAACGAAACAACATTGATTTTTTCAATTTCGGTTTCAGCGTTATGTTCGAGCCTGCCTCCTACGATCCGGCTTATAAATACACCGGCATCCGATTGATCGCCAATTATCCGGTTCCCCAACCGCTATTTAACAGATCTTCCAGAACGTATCCGACGTATAATATGGCTATTCCCGATCAGTTCAGGATGGATCAATTCATCAAAGAGTTTGATGAAAAATGGGGTAGTAAAGGCAATCTTCCTGCTGTAATCACAGTAATTATTCCCAATGACCATGGTGCGGGAGATAGTCCACTTACGGGTTATCCCTTTCGGGAAAGCTATATGGCGGACAACGATTTGGCGGTAGGGCGCATTGTGGAGTTTCTGACCCATACCCCCTACTGGGAAAAAATGATGATCGTCATAACTGAAGACGACTCGCAAAATGGCGTAGATCACATCGATGCGCACCGCAGTGTGCTGATGGTAATTAGCCCATGGGTAAAACGCAATTATGTAAGTCATAAACATTATAGTTTTGGCAGCATCTTCAAAACATTCTGGAATGTACTCGGTACGCCTTACCTCAATCAATATGATGCCGCTGCCTTGGATTTTGGAGACTTTTTCATGGATCAGCCTGACTTGACTCCGTATAATGCCGTGCCAGTTGATGAACGAATCTTCGACCCTCAAAAAGCGCTTGATCCTTTTGATGAAAATTTCGATTGGAAATCTCTTGAGGAATCCCCTGAGCTGGACAATGTTCAGGACTTTATAGACGACAGCAAAGAGCAGGACGAGTATCGGCTGGAGGATAGGGAGAAAGAGAATTAGATTGAGGGGAGATTGAGGGGAGATTGATAAGAGATTGGATAAAGATTGAATAAAGATTGAAGGGAAATTGATGAGAAGATTGATACCTACTTGTGTTCAAATATGTAGTAAATAGAATTCTGAATGATGCAATTTTAGTAGCTTAAACTTAAAGGATTTTGCCGATAATATCAGGGCTACTAACTATTACATTTTTATGATTATCGCGCAGAATAAAAATGGAAAAGAGCTGTTTGAAGATTGAGATATCAATCAGTTCAATCTTTTCTATTTAAACATCTAAACCAAATCGTTTTATTTTGCCAATTAGACTAATATAATAAAAGGACTTCCTCTTATCTTGGCGGTTGCCTATATAATTACTATTTTTCATGTTCGATATGTGTACATGCGTACGCTATACGAACAATGACACCCGAATGCACTTATGATGAAGAAACCTACTTATTTTAGATGGGATATTTATGTGCTACTTGGATTATTACTTGTGATCACTTTAATCCTAAGTATCACTTTTCTTAATCCTGAACCAACAACGTCACACGGCACTCCTCATGCTGAATTTGACGGGATGAATGTTGGCAATGATGGCGCATCAAGAATAAAAGGAATCGAGGTGTATTATTTCATTTTTTACGCAAGTACAATCCTGATTTGTATTGTATTAATAATTCTGGGAGTTTCACCACGTTACCGCAGGAAGAAGTTCTGGATGTGGATTGGCGGCATCACCTTGCTCGTGCTTTTTTCCTGGTGGAAATTATATACCACATACATGGAGTTTTTAAATACAGGTGAAACACAACTATTTCTGGGTTTTCCAACACCCACGGCATGGATGATTTATGGCTTGTGGGGCACAGCATCGTTATTTTCCATTATGTACGTAGTCGGTTTTAGAAAATTCATATTCACGTATAAAGATGAGGCTGAGTTAAAAGAAATTGTGGAAGCATACGCTAAAGAAGAAAGTCAATCATAATGGATATATCACGGCAAACCATCATATTATCTTTCATTTTTTGCTACATGATCCTGATTATTTTGGTTGGACTGTGGGCGATGCGTCGCACAAAAACTGCAAGTGATTTTTTCGTAGCCGGACGCAGTCTTGGTCCTTTTGTGGTAGGCATGGCCATCTTCTCCAGTACTATGAGTGGTTTTGGCTTTGTAGGTGGACCGGGACTTGTATATTCCACAGGCATCAGCTCGGTATGGATGGCCATTGTTTCGGCATTTGGCTTTGCCGTTGGCTTTTTTCTGCTTGCCAAGCGCATCCGTATGATTGCCGAAGTAAGAAAAACCATTTCCCTTCCCGATGTAGTTGCGATTCGGTATAGCAGTTCCACTGTACGATTACTTACCGCCATTACCATAGTACTTGGTGTGATGGGCTATCTGGCAACACAGATATTGGCCATGGCTATCGTGTTGCAATCTCTTTTGGCTGCCACTGAAATGTTTGCCGATATCAGCCTGATAACTTGTGTGGTCATATCTTCAACAGTGCTGATTTTTTATTGCGTAACCGGAGGCATCATCGCCTCAGTATATACTGATTTGATTCAGGGCTTCATCATGCTGGTAGCTGGAATTCTTGTGGTAGTTACAGCTACCACTGTTTTTGACGGAGGCCTTGCCGAAGCGTCAACAGTAATTTTAGCTGATGACCCGGAAGCAATCATGCCATTTGGTACGGTTGGTGTGTTGGGTTGTTTTGCATGGTTTTTCATTTTCGGGCTTGGCTTATCCGGTCAGCCTCAAATTGTCACAAAGATGATGATGAACCGTAAGATTTCGGATAACCGGTTTATTTTTCCGCTTTCGGTATTTGGTTATGCCATTTCTGCTATGCTATGGATATCTGTCGGGGTGGCCATGAGAGCGCTCGTTGTCGACTTGATGCATGCGCCATTGGGAGCCCCGGACGAAGCAACCCCTGCTTTTCTGTCTGCCTTTACCAATCCGTGGCTGGCAGGGATAGTATTCGCGAGTTTATTTGCCGCCATTATGTCCACCGCAGATGCATTCTTGAATATTGGCGCTGCGGCCCTTATTCATGACATCCCTAAAGCTATCAGCGGAAAAGCATTAAATAAAGAACTGTTTTGGGCGCGATGGGCAACCATAATATTGTCAGTTGCTGCTGCTGTATTTGCAGTATATTCCTACTACATGAATGATCGCTTGATTGCCCTGCTTGGAGCATTTGGCTGGGGTACTTTTGCTGCTGCCCTGGTACCTGTGGTAGCCATTGGTCTGAACTGGAAACGGGCATCCAAAAAGGCAGCAATCCCTGCCATCATCATCAGTCTGGTAATAAATTTTTCAATCGAACTATTTCATATTTCCATACCTTACGGAATGAGTGGTGGATTCATTGCCCTGTTAACTTCGACAACGATCTTCATCCTTATATCACTAATCTTAAAGCCGGATCAAATTCCAAAAGATATAGAGCGGATTATGGATATTTAAATGTTGAATGTGTTAATGATAGAATGATGAAAAGATGAAATAAAATTACATAAATGAGCATATATTATACGGACAGTCAAATAACTTTTAATTGATTTTGAGAAAATGTGAAAATTTATCACTCACTCTATTCTGGTATTCAATTTAAACACCACAAAACTATGGAACTAAAATCATCACTCTACATAACTCGAAAAGCCTTTGAATTAGCCGTTTATAAAGTAATCGCCCTCCTTTTTATAGTACTATCAATCGGATATCCAAGTGAGGCATTTGGTCAGGATGCTAAGGACACCAACATACGTATTGAAAATGGTGAGATTTCAGGCGTTCTTCTTGATAAGCAAAGCAAGCTTATCGTGTATCGGGGCATCCCCTATGCTGCACCTCCGGTAGGTGAGTTGCGATGGACGCCACCTCAACCTGCATCAAATTGGGAAGGCCTACGACCATGTGACGAATTTGGGGCGGCATGTCCTCAAAAATTGGGTAAGAACAGCACGCAAAAGTTGAGCGAAGATTGCCTCTATCTCAATGTTTGGACGAACAACATCAATGGGAAATCAAAATTGCCTGTGATGGTTTGGATTCATGGCGGGGGATTAAATTCTGGCTGGGCGCACAAAGATATGTATGATGGCAGTGAATTTGCTAAAAACGGGGTAGTGCTCGTAAGCATCAATTATCGCCTCGGGCCTTTTGGTTTCTTAGCTCATCCAGTCATCTCTTCCCGGACCACAACAGGGGTCTCCGGAAACTATGGATTTCTTGATCAGATCGCTGCGCTCGAGTGGGTGAAACGTAATATTGCTGCCTTTGGAGGTGATCCTGAAAATGTGACCATTTTTGGAGAGTCGGCCGGTGCGACAAGCGTTAGTGTATTGTGTAGTTCTCCAATGGCAAAAGGAACATTCCACAAAGCCATTCTACAAAGTCCATGGATGTTTGGCTATATCAATAAGTTGGCTGAGCCAATTATATCGAATCTCAAAGAGCCTTTGGCCAATATACCAAGTGCAGAAGATCTCGGCCTGAAGTGGGCAGAAACATATGTAAAAGGACGTGACAAAGATGCGCTAGATCAATTGAGAGCAATGGATGCGATGGAGTTTATTGATGGTGCACCTTACTACAAAACACGGGCTACAATCGATGGATTGTTGCTATTAGATCGTCCTGAAGCCACTTTTTTAAAAGGCGACCAGGCTAATGTGCCTATGATGATTGGAACGACACGGGATGAGGGCAACTTCTTCCTTGGTTATATCTCGGCTAAAACTCATGAGGAATTCACAGATCAGTTAAAAGATTTCTATCAAAACGAAGCTCAGACAGTTACAGACATGTATCCTGCAGTTAGCGAAAAAGAAGTAAAGCAAGCCGGAAGCCAATATGTAAGCGATGCATGGTTTTTGCAACCCGCCAGGCAAATGCTTGAGGGTATGAAAAAAGTGAGTTCGCCGGCGTATCAATATGAATTCACCCAAATCAATCGAAAATATCCGGGATTAGGCGCCCATCATGCGGTCGAACTGCGCTATGTGTTTAATACTCTCGATAAGGAATCGGCCACAGACGAAGATAAAAAGCTTGCACAGGCCTTGATGAACTTCTGGATTCAATTTGCCCGTACCGGCAATCCGAATGCAGCAGGTCTTCACAACTGGCCGGAGTACAATACTGCCAAAAAGGAATATTTGGAACTGGGGCAGGAGATCAAACCCGGCTTAGGATTAAGGGATAGTTATTGTACCACACTGGATAGAATTAATTCCAAAATTTACAAATGAGCTGAAAGGAGGTAGAGCCTGTCCATAAAGTGCTTGATTTTTTAAATGTTTAGATTTTTGATGGATTTTTGGTAAGCTCAAGGCAGCAAATGCCTGGGTATTAGGCAAGTTGAGCTTAGCAAAAAGGCGCAAAAAGATGAATATTTCAATTCGATGACTTTATGGACAGGCTCTAGGTGGTGGAATGTCACCGCAAAATTCATTTACCGGACAATGATGAATCATTTACCGGACTTTGTTAAATCATTTACCGGACTTCGTTGAATCATATACTAGACTTCGTTGAATCATATACCGGACTTTGTTAAATCATTTACCGCATGTTGTTTTGGTATATTGAGATATATGATTGTTTTGGGTTAAACTTAGCGTTTTATTTTACGTCCCCTGATGTAGCGAACTTTTAGCCAATGCCTTTAATCCGGATTATTTACCTGCCCTGCAAAAGAATCAGTAAAGCGATTGCCGATGCGGATTTTTAGAAAATAAGTGAACTGCAGAAAGAAGTAATACGGCGACAGTAGCTTTGCCGTATTATTTCAATTTTTTAACCACTACGCGTGATTGAAATAAAGATTGCGTGTGGTATAAAAAGCCAAAAAGATGACCCAAAAAAAAGTATGCTTATACTTTTGTCAACGTATGCCTATACTTTTGTCAACGTATGCCTATACTTTTGTCAACGTATGCCTATACTTTTGAAAACGCCTCCTTTCGAGGCACTTTGCCCATCTAAGCCTTTTTTGATGCCCTTGCCGAAGTGACGATTCGATGTAGTGAAAACATGGGGCATTTTTACATTTATTTCATAATAAGTACTGAGATCTTCCAAAAATCACTATATTGTCCTAAGTTTTTATAGTGAAGTCCCTAAGCAATAAGCCGGACGTGTTTTTTTAGTAACACGAACCTTTGCCTTTGGCATGCTATACGGAATAGGTTGTGTTAAATAGGATTACAGCTGATATTAAAAGCGCCTTTAAAGCGAATTTGCTTAGGTTTTCAGTTTATGAATATAGTAGCATATCAGGAACAGTTCCGTTAATACAAATTGGGCTATTTCGTATAGTATATAATTAGCCACAATACGAAAAAAACACAGCATATGAATAGAGAACAAGCTGAAATAAAACTCAAACGGATTTTTGGATTAGATAGTTTCTACGATGAACAATGGGAAACTATTGATATGCTTTTTCAAGGTAAAAGAGTTCTTCTAATTGAAAAAACAGGATTTGGAAAATCTTTGTGTTATCAATTTCCCGCCACTCAATTTGAAGGACTTACAATAATATTTTCACCTTTGATTGCATTGATGCGTGACCAAGTTAAAAGTCTTGTCAAAAATGGAATTAGCGCCAAATTCATTAATTCAGAACAAACACAAGAGGAGAACTCACAAACTATTCAAGACGCAATTAACGGTAAATTAAAAATTTTATTTATAGCGCCCGAAAGACAAGAAAACCAAGAGTGGATTCAAGCAACAAGACAAATGAACCTTTCAATGATTGTAATTGATGAAGCTCATACTATTTCAGTTTGGGGTCACGATTTTAGACCAGCTTTTAGGAGAATCATAAATTTAATACAGTTGCTTCCTAAAAATATGCCTATTTTAGCGACTACTGCCACTGCAACAAAAAGAGTTCAAATTGATGTTGAAAAACAAATATCAAATGACATAACAACATTAAGAGGACGGCTAATAAGAGATAATTTTAACCTATATGTTATCAATGTCAAATCAGAGGATGAAAAGTTGATTTGGCTTGCTGAGAACCTAAATAATATTGAGGGAACAGGAATAATTTATACAGGAACAAGAGTAAATACAGAAATCTATTCTCGCTGGTTTGAATATCTAAAAATAAACACTACGGAATACAACGCAGGTCTTGACGGAGAAACGAGAAAAGAAGTTGAAAATGGATTAATGGCGAATAAGTGGAAGGCAGTTGTTTCGACTAATGCCTTGGGAATGGGTATTGACAAACCCGATATTAGGTTTATCGTTCACACTCAAATTCCAGCCTCACCAATTCATTACTATCAAGAAATAGGGAGAGCAGGCAGGGATGGAAAGCCAACAAGTATAATTTTATTTTATAATTCTTCAAAGGATGATAAAGGAATAGAAGAAGATTATAAACTTCCAAAAGCATTCATAGATGGAGGACGACCAAGTTTAAGTAAGTACAATAATGTTATCAATGCTGTTAAAGGTGAGCAATTGGGTGAACGCCAAATAATGAAAGCAACTAACCTTAAACAAACTCAAGTAAGAGTAATAAAAGCAGATTTAATAGAACAAGGTATTATCAAAGAAGTGATATATGGTCGGTCAAAAAAATATGAATATCAATTTGACGCACCAGAATTAAATACAAAAGCGTTTGAGGAATTGAGAGAATTAAAACTAAGCGAACTTGAATCAATGCTTGAATATGTCAATCTAAAAACTTCACGGATGCAATTTTTGTGTGAGTATCTTGGTGATGATATTCCTGAACAAATTGAAAATTGTGATAATACAAACAACCAAAAATATATTTCTAACCCTCTACCTGAAACTGTAAAGTTGCTTTCTGATTTTCGAGAAACATATTTTCCTGAGTTGAGGGTTGAAAGTAGAGGTTCAAATATTGTAAACGGAATTGCTGCAAGTTATTATGGAGTATCAAATGTTGGGGCGGCTCTACATAGATGTAAATATAAAAACGGTGGAGATTTTCCTGATTTTTTGCTCAAATTAACATTGAAAGCATTTAGAAAACAATACGGACAAGAACCCTTTGATTTAATTGTGTATGTTCCACCTACTGAATCAGGCGACTTAGTTAAGAATTTTGCAGAAAAAATTTCAAAGGTTTTAAAGATTCCTATTTCACATAATCTTGTCAAAACAGGAACAACACAACCGCAAAAGGTGTTTGAAAATGGCTATTTAAAAAGAGAGAATGTTGCAGGTATGTTTACATTTAATAATTCTGAACCAATAAATGGTAAAACAGTTATTCTCATTGATGATATTTTTGATAGTGGTGCAACAATTAAAGAGATTGGAAGAATGTTAACTAATAATCTATGACCGCCAAATTAGGGTGTTTGCTGAATATCAACATGTTATGCTCTGTTTTTTTAATAAAATCCACAAAAAAGGTTGACATTTGCTCAGAAAACGCAACATTTCAATTGATATAAA
>SDBV01012848.1_pt1 | contig 10692 bp, 19 predicted proteins | sample 2277081 | NCBI WGS metagenome assembly SDBV01 (sample SAMN10402039, study PRJNA504765) | marine sediment metagenome | isolation source: marine sediment core GS10_PC15, 223 cmbsf | place: Arctic Ocean: Southern Knipovich Ridge | collected 2010
CTTGAATTTTTGTTTCTATTTGTAATTGAAATCCTGGTGGTACTACATCAGTAAAAATTATTGTCCAATTTTCACTATCTCGGGTTCGGGAACTAATTTCTAAACCTAAGCTATCTAGAAATAATAATAATTGATTCCATTCTGCATCATTCATCGGAGGGAATAATAAAGTATTCATATTTTATTTATTCCCACCCACATATAATGTTTTAATGATTTTATTTCAGCCGCAAGTGCTCTAGCACCTAAACCTATACTTATTTCTTGAGTGGGTATAGGCATCAAAGTAGTAAATATTTGTACAGCTAGTTCAATAAAATTTTCATCTAAAATTCTAACAATAAATTGAGGAACGATTTGATCAATACTGATAATATGAACAAAGCGAGCGGCTGTACTCACAGGAATACCTGAATCTATATTATTAGTTCCTACGGCATCACTTGACATAAATCGCCAATTTACATCACCCGCAGAAGTAGAAAAACGTATTCCTACATAGGGTAAAACAGGTGTATCTGAAGGAGCCATTGTTGTAATATAAGAAGTAGCTCCCATTGCTACTACCCAAAAACGAACATTGGTAGTATTTAATAAAGCAAATTTAAAAAATACTTCAAAGTTATAATTTGGCCGATGAATAAACGCATTAACATTGCCAGCTGCATCACTATCAATAAGAGCAGCTGTATCTTGCTGAAAAAAATGTCCATCAGGATCATTATTTCTTGAAGATGTAGTATCTGTTAATATATCATTATATATTCCCCCTGACTGCATACCACTACTTGAATGAAAAGGAAATATAGTTCCCCATGCACGATTATCAATAAATATATTCTCTATCCGAACTATGGATGGAGATATTATTAATCCACTTCTGGATTGATGTATCATTATAAAATTAAACTAAAGTAGGTGCAACAAATGATCCAGCAGGACATACAGCAATAGATAAATCAACACATACATGTTGCAGAACGTTGCCTACTTCAGTATTAGTTAGTAGAAATGAAATATAATCATCATCATGACCAGCAACCGCACTTCCTGCCCAATCTACTGTAACAAATGCTCCATTCTGAACTGTATATGCTACACCTCCTGCTACAGTATCTAAAATACCAGCAGTATCTATCATAGCAGAAAGAACTTGACCACCCATGCTGTTATTGGTGGAAGGATCTGCCGGATCAATAGCTGACCAATTCAACATCCCCATAATAACAGAACCAATTCCAAATTGACTAAGCTGGAAATCAGCATTAGGAATTACTACTGTACCTATTTCGGCGGGAGCTAATGAAAATGCATATTGACGACGAAACTTTGCCCTAGCTAATAACATTTTTATTATGCTTTGGTAATTGAGAATGAATAATTAACTACACCTTGCATAGTAACGGCTGATGTATTATCGAATTGAAATGTTGAAGCTAAAGCATTTCCAATCACTCCATTATAATCTGGGATTAAAGGAGTTACACCTACTTCAGCTTCGCCAAATAAACTAGCTAAACCAGTTTCAAATGCAGCTCCTGCAGCATCAACAATTTGTGTTAATGCCCTAGAACCTACTGATTGAATAGCGCCATCAATACTATGAGCTGAATATGTCATTAGACCAAGTACAATATCTCCAGGAGATAGATAACTAAAATCAAAAATATCTGTTTCAGCTACATCTACTCCAGTTAAAAGAGTTCGAGTAATTTTACCACGAATATTTGTGCGAGCTAATAACATTGTTTATTGTCCTTTTTTGGTTGATAATGGGAAAGACCCAGTGATTTTATATATAATAGTTTGTGGCAAACCATAAATCAGTAGATGCCAAAGCAGTAAATACAAATTCAGTGCTACTAGCAGCAACTGTATACCCAGCAGATAATGAAATCCGCTCACCAAATGAAAATGTAGTAAACCTACCAGGCACTGGAATTACATAATCAGGTACTGATACACCAGCTGTAGGTGGGGCAATAATATTATAAATATGTAAAAAGAATTGCCCTGGAGACGCGCTACCATTATAGCCCCAAATACTATCTAATCGTAATAATGGAACAGCGGCTACCGTAATACCCGCCGTTGGAGATCTCGCCGCCCCAGACGTAAACTCCGTAAACGTACCAAGAACCTCAAAACCATTTTCATCCGCAACCCTAACAATAATCCGACCATTATTATCAACTAAGGGGGCTAATCCTCTATTAACTAAAGGATCTAATGGTGCAGGTACAGAATTGCCAGCAGCATTAGATGTACGCCCAAACTGACTATTAATTTCGTCTTTCGGAGCAGCCATATTTCGTTTTTCCGTAGGCTAACGCGGATTTACTTCATACTTTATGAATATTACTTGCGTCGTGTCTTTGCAGTAGGCTTACGACTATAGGGGCCAGAAAAGATAACAGACTTTACAGTTCTAGACTTGCCACCACGGCTACTAGCACGCCTATCTAGAAAGTCCTGTGCTTCTGTTTCAGCTTCTTTCCTACCACCCTTACCATAATGACTGATAATCTTTTTCTGCTTAGCATCGTACAGGTCTGCTATATACCATTTATCATTGACCGGTCTACCAACATACGCATGCGTTCCAGTCTTAGCTCTAGTCTTAGGCAAATGAGCAACAGGATTTCCAAAAACCTTTTTCATACGAACCTTCTTTCGTTTCTTGGCTGCTTTCTTCTTTCGAGGATTGCCCCTGGTATTTGGGATATCCTTTTGCATAGCGAGCATTGATAGGTCGCTAGCTATATTCTCAGCTACACCTTTAGGCCCCTTGATTGTAATAGTTATTTCATCTTGCTTGGCAGGATTAATGATAAAATCCTTGTCATCCATCCTTACAGCACTATTACGCCTAACCTTACGTCGTCTTTTAGTAGCCATTATTTACCTCTATCATTAAATTCTATTACCCGCTCAATCCTATCAACCTTAGTGCTTATAACAGCTACTTCTATTCGTAGTTCTGCTAAATACCCCATCATTGCTATTAACATAGCACCTATAGTCAGGGTTTTAGCTTTTCCGTTTACTGGAAATAAAGAAGCAGTCATTTAGTATTCCATGCTGTACATGAAAACGCCACTGAGGGCAGGGGGGTCTGCCCCAAATATAATTTGGAATGTAGTTCTATCCATTAAAGCCATAGGACTATTGGGTACTAAACTAAATCCAAATCCCATAGGTAACTGACCTACTAAACTGGCTGCTCCAGAAATAATTGTAGTTGAATAGCGATTTTCTAATCCAGCATCTTGCCTGGTATTGAATGAGTGTTTTTCGGCTATACCAGTAAAAATAGTAGTAACTCCGCCGCCTGGTAAAGCAGCAGTAATCATTTGAAAATGTAAATATGCTTTTCTACATCTTCTGGTATCTGCTGACCATCTAGGAACTATGCCCCCACCAGCACCACCAGTAAAGTCAGTATCTACAGGTACAGTAATTCTTTGTGGTTGATTAGCGTAATCATGTCCACTAACTATTTCTATATCGCCTTGATGGAAAGTTTCGCTTTTAACTGTAACCTGTTGTCCCTCTTCTACTTGGATCATTTCTCCCCAAGTAAAAATCTTTTGAGTCATTCCGCCACCTACTAGCGAAATAAAAGGACATGTAGATTGACTACCTAATGAATAGTAAAATGGTCCTTGTCCGTGAGTTCCACCGGCTAACTTAAGATTAGTTTTAGTTAAATAGGCAACATTACTAATAAAATAATCGCTCTTAGGTTGATTAACGTTATAACTCATGTTTTTAACTGCTCCGCTAACTTGCCAGCAGCTACGCCAGTTAGAATGTAAACTACAGCGGTTATATTCTGCGTCCCTAATGAAACAATATCTTCATTTGGGAGAGAATCTAAAATATCTATAGATAGTTTGTCACTACCCCTAACATCAAAAAACCAGTTAGTACCCCGTTTAGCTGTAGAAGTAAAAATTGGATTCTTTAAATCCTTTCTTTCATCAGCCATATTTTTTTGGTCTTGTCTAGCTTCTGGCTCGCTAGCATCAGAAGTAGTTTGACTAGCTATATAATGAACAGCTCCTAGAACCGGACTAGCTACATTACCCGATAAAATAGAATCTACAACATTTTTATATTTCTCATCTATTTCATCATACGTAGCATCTGCATAATCTTGCCTACGCTCCGCCCTATCTTCTAACTGTTCTCGCTGTGCATCATTCTTTGCACGCCTAACAGCTGCCTTATGCTTCGTGCCATTAGGAAACCATTTAGGATTTATAGGCTGCGCATATGCTTCAACTAAATCAGCTAAACTATTATATGCTCCGGATGGATATAGCCAGGCAAACCTTTGTAATAATGCCCATGTCACAGCCTCATACGGCTTGCCCTCCCTAGCTACCGCCCTAGTCAACATCAACTTATCCCTAGCTGACACAGGATAAGTATAACTATCCCCACGCACAGAAAATATTAAACTAGAGGAGGTCATTTTTTCGTAAACTATTTTTTCGTAGGCTACGCGTCTTGTTTATCAAAGAATCGTAATAGCCTTCCATTGGTTCAGGAGTAACTGTACCCAACTTCTTATTTATAGAACGAAGTAATAAAATATGCTCTCCGGGGCCTTTACCAATATTTCTAACAGCACTAATTGCAGCAGTAACACTAAGAAAGGTTATTAGCAATCCTACCGCTTGTCCCCAGGATTCAAACCCTTTCTTTTCTCCACCTGTAAGTGCCATTATGCAGTTGCAATTCCTCCAACACTAATACCTTTACTTGCAATATACTTTATTGGGCTTAGTCTTGGGGGATGACTAGGATTAATTGCTTTGGTCGCATACTTATGAATTTCTAAATGTAGATGCGGGGCTGTTCTCATTGGCGACCTAGGAGCTTGTGTACTTCCTACATAACCAATCTGTTCTCCCTGCTTTACTCTATCTCCTACCTTTAGACCAGACATAAACTTATTCATATGGGCATAAAGGGCACCAGTACCATCATCATTACTAATAACAACAGCATTACCATAGCCAGAAACTCTACCATCAGGCCAAATAGCAAGAACTTTTCCATTGGAAGCGGACCTAATAGGAGTGTTCTTTGGGGCCTTGATATCCAATCCTTGATGGTATATGTCTCTTCCATGCTTTTCAAATCCCTTCGTACCTTCTTTTCTTGTCCCTCTATATCTTAAATACGATGATGATACTTTCCCGCCGTCTACTACCCCTTGTTTTATTAAAGCAGCTTTGGCTTTCTGTGGCTTGAACAGAATAAATAAAACAGCTACCGCTAACCCGGTCCCTACTATATACTCGGCTTTCATTTTTTCGTAGGCTTTTATGTAGGCTACGCGTCTTATCTGCCGGCATTAGTTAGCACCAAAGTATGAATCATAGGAGCGTTAGCCTACGTTTAGAGGGGACTACCCGGCATACCAGGAAATTCCCAGACGTGAATACAGAAACTAACATGTAATGTCTCTGATCTATCTGGATTAGCTGGCCTAACTGTAAATGTCATTGTCTGATTAGGAGCAATAACTACATTAGGTTCAAAGATATAGGGAATATACGTTTCATATCCAGTTAATACAAACCCTGTATCTTGTCCATTAGGAGCACCATTAAATACAGGATTAAATGCGGTAGCACCACGGGGGTCATAAACAGAACCACCTAATAATAAACTCCATGGAACAAAGTCTGTTGTATACTGTTCACCAGTAATATCAGCAATCTTTACTTCCATCTGGTTTAGGTCGCCAGATCCCGTAATACCAAACACCCTAGCCCGTCTAGATATTTGAAAAGTCTCAATATCCTCACGCACCACATCACTTAATGCTACTTCACCTGCATAGAGTCTTCGCAATACATGCTTTTGTGTAATATTAGGAGCCTCATAAATACTACTGTATTGAGCCTCTTGAGGAGTTAACCTAAATCTGGGCCAGTACATTACAGTACCTCCCTTTCCTTAGCTGGCGCCGTACCCATACGGGGAAACTCCCAAACATGAATACCAATATGTAAAATTAATGGTGCTGGCGTATCACCTTCAGCTACATCAGGATAGTTAACTGGTAAAGGTGTACCATTAAATATTAGAGTTTCATTCGGGAGTAATAACCAGTTAGGATCAATTAGTAAAGGTGCGGGTTGGTGCTGGCCACCCATAAAACCAGGTGCCTGTTGTGGATATGGACCAATAGCATCACTTTGTGCTCCTAATATCATTCCAGGTGGCGAAGGAAAAGTATCAGTAGCCAATGCATTATGCATTGTGCTAGGAACCATAGAACTAACTACAGGGTCTAGTGAAGTGCGAGGAGTACGCACAGTATATAAAGTTCCACTTGCGTTTGTTATCTGTAAACGCCATGAATCCAGATTACCTCCAAACGTCAAACCGAATACACGGCTACGCCTGGAAATCTGTATTTGATCTCCCAACTGAATAACAGGCAACCGCTGATTTAAATCAGCGAAGTCATTCAGGGTGATTTTATAAACTCTTTTTAGGACACCCGGAAACTTAGCAGTCTTATATACTCTTACAAACTGCTTTTCATATTCCGTTAGAACTAAATTAGGCCAGGCCCACATAACGTCGAATCTCCCGGCACTTTTTCGTAGACTATGCTTCTTTTATTTTACCTACGTTTTCTAGTGCCTAACAAGTATCCTATCCAACCTACTGCTCCAACTAGAGCTATACTCTTGAACGTATACCATTGTAACCAATAGTTTGGATGCTCAAGAAGTACATCTCTAGTTCTAGCCATAGAAAATAAATGTGAGGCTCCCAGGTTACCTAACTACAACGGGGCGGAAGAGTTATAGTAACCTGGGAAACCTCTTTTATGGAGTGCAACCAGCAGCCAAACCCTAGCTCTTTTCCACAAAGCTCTCTGTAGCCCAGAAATCCATACGAGCAACAAATGCCGATTGTGAAACATCCGTGCCAACAAAGTAAGACCTGCCAGCAGCAATATCAAACTGGAATGAGAAGGTCTCTCCATGCTGTAATAGAATAGGAATCTTCATTCTACGCCGTAATGCTGGAGCAGGAAAACCATTAGACCTAAAAATACTACCGGTAGTAGTACCTCCATTAGCCTTATAGGTTCCTACATGGGCCGCACTAGCTTGACCAAAATCCGCAACCAACCCTAATGGAACACTATTTGTCAAATAAGTAATTGACAGAGTAGTATTATTAATAAACTGATTATGAACTAAATCATAAACAGCTTCATTAGAAGGGTCATTGGCCGCAGGATCAAATGCAGCTCCCATTGAAGGTGTAATAATACCCAGTGAAACACCTAACTCGGTAATTTCAAAATTCTGGTTATCAGGTACACGGTTTTGAGACTTCCAGTTAGTCTCTCTAGCAGTTAATACAGCACCTGCCGGGAAACCTTGTCCATTACTTCCTTCCGGAGTAACAAATAACTGAAAAGTGCCAGAAGCAATATAACCATTAGCATCCGGAATAAACATGTGACTTGACCAGAAGTGCCTTTGGCGCAACTGGTCAAACCTTACAAATCTACGCCCGGTTTCTAATACTCTGGTCGCTTGCCTTTGTACTGATTTGCGAATACGAGGAGGTAATCTTCGTCTAGCCATTATATAATCCTTATTCCTATTTAAAGGTTTCTTTTACTAGGATTTCTCAACGAATGACTCGTGAGCCCACCAGTCTACCCGCAACTCAAACCAACCAGTTCCGCCGTTCTCAGGATCTACTAAAAATACTTCCCTAGCAGCCTTCAAACGCATGCCCATATTTTCGCCGTGCTGAAGTAAAATCGGTACTTCTAACTTACGTCGAAAAGCAGCAGCAGGAATGCCGTTGCAAGGGTCGCCCATATTATTAGGGCCGTCAACAATACTACCATCAGCATCAGCGAAGATATAATCTCCACTGCTTTGACTAAAATCTGAGCATAATCCCAATGGAACATTATTAGTCAGGAATGACATCTCTAAACTAAAGCCATAGAGAACAGCCATTGCATCGGCAGGATTGATAGGTGCCTGTTGTGCTCCGCCAGAAATATAAGCCTGCTGAGCTAAACTCAGATTAGACCAAATACCATTAGCAGGAGGATTAGAAGGAATACCACCTATTCCAGCAGCATCAACAGCAGGTGGACGCTTTATTGTAACTCCAATTTCCGTAATAACAAAGTTCTGGTTATCTGGAACACGCCCACTATTTAACCAGTTTGTCTCACGTAAAGTTAGAGGTACATTGGTAGGATAACCTTGACCTACACCAGATGGAATAACTTTGAAAACGTCATAATCACCTGCCGGAACACTATTAGTAAGTGGATCGGCTAGAAATAAATGACTACTCCAAAAGTGTCTACTACGTAATTGGTCAAAGCGTTCTAACCGACTACCCCTTTTTAATACACGGGTAACCTGCTTTTGTACCATTTCTTTTAATGATCTTCGAGGCATTATCCTTATTCCTTTTTTCCTATTTAAAGGCTTATTTAATATTTGGAATAATTTAAGGAACGTATAGTTCCTCATCATGATACTGCTCATCTAGATCAATATCATCTAGAGCAGCTTCTAAGTCAGCAGCTAATTCCTCTAAGTCAGCCTCAGTATCCTCACCTTCCATACCGGGGACTAAATTGAACTGTAAAGCAACTTCTGCAAATAAAGGATACAAAGTAGCACCAGCCATAGCTGCGCCCATTTCACCCTTTAGGAAGTTTCCACCCAATACAGCCGCTGCAACCCTTGCGCCATTGCGCATCCAAACGTTCTCAATCCGCCTAATTGCGAGAATGTTGATCCCCGCCCCAACAGCAGAACCGCCCGAATACGTCAACACCTTTGTCATCATAGTGTTTAAATTCAATTTAGCGGGATTGCGGCGCTTGCGTCTACGGGGGTTTTGGAGAATAAGCGGGTTATTGGCCCTGGGCTGTACAAAGGAGGTAACACCGGCATTACGCCTTCGTCGCCTGCGAGTTACACGCTTTCTAGGACTACGCCGTTTTGCCATTTGAACGTTTCTCCGCTTCTTACGCCTACGGGGTTTAGTTGGATTAACAAATACAGTTGCCATTAGAGTCTATCTCCCTAATCTTTATAATTGTGCAATATTTCAGTGGTTGGGTCAATACCCTTATAGCGTATTATCCGCCGCCAGTAAGAGCCATTCCTAATGCAGTCGGGTAATCCTCTAAATCACTTAATTGTGACTGCATTGCTTCTATTTTTCTAGCCTGTTCTGGATTTGGAGCAACTAATGAATAGTCACCTGAAATAGCAGCTGCAAATCCAGTCATTATCGCCCCTAATCCAGCTCCGGCAATAGCAGGACCGGCAATAGGATAGACTTTACTTAAATAGGCTCCTAATACTGGTATCCCAATAGTTACAGCTAAAGCTGTTCCTACCTTGGCTCCCGGAGTCATATCAGATTTTAATAATACGGGACCTAAAATAAATATATTGGCCGCTGCTAAAACACCAGAACCTGCCGCAGCCATACCAGTACGTCTAATTTGAGGCATTGAAAGTAGTTTTGTGCTCATCCTATTATACCTTCTTTGATAACTGCATACGATGGTTCCCCATCATTTTCGGCAGGCACTATAATACCAACACCGGAATCATGTGCCCATAATGAAGGCAAAGGATTCTCGTGTGTATGATAATAATATCCATCTTCATTACCTTTGTCACTATAGTAATGAGTTTCTGAAACTTCACCTAAATTTTCCCATTCGTCATCTTCTGGATCAAACTCTGGTATTTCTTCTATAGGGTTATTCTCTAGCTTAGGGACAACATAGAGTCTATTGCTATCTTGTCCAACAGCTAAATAAGAAACACCTTCATCAAAATCTAAATCTCTATCTTCTAACTTTATTTTGGCTATATCACCTATACTAGCCATATCTTCGGGGCCATCAATTTCAGAAATGTTATCAGGTTCTTTTCCCCATTGAATACTATCATACATCTCTTCTACTGTTTTATAATCATAAGGATTACCAGCAAAAGCTTGGGGGTATAACTCTCTGTCACTACGCTTAGGCATTAACTACTCAAATATACCATAAAAATAAAAGTTACCTTCTACCCAATTTCCCTCTATTCTTGCTTCCCCCCGTTTTACTAAAGATTTATATTGAGGCTCTAAGTCATGTTTAATAGTAAGCATTAGATCATTTTTCATTACTTGAACTGAAATAGGGTCTTCGTTAGTTAATATAGCATCAACGTAAACCCGCCTAGCTTTACGGATATACTTTTTTAGTTGAGCAAAATTCATTTAGCCCCTATGTTTCTGATATTGGGTCATTAGATCCCATCTATCAGACATGCGATTAGTAGTTACATTTTTAATTATAATAGATCTAGCTTCACTACCATCTATCCAACCAGCTCCGGTTTCACCTTTTTGGCGTAATCGTTTAGCATAATCTCGTGCATCTTGTAGTGTCTTAAAATTAAAGCGAAAAGATTCGCCATCTAAAGTTTCCCCTATAATTATATACATTTACTTTCTCTTCTTTTTACTAGCAATAGCCAATGCGAAAACTCCACCAATAATTATTAGGCCCCATGGGAAGCCAGATTTCTTTTTGGTTGTGGTGGAAAGGGCGAAGGGATCTGCACCATTAGTTGTCTCAAACTTAGGAACCTTACC
>SDBV01012849.1_pt1 | contig 10692 bp, 13 predicted proteins | sample 2277081 | NCBI WGS metagenome assembly SDBV01 (sample SAMN10402039, study PRJNA504765) | marine sediment metagenome | isolation source: marine sediment core GS10_PC15, 223 cmbsf | place: Arctic Ocean: Southern Knipovich Ridge | collected 2010
ATTTATACCGGTTTGCGTGGAGAAAGAGTTTTCATATAATTCCCCTTGAAGTCGTAAAAGTAGAATAATTTTCTATCTGGGGGTGTGTATGGGAATGGATATCATCGACCGGAAGCTGCTTGAGCTGCTTCAGGAAGACGCGACCATGCCGATCGCCGAGTTGGCGGAGCGCGTGAACCTGTCGCAGACGCCATGCTGGAAACGGCTGCAGCGGCTGAAGGAGGCGGGGGTGATTCGCGCTCAGGTGGCGTTGTGCGACGCGCGCAAGCTTGGGGTGGGCACGACGGTGTTTGTTGCCGTGCGGACCAACCAGCACACCGAGGCGTGGGCGGCGACGTTTACGCGGGCGGTGCAGGATATTCCCGAAGTGGTCGAGGTGTACCGGATGAGCGGCGAGACCGATTATCTGTTGCGCGTAGTGGTATCGGATATTGACGATTACGATCGGGTGTACAAGCTATTGATTGCTGCTGTGCCGCTTTATGATGTGAGCTCGAGTTTTGCGATGGAGCAGATTAAGTATTCGACGGCGCTGCCGGTGCGTTTCGGCGCCTGAGTCTTGTTATCCAGTCACTTCTCTTGAAAGACACCTCGCATTCGAGGAGCAAAGCACGTGGACCAGGACCAAAGTACGGTTTGCCCCGACACGGATATTCAAAGACGATATTGGATGCGATACGTAACCGGATGGGTCGCTGTGCTGGCGATCTTTCTGGTCGACGTCGCGTGGCTTCACGTGGGCTCCTACTCGGTGCGTAGCGATCGTCTATCTGGTTTCGCGAAAGTAGTCGGGATTTTCATTGGCGTCGCCGTGGTGCTGAAAGTAGTCGCGAAAATTCCGCGCTATCGGAAACTGACGGAGCAACTGCGCTATCCGGAAGTGTCGGAGCTGTTTGCGTGGCTTGCCATGCTTTCCTGTTTCACGTGGGTGGGTTCGCTCCTGTCTTATCTTTGCGTGACTACGAATGCCCCCCTTATCGACAGCTCGCTTGTTCGATTCGATTCCGCGCTTGGATTCGATTGGCCGTCGGTCTATGCATGGGTTCATTCCCGTCCTGTCGTTCATCGCGTGCTTGCAATTGCCTACGCCAGCGGATTGTGGCAACTCATTGCGATTCCCGTATTCCTTGCGTTGGCGAGACGCCGCGAGGCGTTATCGGAGTTTGCAATGCTCTTTATATCGATGACCGTTTTGACTCTCCTTATTTCAACGCCATTTCCCGCCGCAAGCGCGTTCGTTCACTTCAACGTGACCGATCCGAATACTGCGTCGACGGTATCCGACTTTGCTCTATTGAGAAGCGGCACGTTGAGAACCATCGATCTCGCAGCGGCGCAAGGTCTTGTGTCCATGCCGTCGTTGCATACCGCGCTCGGAGTTTTGTTTGCCTACTCGCTACGTCACGTGCCGGTTATTTCCGTGATCGCATGCCTGCTCAATATGACAATGATCGCTTCCACGCCGACGCAGGGCGGGCACTATCTTGTCGACGTTCTTTCGGGTCTGTTGCTCGCATTTGCCGTCATTTATGCCTCGAAGCTTCTGCGTCGATGGATCGATCCGGTTTTTCTCGCCAGGAGACGGTCGCGAAGAGTCAGGGCTTCGACCCTCGAAACGCTCCAGAAAAATTGACAGAAATTACAACAATAGATATTCTGTCCAGATGACGAATCCATCCAAAGAGCAGCAACTTCTGGTCGAGCAGCTGAAGCAGGTAGCCAAGGGGTTAGGAGAGACCTTTGCGCCTTTCTGCGAGGTCGTTGTCCACGATCTGCTGCACGCCGACCAGGCGATTGTCGCGATCCACAACAACCTGTCGGGACGGGAAGAGGGCGACCCGGCAACCGAGCTGGGTCTTGCACGAATCGCGGACGAGACCTATCCGCAGGTCATCGCAAACTACGGCAACCAGTTCGCTGACGGACGGCAGGTGAAAAGCACCTCAATCGGCATCAAGGACTCCGGCGGCCGTTATGTGGCCGCGCTTTGTCTCAACATCGATCTCACGCTGTTCGGCACCTTGCAAACCATGCTCGGTCAATTCGTCAGTGCCGGTAATACTGCCGGTGTGAAGGAGTCTCTCGACCCGCCGGGAGCGGACGGAATCAGGCAGCGCATCGACCAGTTCGCCGCCCGGCTGGCAACCACGCCGCGAGCGCTGAAGACCGCCGAGCGGCGTGCGTTGATGAACGAGCTTCGGGAGTCCGGCAGCATGGAAGTACGGCGCGCGATGGAAATCGTCGCACTCCACCTGGGCGTATCACGAGCGACGGTGTACAACGATGCCAAATGACGCGCGTTTAGTACTACTCGACAAAGACGTTGTCGAGTCCCTGCTGCTTGCCGACGACGTGCTCGATGCGGTGCGCGAAGCATTCGTTTTACATAGCCAACGCGAAGGGCGGGTTTTTCCGGTCGTTCGCGAGGCGCTTGCCACGGGCGGCGTCTTTGGCATCAAGTTGGGCGACGTGCCGGCTCAAAACCTGCTTGGGTTTAAGGCCGCAGGGTTTTGGCCCGGCAATCGAGGGCTCGGCGGCGAGCCTCATCAAGCCACCATCGTTTTGATCGACCCCGGGACCGGACGCCCTGTTTGCATCGTCGATGGCAATGCAGTCACGACCATGCGCACGGCTGCCGCGGGCGGGCTGGGTCTGCAGCAACTTGCCCGGCCGGATAGTTCGGCTGTGTGTCTGTTCGGCACGGGTGTGCAAGCGAGGGCGCAGTTGACCTTCGCTCTGCGTGTGATGCCAACGCTGGAAAAAGTCCGCTATGTGAGCGCAACAGGGCAGCGTAATCCGGCGTTTGAGGCGGCTTTCTCGGCGCAGTGCGACATCGCACCGGCGCCTGATCGCAACGTTGCGGTCGCGGAAAGCGACATCGTGATTACCACCACGCCAGGCGCCGGAGCACTGTTCGATCTGGAGGCGGTGCGGCCAGGCACACATCTGAACTGCGTAGGCGCCGACACCAAAGGAAAGCGCGAACTTCCCGATGGCCTTCTGCAGCGCGTTCACCTGTTTGTCGACGATCGCGCACAAGCAAGCCAGATCGGCGAGACCCAGTGGGCACCTCGCACACCCAACATGGAGTTCGGCGATCTATTGACCCGCCGCGCCCAATTCAATCGCGGGCGCGACGACATCACCGTTTTCGACATGACGGGTCTCGCGCTGCAGGACCTGACCGTGGCCCGCATGCTGTTTGACCGCGCTTGCCAGTCGAATCTCGGCACCGCTCTTTCATGGCCGTGGTGACAGGCCTCGACAACCGCGTCGTTCGACGCACGAACTATTGATGGAATGACATGCTGAATCTTCCGACCTACATGGACGTTGCCGCCGCGGCAAAGCGAATCGAAGGCAAGGCAAAGCGGACTCCTGTCATGACTTCGCGCACAGTCAACGAGGAGACCGGCGCCGAAGTTTTCTTCAAGTGCGAAAACTACCAGCGCATGGGCGCATTCAAGTTCCGCGGCGCGATGAACGCACTGTCGAAATTCGACGAGCGTCAGCGCGCCGCGGGCGTGGTCGCTTTCTCATCCGGCAATCACGCGCAGGCCATTGCGTTGTCGGCGAAACTGCTTGGCATTCCCGCGACCATTATCATGCCGCTCGATGCCCCCGCCGCCAAAGTTGCAGCCACCAGGGGCTATGGTGGAAACGTGGTGACCTACGACCGTTATACCGAAGATCGTGAAGCGATCGGCCGGGACCTCGCGGACAAGCACGGAATGACCTTGATTCCGCCGTACGACCATCCCGATGTCATCGCGGGCCAGGGCACCGCTGCCAAGGAGCTGATCGAAGAGGCCGGGAGGCTCGACGCGTTGTTCGTCTGTCTCGGTGGCGGCGGATTGCTGGCAGGATCGGCGCTGGCGGCCCGCGAACTTGCGCCGGACTGCGCCATCTACGGCGTGGAGCCGGAAGCCGGCAATGACGGACAGCAATCGTTCAGATCCGGCTCGATCGTACACATCGCGACACCGAAGACGATCGCGGATGGCGCGCAGACTCAGCACCTGGGGGAATATACGTTCGCGATCATCAAACGCGACGTCAACGACATTCTGACCGCCACCGACGAGCAACTGGTGGCCTGCATGCGATTCTTCGCAGAGCGTATGAAAATGGTCGTCGAACCCACCGGTTGTCTGGCCTTTGCCGCGGTGCGCGAAATGAAGAGCCAGTTGAAGGGCAAGCGGGTCGGTGTGATCGTGAGCGGCGGCAATGTCGATATGGAGCGGTATAGCGCCTTCCTCGCCGGCTAGATCACGGCTGTAACGCTTCCATCTCCTCCCGCGCGTAACGCGTGGGAGGCAGTCCAACGTGACGGGTGAACGCGACGCTGAACGTGCTTGCGGAACTGTAGCCGACGCGTTGCGCCACCTCGGCAACCCCACACTCCCTCCGGCGCAGCAGGTTCTTGGCGATGGCCATGCGCCAGGCGAGCAGGTATTCCATCGGCGCAACGCCCACGGCGCGGCTGAATCGCTCGAAGAACGCCGAGCGGGAGAGGGCCGCCTCCTTCGCCAGTTGCGCGACCGTCCAGGCCCGGGTTGGGCTTTCATGCATCTGCCGTATCGCGGCCGCGAGTCGTCCGTCGGCGAGTCCGCGCAACAAGCCCGGTGACGCTGCGGTGTCCGCCGTGGATCTCAGCGCTTCGATCAGCAGAACCTCCAGCAGTCGTGCCAGCACGACATCCCGCGCGGGCCGCTGTTCGCGCGACTCTTCGCCCACAAGTTGCACGAGGGTGGCGAGTCTCTTATCGCCGCGCACGTGCACGAGTCGCGGCAGGAGCGAAACCAGCAGGGCCGCATCCGGCGAACCGAAGGCGCAGTGTCCGACCAGCATTCGAACGTCGGGCGGCCCGCTTTGAACGCCAAGTCTGAACTCGCCGCCGGGCAGTGCGATGTGCGCCGTGTCGAAGTCTTCCGGCGGCGGCTCGAGGCTCGACACTGAGTAGTCATACGCCGAGGGGATCAGGACAAAGTCGCCCGGCTGGAGAATGATCGGCTCCTGTCCGACGACCGCGAGGCGGCACGAGCCTTCAAGGGTCACGCAGTAGAAGGGTTGTCCCGCTTGCGAGCGGCGTACACGCCAGAGGCCTGCGCCGCTGACGACTTTGGAGAACGGGGCGCCAGGTTGGAGCAACGTCACTACCTCGGCTAGCGGGTCGATCATGGCAGGACTCTTGCAAACGAGATGTGGACTTTCTATTGTAGCAAGTCCGGATTCGGCGGCTTATTGTTTCGGTACTGCAAACCACCGACAGGAGTCGTCCATGAAAACCGTCCTGATTACCGGATGCTCGTCCGGGTTCGGCCTCGAAACCGCCCGGTATTTTCTCGATCGCGGCTGGGAGGTCATTGCCACGATGCGCACGCCGCGCGAGGATGTTCTGCCGCATTCGGAGCGTCTGCGCGTGCTAGCCCTCGACGTGACCGATGCGCGCAGTGTTCGTCAAGCCGTGGAGGCCGCAGGCCCGATCGACGTGCTGGTCAACAACGCCGGGATTGGCGTGCTGAACGCTCTCGAAGGCACTTCGATGGAAACGGCCCGTGAGGTCTTCGAGACGAATACGCTTGGCACGATGGCGGTGACACAGGCGGTGCTGCCTCAGTTCAGGCAACGTGAGTCGGGTGTGATCGTGAACGTCAGTTCGAGCGTGACATTGCGGCCGCTTGCTCTGCTTTCCGTGTACACCGCCAGCAAGGCGGCAGTGAATGCATTCACGGAATCTCTCGCGCTGGAGTTGAAGCAATTCAACATCCGGGTGAACCTGGTGTTGCCAGGACGAGCGCCTGAAACCCGCTTCGGTGAAAACGCCCGGTCCCGGATGCAAGGCGGCTTCCCGGAGGCTTACGCCGCCCTGGCGCAAAGTGTCTTCGAACGATGGACGCAGTCTTCGGAAGTCACCCACTCAGAGGATGTGGCAGAAGCCGTGTGGCGCGCGGCGAACGACCCGTCCTGCCCGCTACGCATTGCGGCCGGCGCAGACGCGCTGGCATGGGCCACGTCATCCTGAGCAAGGCGTGCGGCCCCGAGGAGGGGCGGCACGCCAGACAATCTTCGCTTGACTGACTGTCTCTGGGTGACGAACCGGGCTACGCCGGTCATTCAGCGTGTGGTGTATCCGCCATTGGCGAACAAGGTCTGCCCGGTGATCCACCAGCCGTCCGTGACGAGAAACTTGACCAGAGGCGCGATGTCTTCGATATCGGTCAAGCCGGTCCTGGAGAATTTACCCAACGCGGCGGCGGACTTGTTATAGGCGGCCGAATCAGCGGTTTCCTGGCCATAGAAGAACGGCGTATCCATGGGGCCGGGGCCGATTGCGTTGACGGAAATGCCGCGCTCGCCGAACTCTTTCGATGCCGCTCGTGTGTAGTGCTCGACCGGCGCCTTGCTGCCCGGGTAGATCGAGTAGAACGGCGTGTAGGCAGCCAGCAGCGATGTCACGATGGTGACAATGCTGCCTTCGTTTTCCAGCGTGCGTCCCGCTTGCTGAATAAAGAAGAAAGCAGCCTTGGAGTTGGCGGCAAAACTCTTGTCGTAGTCGGCTTCCGTCACGTCGAGAATGGGTTTCTTGATCACGACGCCGGCGGTGTTTACGCCGATATCGACGCGGCCGAAGTGCGACTTCGCGGTATCGAACAGCTTCTTGCTGGTGCCGGCGTCGGAGAGGTCGCCTTGAAATGTGATGACGTCGACGCCTTTCTCCTTCAGCGCGCCGGCGGTGGTTTCGGCCTGCTGCCGCGATGAGTCGCTGTTGTAGTGCAGGAGCAGGCCGCCGGCGCCTGCGTCCACCAGCTCGTTTGCGATCAGCGCGCCGAGGTTTTTGCCGCCACCGGCAATAACGACGACTTTTTGCGCCAGGGATCGTGAAGCCATGATGTTTCTCCTGTTCAGGTGAGAGGCAATGTCAAACGCGGTAGAAGATCGAGCTTGCGTTTGAGTCTATCGGCCGGTACCCGGACAGGCATTCAAAAAAATCTCTGGTTTTCAAATTCCTGCAGATTTATCCGATGGGGTTGCTGCCGCTTTTCTTAAGCACGCAGCACACTCACTCCCGCGGCCTCGAGCGCGTCTGTCAGCGTGGTATCGGTTTCCCGCTCGACTACGATTGTCTGCGCCAGGGTCACCTCGCCAATTGAATACGCCGACGCCGCATTGAGCTTGTCCATTGAAGCCAGCACGACAGTCTCGGCCGCCCGTGCGGCGAGCGCCCGTTTCACATACGCCTCTTCGAGGTCGCCGGTACTTAACCCCGCGGTGGGATGAACGCCGGTGACGCCCATGAAGTAGAGATCGGCGTGGATATGCGACATGGCCTCGATGGCCGCTGCACCGACGTTCACTATGGAGTGCTTGTACAGCCGCCCGCCGATCATGATGACGTCAATCGACGGATGATCGACCAGCGCAACGGCAACCGTCGGACTATGCGTGACGACAGTTGCCGACAGGGTGCGGGGGATGTGCTTCACGAGTTCAGCGGAAGTGGTCCCGCCGTCGATGATGACGATCTGCCCCGGCGCGATCATGGATGCGGCCGCGATGCCGATTGCGCGCTTGCCCGACGACTCCAGCGCGCGTCTCTCCGAAAACGAAGCAACCGCCGACGAGGCGGGCAAGGCGCCGCCGTGAACCCGCTGCAAGAGGCCTTCGGCAGCCAGTTCGCGCAGATCGCGCCGGATGGTGTCCTCCGACACGCCGAAGCTTGCGGCGAGCGGTGCGGCAAGCACCTGTCCGTCTTGAGCCAGCAATTGCAGGATCGTCTGTTTGCGTTGTGAGGTCAGCATCGTCTTGCACGTTTTTTCTTGATATTGCACGAAAATGCACGATATCATGAGTGCTCCTCTTTCGCCAGTGGGAGCAAGCCGTGACTGCAACACAAGAACGAGTGCGCATCATCGACACCGTCGTGCTGTCGGACGACTGGTATGTGCTGAAGAAAACGATCTTCGACTTCCAGCGGCGCGACGGCGCCTGGCAGCGGCAGAGCCGCGAGACCTACGATCGCGGCAACGGTGCGACGATCCTGTTATTCGACCGGGCGAGGAAGACGGTGATCCTGACGCGCCAGTTCCGGTTCCCGGTGTTCGTCAATGGCCACGACGGGATGCTGGTGGAAGCACCGGGGGGACTGCTCGACAACGCGTCGCCGGAGGAGCGGATTCGCGCCGAGGTGGAGGAGGAAACCGGCTATCGGGTGCGAGACGTGCAGAAAGTTTTCGAGGCGTATATGAGCCCGGGCTCGGTGACGGAGAAGCTGCACTTTTTCTTTGCTGAATACGACGCGGCGTCGCGCATTGGCGACGGTGGCGGGATCGAAGCCGAGGGCGAAGATCTCGAAGTGATCGAGCTGACGTTCGACGACGCGCTCGCGGCCGTGCGCCGCGGGGACATTGTGGATGCCAAGACGATCATGCTTTTGCAGCATGCGGCGCTGACCGGGGTGATGGAGCGGCGTACAAGATGAGTCTGCGGCGAGGTTAGTGTCGGCGTCGCTGGCGGATTCGGATGCTGCGCGAGGGTAGGGGCGCGCTATCGACGCTCTTTGAAATACCGGCTGGGCGGCGTACCCAGCACACGCTGGAACAACGCCGTAAAAGCACTCGGGCTGCCATATCCCAGATCCATCGCGACCGTGGTGACACTGTCGCCGTCGCCGAGCCGCGCAATCGCGGCTAGCAGGCACGCCTGCTGGCGCCATTGCGCAAAACCGATGCCGGTCTGCGCCCTGAAAAACCGCGTGAACGAGCGGCGGCTCATATTGAGCGCGTCAGCCATCTCGTCAATGTCGACTTGCAACGAGGGTTGATCGAGCAGCGCGCAGCACAGACGCGCGAGTTGCGGATCGGCCGGCAGCGGCGCGTTGAGGGAGAGCTGCGGCATGGTTGCGATCTCGTCGACCAGCAGTCCCATGATTTTGCCTTCCCTGCCGTCCAGGTCGTAATGCGCGGGCAGGTCGATGGCTTCGTCCAGAAGGCAGCGCAGAAGCGTCGACACCTCCAGCACGCAACACGTAGCGGGCAGCCCCTTGGCTTGCGCCGTCTCCGCCGTCACGAAGGTATTCAGCATGGTGACGGGGCCACGCATACGCATTTCATGCACGACTCCCGCCGGTACCCAGCAGGCCCGCAATGGCGGCACCACCCAGTTGCCTTGCGTCGTGAACATGCTGATCGTGCCGCAGGCCGCGTATGCGAACTGCCCTCTGCGATGCGAGTGCGCAGAAAACGCAGACGAAGCCGGATAGTCGTTCGCGGTGACGACGACGTTTCGGGGAATGTCTTCGTAGGGGGCCAGCAAGGTATCGCGCATGGCCCTAAGTCTACATAAATTGGCCTGGTGTCGAAAGCGGGTCAACTTGCTGCTCTTTAAGATGGGCGAACCGACTGCGTAGTCGTCTGCATCCGTGCCGACGCTTGCGCGGGGCAAGGTCATTTTTTATTGCGGAGAAGCAAATGATCAATACATTCCATCGGGTGGGCACAGGGCCGCATTCCGTTCTCGTTCTGCATGGCTGGTTCGGCGACGCGCGGGCTTTTGCTTCGCTCGAACCTGCGCTCGACGGCAACCGGTTCACGTATGTCTTCATGGACTACCGCGGCTATGGGCACATGCAAGCCATCGCGGGCGAATATACGATCGATGAAATCGCGCAAGATGCTTTAGCGCTGGCTGACGCGCTCGGATTCGAGACCTTTAGTCTGATTGGCCACTCGATGGGCGGCATGGTGATCGAGCGCATCGCGATGCTTGCGCCGAAGCGGGTCCGCATGTTGATACCGGTCGCGCCGGTTCCATGCTGCGGCGTTAAATTCGATGCCGACCGGCGCGGCTTGTTCGAGCGGGCGATCGGGCAGGTCGAAGCGCGTCAGGCGATTATCGACAGAAGCACAGGGAACCGCCTGCCGGAAACATGGACCCGATCGATGGCGGACTATTCGTGGCGCAACTCATCGTCAACCGCGTTCGGAGCCTACCTGAACGCATGGAGCAAGTCCGACTTCAGCGCCCGCGTCCACGGCGCTCGCTACCCGGTGCACGTGCTGATCGGCGAATACGACCCGACCTTCAACTCGGATCTGATGCGGGCTACCTACCTCGCCTGGTATCCGGGTGCAACGCTGGAGGTGCTGTCAAATGCGGGGCACTACCCGACGCACGAAGTGCCGCTTGCGCTGGCGGCGAGTATCGAGCGCAATTTGCAACAAGGCGAACGGGGCTGAGGGAAGGGCGCGGGCGGCGTTTGCGCACAAGCCGGCTTTCCGCGTATGCAAGCCACGTGCAAGCCGGGTGGGCGTAGAATGCCAGCCTTCCTGGACACTACCCGAGAGTCGAGCCGCCTCATGAACGAACCGCGCAAGAAGAACCCGACCTTAGGCATCGCCGTGTTTATCGTGATCGCAGTATTGCTGGTGATTGCGACGCTGCTCTATAACGCGATCAGCGGCAAGCGCGAGTTTGACCGCGAGAATGCCGAGGCCCCAAGCGTTGCTTCGAGCGCGGCAGCGGATGCGGCCCGTTCAGACCCCTGGTGACTGGGGGAAGCAGCATTGCGCGTCCCAGTGCGCAGGGATTTCTGGCACCCGCTGAACAAGGCGGCGCGGACAGTCACCGACCTGATTGGGATCGCTCTCCGGAAGCTGGAAAATACGATTGTGTATTAAAAAAGATAATGAT
>SDBV01012850.1_pt1 | contig 10691 bp, 8 predicted proteins | sample 2277081 | NCBI WGS metagenome assembly SDBV01 (sample SAMN10402039, study PRJNA504765) | marine sediment metagenome | isolation source: marine sediment core GS10_PC15, 223 cmbsf | place: Arctic Ocean: Southern Knipovich Ridge | collected 2010
TGGCCGATCTTGAACTGGCTCATGTATTGGTGCGCCAGAGTAAGCCCCACGCCGTATTTCCTTGTTTCCGTAAGGATGTCTTCCAGAGCGCCTGTGGCGAATCGATGGGCCTCGTCGCAGTAGATATGGAATGGCCTTCGCTTCTCGATTGGCACCGCGCTTCGCCCAAGGGCGGCGCGATGAAGGGTGGAAAGAATGAAGCAGCCCAGGATGTCGCGGACGTCGGAGCCGAGATCGGAAAGATCGATCAACAGAATTAGCCCTTCGTCCATGATGCGACAGAAATCGATCCGGCTCTGGGGTTGGGAAAGCATTTCGGCGTAGGTGCCGGAGGCAAGCAGTTTCGACAGTTTGTGCTGAGGGGGCGTCAGGTCGGCTTTATGATAGGTCCTGAAATCCTCGGTCCAAAACCTGCGCACGCTCTCGTTGTCGACGACCTTTACGATGCGCTTGCGCAGAGCCTCTCCGTCCTTGGAGTCGCGCCGCAGCAAGTCGGCGACATCGCGCAAGGTCGAGTCAGGCAGGCAGAGCGCGGCGAGAAAGGCGTATCTCAGCAGATTCTCCAAGCGGTCCCCCCAACCTTCGACCACGCTTCGGATCGAGCCGACAAGATCATCAGCCGTCCGTCCCTTGTCCTTCGCGCCTAAGCTGTGAAGCGGATTCCACAAAGGCACATATTCGGGATCGGCCGGATTGAAATAGATCGTTCGCCAGATATGGTCTTCCGGAATCAGGCGCAGCAGTTTCTCTACCAGGTCTCCGTGGGGATCGAGAACGGCCAATCCTCGGCCCCGAAGAATATCGTGAATCACATTGTGTTCCAGAACGGTTGATTTTCCTGTCCCGGGCCGCCCGATGTAATGGGCGCTTCGGGAGCGCAGACTGTCCGGGATGCAGACTGGCTGGAGCGCCCCGGCGAAATCCGCCGTGCCGATCGGGCATCCAGTCATGATCTCTTCGCTTTTCACGGGAAGCGTCTCCAGTTTCTTGGCGGGAATCAGCCGCCGTTCAAAGATCGAGACAGGCGGAATGTGGACCAAACCAGACAACTCCGACGAATTGACGAGAAAGCCCGGGCGGTGGGTCAGGCCCAGCGCAAACATCTGTCCGATCTGCCTGGGCGTCAGTTTGCCCGAGTAGTCTTTATGCGTGACGCACTGAAGGCGCTTTCCTCCGTGAAGAAACGATCCAGTAAATGGAATCAAGGTCGACAGAAGCCTTTCCCCGTCGTCCCCCGCGCCCACGGCGCCCAGCCGCAACGCGGCGGTGAAGAAAGGCTTGTCGTTGTGCGCCTTGCATTCGGTTTCGCGGGCCATTTGGATCAAGGCGTGCGAGGGCTCTTGCTGGGGATGTTGCGGGGCGTATTGATTCCCGCTCATCAGTTGAAGGGAGTATTCCAGGTTGAGAAGCGTCTGAATGTTTCTCCCCCAGTCATGCTCTGGAGCAACCGGCTGAAACAGAACCTGCAAAAAGCCAAAGGCGTGCGGCGGGATGGCGGCAATCGCGGCGATGAGCGTTTCATAGGGCGTGACGCGCAGTTCGTCGGGGCGGGTTAAAAGGTGGGAATACGGAGGCGGGGGATAAAAGTCGGCGAATGCCGCAGAGTTCCATTGGGGCGAGGAGAAGGAAGACAACGGCCCTTCCTTCTCGGGAGAAAGGGCGCATCGTTCGAACTGCCCTTGAAACGCGGACGTCACGATGGGCGCGTCGGAGCGCCGGCAGGAAAACGTCAACGCAACCTTGGTTTGGTTGCCGGCGATATCCAATCCGACGCGGCTTTGAACCCCGGCGATCTGCTTCAAGAAGAGCTCGGAACGGACCCAATCGAACGGATGTTCCGCCGAGATCCAAATGCCAAAGCGGGATGTGTCCTCAGGGACGGGAGGGTCTTCGGGAATTGCATCGGAAATCTTCTGGCCGGGCGGGATGGCGGGCCAGTCCGCCGCGGGAATGAACGCGGGCTCTAGCGCAACCGGATAGGGCGAGAGCGCGGGGTTGCAGCCTTTGCCGATTTCGCGCTCGACGCAGCTCCGGGCCTTTGCGGCCAGCGCCAGGGGCCGCGCCGAGGCAATCATTGCCAGTTCTATTCCGCCCATCTCCGCCGCCTTTGCGCCTTTGGCTCTTGTCTTCCATAGCGGCGGAACGCGGATGGCTGTCTCAGAAGGAAATCGAAAGTCCCGTCCTTACCAGCCCACGCGGCGTGTTTTGGCCAGGAGGCGCGGATGCTGCTGGAGAACCTCTGCGAAACTGCACTTGACCCGTATGGCGCTTTTCTCGGTTATTTCCGAGGGAAGAAGCGAGCCATGTTTGGCCACGTACTCTTCGGTGGCGTCGATTTCCTCCTCGCTCGTTAACCCGTTCAAATACGCCGCGATATGAGCGCGGATTTCGGTGTCGGCCAATTCTTCGGCCAATCCCTGGGCGAGCGTTTTCATCACGGCGTAAAGCCCGCCCTGGTTGCCCGTCCGGGCCATCTCGAACGCCGCCTTGTCCCCGCTGAGGCCATAGGCCCGTTTAAGGATCTGCCGGCAGCCATGCCAGTCCATTTCCAGGTTGAGCGCCAAGGGCGATTTTGCGCGAAGAATCGCGCCGGTCAAATGGCAGTGAAGCCGTGCCATGAAGTCGCGGAATTCCTCCCAATTCTCGATCATCCCTTTGGGTGAATCGAACGAGTCCAAGGCCTCGTCCGCCCGGCGTCGCGTTTCTTCAAGCGTTTTGCCGGGATCGATCGAAAGCAATAGATCGTCAAGCCGCGTCATGACGCCTTCCCTCCTTCCAAGTTGAATGTTAGAGCCGCCGGAAGACGGACGAGGAGGATTGCAACCCCTCGACGTACGAGCGGATCAGTTCTTCGTAATTCCTGGCGTAGCGCTCCGGCTGGCCGGTCCGGATGTCTGAACGCAGATAGTCTCCGCAAACGGCGATGAACTCGCGGATTATGCCGATCTGCTCGTCCCAGGAATTCGTGGCGACATGCCGGTCAAAAACGTCCCGGATGTAATTCTCGGTCGACTTGGCCTTGAGCGATTCGGCGATGATGTCGAGAATCCGGCGAAGTCCCCCTCGGGTCCCGTCGCGGGCGTCGCAATAAGCGCCGTTAATCCCCCCGTTGTTCCGCCTGTATTCCTGGCTTACAATCTCTTTGGCCAGGCTTCGGGCCTCTCCCCGGGAAAGCGCGCCGCCACGCGAGACGCACCTCGCATGGTGATAGGCGTAGTAGTCGCCAATGATGTTGTAGAACTCGTCGATGTCTCCGACCCGCGGCGTTGCCGGGCGGTAATTCATCCGCGCCTCGTCATGCGGGATGCCGATCTCCCGCGCGATCGTCCGCTCGTCGAGCGCGCCTAGCAAACTACCGATAGGACTCATGGTTTTATCCCCCTTCTTTCTCCAGGTTTATAAACGCCTCAGCGCGTCTTTCAGATTCTCCATCGAATCCGCGTAGGCTCTAACCAACTCCTGATGATGGTGGGCGCATTGCTCCGCTTTCTTGGCGCTCAGTTCCTCCGGAAGGTCCGGCTCGATGCGGCGCAGGAAGCAGCGCGCAAACGCCACCCGGTCTGTCCAGGACAACGGGTCCAGCGACTCCTTCAACGCGCGGTTGATTCGCTTTTCCGTCCGCTCGCCTTTGAATCGGTCGGTCATCATGTCAAGCACGCGGCGCATTCCGCCTTTGACGGGCCATCTGGCTTCCGCCAAAGCCGCTTCAATCCCGCCCTCGCGCCAATAGGCCGCGCGCAACAGATCGTGCGCGGCGTCGGCCAGAGAATCGTTGTGTGCGGACCCTGAAATCTCGCCTATATGCCGCAGCAGGTGGGCGTAGAACCGGTGGATCGTTTGATAGAACTCCTCGTCCGAATCAACCGAGACGCTTGCGGGCAAGAAACACAATCGGGCGCCGTCTATCGCAGAGCCGATTTCGGCGGCCATTGTCTTCTTGTCAAGCTGCGAGAGCGTCCATTGCAACCGGGCTTCGATGGCGCCGTTCTTCCGTCCATTGTCTTTCGTTGTCGATGGCGGACGCTCGACAGGATTCATGGGGCGCTTCCTGAAACCCTCGCCGTGAACCGCCCTGTCCAGATAGCGGACATCTTCATAGTCGTCCGGCGAGGCGAATTGGCTCAGCCGAATGCACAGCTTCATCGGCAGCAACGGCAACAGTCCTTTCCGGCGCAGCAAATGCGTGGGCAGCGTGGCGACCAGGGCGAGAAGATCGTGTCCGAGGTCTCGCGGATAAGCCCCGCGCTCGATCTGCCAACGCGCCCTCGCGGCCAGCAGGGCTTTTGACAGGGGTTTTTTTTCGTCAATCAAGCTTTCTTCGAGAACCTGCCAAAACCGCTCGTTGTTGCCTTGGGTCAAGAAACGAATGGCCCGTCCAACGGGAGTATCCGCCGGTTCCGGACCAGGCGGCGCTTCGAAGAATCCTCGGCGCAAACTGGCCATGACAACATTGGCGGAATCAAACGCCGATTCAAGCAACGCGGCGATGTCGCGGACCTGGACGATCCGGATCTCGCCCTTCCAGCGCGCGACGGCGCCACGCGCCTCTTCCCATTGCCTCGGGGTGAACGCCTGGAGAGAAGCGTCTCGATCCAGCGCGGGACAGACGAACAATTGAACGGCGGGATCGACGGCCGCCGCTTCGATCTTTTGCGCAAGATCCCGGACCATGGAGATGTCCCCTTCCGGAGAGGCTATGTGCCCAGTTGAGACAACATGGCCCGCCAAGGGCAGATCCAGCGCGGCGGAGAGCATTGATAAGAGCATTGGAACATCCGCGGAGAAGCCGCTTACGCGCAGCGGAAGCTTCGATGCTGAAGCGAAACCCGGATTGACCATGGCAAGTTCGCAGTTCGGCGGGGCGAGCCCCAGACCTTCCAAAATACGGTCGGCCAGTGGAATGATCGCGGTCCGAATATGCTGGCGAACGTTCTGCTGGAAATCCACGCATCCACTGAAAGTCGCCCTTGCGCGGCGTTTGGGCGACGCAATCTGGCAGGTGATGGCGGCGATCGCGGCTTGGCCGCTTTCGCCTCCGTCGCCGACGATGACCGCCTTGGCCCGCCCTGTGGATGACTTCCGCATGGTCATGCTCCATCTTCGTTAAAACGGTCTGAGCTCAATCTCTATCCGGCCGCATTCGATTCCGGGAAAGGCGCGCATGCGCAGCTCGCCTTCGAGCAGCGGTTCATCCACCGTTGATCTCTGTGCAAGATCATCGGTCGCAGCCGCCATCTCAAGCGGCTCGCCCGGAAAGGCTTCGCGCCAGATCAGATCGGACTCCGTAAAAATCCCTTGCCAAAGCAACAGTCCCGTATCCAGCGAGAGCGTATAACGTCCCGGCAAAATATCGCCGAAGGATCCAACGCCGCCACTGGATGAAAACTCAAGGGCTCGAACCTCTGTTGTCTCGCCTTCCAGCAAGACGGCAAACCGGGCGGAGGAAATCGATTCATCACTCCCGTCCCGAATCGCCTGTTGATGTTCTTCTTGCCATTCCCGGCGGGAGCCGATGAGTTCCAACGCCGCCGTTTGGGCGCTTGCGTCTCCCCCAAATGTTCCGCGCGTAAGATCATCGATCAGTTTCTTGACGATGATCTGAATCAACGCCTCCCGGTCCCGCGAGGCCTCGCGCGGCGATTGCGACGCGGCGGCCATGAACATCTGGAACTGCTTGTGGCCTTGCGCATATTTAGTTTGTTGGCCCAGCCGCTGGATCTCGGCGAACGCCGCCTGCAACGCCTCGGCAGGGCCCGGCTGTTTAAGCGCCCGGACAATGAGGGGGATGAAATAGAGATCGTCAGACATCGCTCGAACTCCCTTCTGCGCAATCCCGATTAAGAACTTCCGTCACCCGCGGCCAGACCCCGGCCTCCTTGGCCGCTTCGGCGAAATGCGGATGATTCGAGAGCGCCCGGGCGGTGTTGAGCCAGAGGTCGGGAATCCGCGCCTGAGGATCCTCACTGAATCGCTCCCGCCAACGCCTTCCCGCGAAACGGCTGAACGAAGCCTTGCTCAGTCCAAAGCGCTCTGCGATCCGCCAGTCGCTTGAGTCGGAGCTTTCAAGACTATCGAAGACTTCGAGAATCATTCGACGGAGCCGCTTCGATCCGATCGACCGAATGACGGGACGCTGCAGGAGAATCTGAGAGGCCTTCTCTTCAGCGACGACCGTGGCGAGTCCCTCGACGCTGAACCCGTAGAGAAACGCCCACGAATCCAGGCGACCGGAAGAGGAAAGCGAAGTGGGAGACGTTTCGCTTTCTTCCAAGCGGACGAATCGCCGTTTGTGCAGCCCGGCGTCGATGATCCGCTGAACGCGTTCCTTTTCTCCCGGCCTGTGTGGATCGGGATTCTCTACGTTCTCCTCAAGCCAAACCCGTCGCTGCTGGCCGGGAAACTCCTTAGGGAAGATCACGTGAATCGCGGCCCCGTTGACCTTCCACTCATAGCGCGAGACGAAAGGATTGGCCGAGCGACGCGCCTCCTTAAGCGACAACGCGAAGTGTCGTTCGACGAGCCTTTGGAGCAGCCTGGACGCAACGCGCTCTCCTTCGATCCGGCCCATCGAAGCACGCTCGGACTGACAAGCCGTGTAGTAATCCAGAAAGGCTCGGATGTAGTGGCGGCAGTCAATGCCCTTCGTTTCCTGTTTGCCGGTGAGCCCTGCCCCCGAGCGCCCATTGCCTCCGGGAAGCCGGCTGAATTTATCGATCGTCAGGTCGTAGGCGGACTCAATGATCTCGTCGGACGCTGCGCGGCGCCGACTAAGCCCGGCCAGTTCGGCGGCCCGAAGGAACGCAATAAACTCAGCGCAGCGGAGCGGCTCGTCGCTGCGTCCCTTAAACGGCGTTCGATGGTTGTGAAACTCCCTGTGCGCAGCTGGATCCCCTGCGTCCACGACCAGTTCCAGCAAGGAGACAAAAGACAGAGCGCCGTATGGGCGGGAACTATTTGGCGAGAATCGATGCATTCTAAATCCTCCAGATGAAACCGGGCTCGGGCCCTTCTTCGGCGCGCTTGTGGTTAAGCAGCCGCTTGAAGGCTTGAAGCGCGCGCCCCATTGCATACGAGTACCACTCCTCGGTTATTGCGCGGCTCTCTTCAAGCGCCGCATACCGCCGCTTGACAGCCTGATTATGATCAACGGGCGACTCCTCGCCGCTCACGCGGCCCGCGTGCAGAAGCAGGAAGGGATGGCCCACCGTTCCTCCCTCATGAGATTCAATGTGGATGGCGATATCCAGGTGCTTTAACTCGCTGTCCCCGCCAGATAGGATAAGGGTTGGCGTTTCGCGAATCGGATCGGCGTTCGCCCAGCAAAGAGTGCCAATACTGCTTGCCAGGGCGGCTTCTTCATCCAGGACCTGCTCGACCTTTGAAGCCAGTTCGTCCAGCGAGAGCCGGACACCCGGGCAGGGGATTTCCTGGCCCTCGGCCAGAATCCAACGCCCTTCAAATCGCCTGCCAAGATCGTTGCCGGCTTTCAAGACATCCATCAAAGAGGTTTCTCGCGCGGGGCCGATGACGTGGCGGCCTTGCTGAAAAGCCGCGATATTCCGGTGGAGGATTTCCGCTCGATCGAGAATCTCCTGATTACAATGGCCGGTTGGAATCTTCTGGTAAAATGCCAGGGCCTCTTCGAACCAGCCAAGCCGCTCCCACAGGCGCCCAAGGCTTGCCAATTCAGTCGGCGAAGCGTCGGCTCGCAGCTCTCCGAGTCCAAGGCGCGCCCGGAGTTCCTCGACCGGGTCGTTTTGAGCCAAGGACCGCTGCAAGGCAAGACCCAGCGCCTCCTCTTCGCGGCCCAAGGCCCGCAGTTGACAAACGCACCTATCCATCTCTTCATACCGCTTTTGGCCGAGCATCTGCTGGGCTTCCCACAAGACTTGGACGACCTCTGCTTCCAGCAGATCTTTCCGCGAAGGACCGACTACGGCTCGGTAGTCTTCGCCCTCCACGCGCGAGACGACCCGAAATTCATCTTCGCCAAGAACGCCGATCATGGCTCTTCCACCTTGGCTGATGCGAAGCGCCATTCTTCGGCCGGGATCGAGCGTGGCCAGCCCCAGCGTGCCGTCCGGCACGCGGATGGCGCCGCAGGGCTTCTCGGAATCCGGCTGCCAGAGACGAAGACAGGGCTCTTCGTATCCAGCGGTAACCAACTGCCGGCCCATCTCGGCCACTGCGAAGAAGTTGCCCTCGTGAGCCTCCAGCGCCGAGACGCTCGAAGAGTCCGGATCGTAAAGGACCAACTGGCCGCCGCGCGCCGCGTAGCAGACCGCCCCTGCGCTTTCCCACCAAGTCAAATTGACACAGGCATTCTTTGAAGGGGGTGCGGGCGCGTAGTCTGTCCGCAATAGTTCTCCGCTCGGCAGGGACCACCGTAGCAGCTCGCCCCCCGATGACAGTCCAAGCAGCTGCCCCGTGTCTAGAATAAGCAAACTGCAGATTATCCCCTCCGGTTTTGGCAACGCCGTGGGAGGCGCCTCCAGGAAATCCACATCCCACAGCAAACACCGCCCAAGGGCGTCGCCCACCGCGAGATGCGATGCGTCCGTCCAGCAAAGCGTTACCACCGGCGCCCCGTGGGACAGATCGACAGAGGCGTGGGGAAACTTCCCACCCGACTTTTCCGCAGGGTGGAACAACCGGATATTCCCGCTCCTTGTCCCCGCGGCGAATCCCTCGCCGTTGGGCATCGGCGCGATGGCGTAGACGCTCTCTCCCAGAGGCAAGGCGCAAGGGGGGAGTCTGTCCCATGGGTCGGCGTCGATACGGAAAACCGTTATCCCCGGTCTGCCGCCGCCGGCGCCAAGGCATGTCAGGAGGGGAAGAGTTGAAGTGGGTCGGGATGTTGGTTCCATTTTCTCTTCCTTACAGGACCGGCGGAGGGCCGCCGCCAAAACCGGGCGGCCTTTGGGGCAATGGGAGCTGAGATAAGCCGATCTCTTCCGCAATTCCCGGCGAAGCCGCAGTCGGGTCCATCCGGCTTATTAGCTTATCCAACTGCGCCAATATGCATCGCATCTGATCCACACGGACAGCCTGCTTCTGCGCCGCCTCGGAAAACGCCGCTCGCGAGGACGCCAATTGCAGTCGGCGCGCCTGGCGCTGAATCGTTTGCAGATCGTCCTCCCGCCGTTCGAACTCTGTCTGGCCATCTTCTCTCAATTCTCCGGCTTCAATCCCAAGGGCGGCTATTCGTTGGCGCGCGGCCTGCCTCTCCGCCTCACGAAGATCGTATTGAAATGGCTCCCATGGCCGGCGCGGCATGATCAGCGCAGGCGCATTCAAAATCCGCTCCAGCCGGGCGAACTCAAGCCCAGCCCGCGAAAGGAAGCGACACAATTCCGATTCAATGTCCACTTCCGGCTCTATCGTCTCGCTGAATGAATTCCCTTTCATCTTCACACGCCCTCCCCTGGACGGACCGCGCCGTGCACCTCGGCGTAGAGTTCCTGATAGTCGTCCTCGCTCTGGCGGATCGTCTCCTCGAGCCGCTCGATATGACGATCGAGAAAGTCCTTGTCGTTGCGCGCACGGTCCAACGCTTCCTCCAGTTCCCGCAGGTTCTCACGGGTATTTACACGGCCGGCCGCGTCGCGAATCGTCTCGACGTCGCGCTCCACAGACTCGGAGCCTTCCTCAAGATCCTCGGCGCTCTCTTGGCCCTCGGCATGCGTCTGCTCCAAGGTCTCGCTGTCTTCGTCAAACAGCTCGGTGGCCGCCTCTTCCGCCTTCTCGACAGACTCGAACACTTCTGCCGCGCCTTCTTCGGTCCCACCGCCTTCAATCTGCTCCAAGGTCTCCCGCGTAACGACAATATCGTCCCGCTCGCGTCCCAGACCCTCTTGCGTTTTCTGAATCTCATTGTCGGTCTTACGGACGTCCTCGCGGACATCCTCCCTACGGCGGATTCTCTTTGTTTCCGCTTTCATAATAGCGACTCCTTGCAGGCGTTGGGGCCTGGTGGCCCCATTTGCCTTTCGATAATTTGCAGCGCGCCCCGCGCCGATGGCGCCAGGGTGTTTTCGAACCGTTTTCGAAGAGATTCCCGCAGGCCAGGCAGTGGCTCAAGAGCGGGGATCCCTTCGGGAATGGGCTCTCCCATTAGCGGACGGTATGACTCCCTGCGGAATGCCGACAACCGGGATTCGATCGACCCATGGAGCCGCTGGGCCTCGCGTTCCAACCGAATGCGCTCTTCAGGGCCAGTGTTCATGCCGAGCCGGCTGTCAAGTTTTGCCGTTTCAGCCAGCCAATCGCGCAACTCGCGGGCAAACTCCGCCATCCGTTGGTTGAGCAGCATCAGTTCTTGCGATCTGCGCTCGGACGCGTCTTTCCGCCACCACGGCTCTTTCTTGACGATCTCCAACAGTTTTGAATCCTCGGGTGGCTTGGACGGCCCTCTCTCGCGGCGCAAATCGACCGTTCGCAGTTTGCGGGGCCGGTAATAACCCTCGGTGAAGAAGAACGCCTCTCCCGGCTCCAGACGGGCCAGCTCCTCGGCTTCCGCCGGGCTCAAGAGCATGGTGTCGGCCAGCAGATCGCGGTCCTTCGCGGCGGTCTGGCGGAAAGCAAGCTGAGAGCCTGCGTTCGCGATGACCGCTGGGGAGATGGCGCTGGCATGCTGGTCCGCGATCACGATCCCTACTCCCGCCGCCCGCATCTCGGCCATCATCCGGCAG
>SDBV01012852.1_pt1 | contig 10691 bp, 34 predicted proteins | sample 2277081 | NCBI WGS metagenome assembly SDBV01 (sample SAMN10402039, study PRJNA504765) | marine sediment metagenome | isolation source: marine sediment core GS10_PC15, 223 cmbsf | place: Arctic Ocean: Southern Knipovich Ridge | collected 2010
CTTCATATCCTTGCCAAATAATTTTGTTCCTTCTGCATGCCATTCTTCAAAAGTTAGTTCTCTTGTCATTGTCCTATAAAAGCAAATCCTCCATCTAATGTTATGAATTCTTTTAAAATTATAGTATCATTAATTGTTTTGCTGCAGAATTCTCTTTCATGATTATTAAAAGCCTTAGTAAAAGACATGTTATTTTCCTGGCAGAAATCTTGATAATTTGAAGTTTCTATTGTTTGCAAACAAATTATTATCCCAATGATTATAATAAATACTGCTAAAATTCCTAAGACAACATTTGGTTTTATTAGAGAATAAATTAATCCGCCAAAAGCTAAAATTATTACAATTATTGCGGCTATGAATTCTATCATTGTTTTTTCTCCTTGTATTTTCTAATCATATATTCAGCTCCTACTCCAATAGCATATGTTGCTACAAAAAAAGGAATCCAGATATTAAAGGCAAAATTAAATGCTTCTATCCATACCATTATTTTTTCTCCCTTAAATTCTCATAAGCTGTATTGTGTGTAGTTTTGAGTGCATTTGTTAGTGCATTTTCTAAATCTAATGTATCTGGAATATTAACTAATGATGCTTTCTCATATATCCCTAAATTTATTGCCCATCTCATTATTACATTTTTAATTATTTCTTCTTTTTTTGTTAATGTCTTTGATGCTAAACTATAATATTGCCATGTGCCACAAGAACATTTATATCCCATATCTTTTGGGGTTAATTGTTTTCTACATTTTGGGCATAGTAATCTTTCTTTCATTCTTCGCCTGCCTTTTGTGTAGTTCTAAAGAATAAAAATCCACCTTCTGCCCAAACCATTTTATAAAGATAATCATTATGTGCATTATTAACAAATTCTTTATCTATAATCTTGCCTATTAATCTATGCGCATTATTTTCATCAATATATGTTACTAATAATTCCCAAATTAAGCCCTCCCTATTACTTGGTGTAAATTTCACATTTTTATTATCTACTAATTCCCATTTCATTGTTTTTTCCTATATTTTACCTTTGCTTCTTGTATGAATTTAATTAAAGCAGAATGAAATTTTTTATGATTAAGCTTAGAGTTAGTAGTAGCAAATAATAATCTTAAAAAATCCTTTGCAAAATAACCTCTATAAACAAAAGCTATGAAATTTTTGATGTAATTAACTTCATTTAGAGTTTTATTATAAGATTCCTTTAGGTAATTGCTCCTGGTCTTTCTTAATAATTCTTCTAAGAGCTCTTTTGTTTCAAGCATATTTTTATCAAGAGCATTATAAATTTCAACTTTTGTTCTATTTGCTTTTTCTATTACCTTTGGATTTGTCATTGTTCTTTTTTCCTTTGGAATGTTAAAATTATCATTTTATCATCAAATTTTTTTAATCTAAATTTCTTAAAAATATCTTCTATCTTTGAATAAACAATTTCTCCTGTATCTAATCTTAAAATGGTATGAGATATATCTTGAAATTTAATAGAATCCATTACTTGTAATATTGCAACACCAACCTTGTTTCCATTAAGTAGAATTTCAAAATCCTGGTCAAATAATTTATGGTAAAAATTCCATTTTTCATTACTATATTTTCTAATGGTTGTAAAAACATCATTGTTAAGTTTATTATTCCAGTTATGACAGAATTTTATTTGGTTCATTCTAAATAACACCTATCCATAACACAATCTGTGGCTACATGTTTTTTATCAAAGCAATTTGAAGGAAGAAAAGAAGATTTAATTTCTTGCTGTAATTCCCTTTCCTTTTCCCATTGTATTGCGGCAAAATTCTCTAATCTATCCATAGCATAAGTTTCATTAAATCCTATATGGACTTCTTCAATATTTGTATTCTCTATCAAGGTTTGAAATCCAAAAAAGGCAAAAGTAATTGCTGCAATCATTGTAAGAATACTACCTATTAAAACTCCAATGCCTATACATAAAGAAATTATTTGTTTAGTTTCCATTACAATTATTTCCCCATCTGCTTAATTCAAAGAATCCTGGAAAATCACAATAATCCTCTAAATTTAAATAATTAAAATATACTCTTTCTAAAGTATGATTTTCATAATTTGGTCTTACACAACTTTGTCCAAAATAATCTTCATATTCATAACTTGAATTAGGGAAGATATAGTTGCAATAATAATCTGTGTTATTAAGTCCATATATAGAAACTATCCTTCCTCCTAAAGCTAAAATAATTAAGAATATTGTAACCATGATAATTTCTTGTGTTTCCATTATCTGTTTATCTCACTCAAATAGAATTTATTTTCCTTATCATAAACTTCTCCTGGTTTGGTTGCAGCTTCAACCACAATATAAACATATCTAACATTATCTTCATAATTAATACAACTCATGGAATGAAAGAAACTAATTTCATTAACTACTTCATATCCTAAACTTTCACAAAACTCTGCAGCTTCTCTATTGCTACCTTGTTTTTCTTCATAATAGTAAAAACCATTAAATCCTATAAAAATAACTATTATTATTATTATAAGGAACAATAGACGAGCGACGACTGCTTTTTTATCCATCTTAGAATTAGTCCTGGTTCTGTTTTAATTTCTTTAATTCTTTTTTTACTTCCTCATAATAGACATTTCTTTTAGTCATTACAAATGTAATCATTAGTTGCCATAGCATCATACCAATTAAAATTAATGTTACAAAATCTTCTGCAATATTTTGTAACTCTGATGCTTTAATTATTAAAAAAATATATGTGAAAATAAATATAAAAAGAAACCAACAAAGGATATTGCTTAAAGTTGAATGTAATTTTTTCAACTCTGGATTTTTGAAATCTCTTTTAACAACTTTTTTAAATCTTTTTTTACTTGGCATCCTTAATCTCCCTGAAATGAACTTTCCTATGTTGAGGAATACATATTAAAAAAAGAATCATATACCATATTATCATTGAAAATAAAGCATATCCAAAACTTCCCCATGCAGCATATAAGGACATTACACTAATTACTATTGAACAAATAAATAATCCCTTATAAGCCTGTTTATCTATATCCCATTCAACAACTTTTTTAAATTTCTTAGTGCTTGGCATCCTTAATTTCCTCCCAATATACTTTTTTATTTTTGTAACCATAAAATAATGCCCATAATAAAACTAAAAGATTAATTCCTGGAATCATGCCTAAAATACAAAATATAATTAAATCTTTATCATTTATGGGTCTTGAATCTCTATCTTGATAATGTATTTCTGTGTCCCATTCCTTAATTTTTTTAAATCTTTTTTTAGTTGGCATCTTTTGTTTCCTTCTTTTTTTGTGATTGCATAAATTCCTCTACAATTCCTGTTATTTTATTCATTACTTCTAATCTTTGTTTCTTTGTTAAAAATTGAGTTAATCCTAATTTTACAGAATCTAAAGCACAATACATTTGATTTAAAACATTAAAACAATAATCCCCCAGAAATCCTTGATAATATAAATTCATTGATTGTTCTAATTCTTTTATTTGAATTGTTGTTATAGTTTCCATGCTTATTCTTATTTATTTAGATAACCTTTGTTTATAAATGTTTAGTTTCATGAACATAACTTTTAACATCATATTAAACCTACTTTTCTAAAGGATTGTGCTACTATGCCTATTCCAGTTACTAATATTGTTATAATAAACATTGGAACAACTAATGCTAATACTGCTGCATTTGCGCCTGCAACATTTCCTGCATTTTCTACTTCGGTTATAATAGTTGGTAATAAATTAAAACCTATCAAAATTGTTATAAAGCCTCCTATTAGATTACCCAGAAATCCGCCTTGATATTCTTGTTCTTCTTCTGGTTCTGGGTCTGGTTCTTCTTCTCTTAAAGTTAATTTATCTCTTATATCCTCATAATGTTGAATTGATTGAGATTTTCTTTTATGCCTAAGTAAGAAATATAAACAAATTGCAAATCCTATTACAACTAATACACTTATAACTACATTATAAATTAACATCCTCTCCTAATCAAGTTTTATTTTTGGACACTTACTTGTATCTTTTTCATTAACAAAGAATTTTTCTTCTACAAACTTAAACATATTTGCTAAGAGATTATTTGGGAAAGTTTTTACAGATAAATTATACTCTTTAACAACACCATTATAATCTGTTCTTGCAACATTTATTCTATCTTCTGTGATTCTTACTTCATCTGATAATTTATTATATTGTTCAATGGCTTTTAATTCTGGGTATCTTTCAAACACTACTAAAAGCTTTGAGAAAACACCATCAAGCTTATCCATCTTCTTGGATTGTTTAGCTTGAGTATTGCCAAAGTTTCCATTTCTTGCCTGGATAACTTCTTTTAAAGTTGATGCTTCAAATTTCTTATGAGATTTAACTGCTTGAACTAAATTATAAAATAAGTCTGCCCTTCTTTGATACTCTGTTAAAATATTAGCCCATTGATTTTTGATATGCTGCTTTCCTGCAATAAAAACATTATATGTTCCAATAGTCCATGCAATAGAACATACTCCTAAAAATACAAAAACTGCAGCAATTATTATTCCTATCATTTTTACTTTCTAAATTATTGAATTAATTGAGTTTATAAACATTGTGTTTCATGAACATAACTTTTTTATTCATATCTTAATCTGTTGAACATAACTTACTGAATTCCATTTCAAAGTTTTCCTGTATTTTTTGTTCTGGTTTATTCTGATTCCTAAGCTTTTTTATTAATTCTTTTTGCCTTTCAATGAATTCTTCTAATTTTTTATATGCTTCTGAATATGGAATAGCATTATTGCCTTTTGTCCATTTATCTAAAAGAAAATTCTTGTCTGTTCTTGTTAGAGCAAAACTAAACTTCTTTGGTTTGTTACCTATAATTTCTCCTTTCATTTATCATCTCCCCTTTTTTTAATCTTTGATAAGTAGCGCATGCTTCATAATCCTTTGAACATAAATATAAAAGAAAGTGAGAGTTTCCTGCAGCTCTACATTTATCAAAGTGTTGGCATACTCTTTCAAGGTCTGAATTTGCAACTGGACTAAACATTTGATTTTTCCTTTGGATTTATGAGGGTTTTTTCTATTTTTCTTAATCTCATATAACATTTAGTTATTAATCTATCAACTTCTGTTAAATTTCTTTTACAATAATGTATCTGTTTTTTTAAGTCCATTTGGTTTTCTCCATAAATTTAAGATTTGAGTTATCTCCTTATTATCTTTTCTTAACATATCCCTTAATCCTTTATCTAACATTGTTTTCTCTCCTTATTACTTAATCTTTCATGCCATTCATTTAAATCATCTACATAAGTTCCATCTTCCCTAATCATCATAGTTGGTTCTCCAAATTTAAACATCACAATAGGAGGTTTTGGATTTCTTTTTGCAATTAAATTTTCCATCATAATCCTCTCATTCGTAACTCCTTTAATACATAAGGATAATTTCTAAGTATATATTTCTTTTCATCTTCTGTTAATTGTGCATGATAAGCTCTTGCTTTTTTTACTGCTCCACATTCTCTATCTCTTACTAAGGTTATAAATTCCTGTGCTTTTTCTTCAAGGTTTTGCATTTGCTTCTCCTAATACCCATCTTAAAACATTCTCTCTGGCTAAATTTACTCTATATCCTAAGTCTAATCCTCTATGCTTATTAACTGCCTTTGCTGTTAGATATTTTTTTATTCTTGCCCTTATTTCTTGTTCAGATTTGATTACCATTTGCATATATTAACTATTCTTTTTTTCTTTTTATGCCTCCAATTTTTGCTTATTTGTCCATTGGAATTTTTATACAAACATTTCCTGCATCTTGTTGAGCGCTTTTGCTTAGGGTCTCCACACTTGCAAGTATCATAATTATTATATTGGATTCTGCATTTTGGAGAACAGAATTTTTTATTTGCTTTAGGTTTGAATTCTTCTTTGCATTTGGGATTAAAACATTGTTGCATTATCATAATTTCTTTTTGATTTGTTCTTTTAATTTATCTCCAATATTCTTATCAAAGCAGGATTTATGCAGGCTACCAATAGTTCTGCTACCATGTATTCTATTTACTCTTTCCTCAACTAATTTTATAACTGTATCTCCACCTAATATTATTTTTCCACACATTAGACACATTCTATTATTTCTTATCATTTTTTTTATCTGAAATCATTTAAATTAGATTGTTTATGAAGTTTTTGAATGTTGTGTTTTATATTTACTGTCCTTGTTAATCTTCTAACTGCCTTTCCTAATTCCTGGATTGCTGCAATATGTGATTTCATGTTTTCTGCAAAGATTAACTGGTTTGTTTGAATTCCTTGTTGGCTTTGTTGTATTCCATTCATTGTATTTAAAACAAACTCTGGGGTTACTTTCCATTTAGTTCTTTCTTGGGAGTTGAAAAATCCTTGTGCTCCTAAACTATTTGGTAAGGCATCTTCATTTAATGTTTCTGCTTCTTTTAGATTTAAAGAGTTATCAATCAAAAACCATAATCCTTTGTCATTATATACATAAATTTTCTTGCCAGTTTTATCACATTGTATTGCCAGAGCATTGTTAATTAGTCCATAGTGAGAGCGCCTTACATTAAAATAATAATTCTTATTAATCTGTAATGAAATTTGTAATCTGTTCTCTATGGCTCTTAAAATCGTTAATAGGCTATCAATGGCTAATTTCTTTGATTCTACTGCATTTGTTCCAAAATAACTATCTGAATCATAAATTGTTAGATGTGTATTTGCAAGCCATACCTTCTTTCCTTTAATTATAATTCTTGGAGTTCTTTTTGTGATTCCTACTAATTCAAAATCAATATTATGCTTCTTCAATATATCTATTCTATCACTCCATTTATGAATGTTAGGTAGTTTTACTTTCCAGATAAAAGCATGTCCTCTGGTTTCTTTTTTTGGTTTTTTGAGTTGTTGGGGTAAAGTGTCCTTAGTTGATTTTATAGGAATTTGAAGTTCTTTTAGAATTTCCCAAGTGCCATATCCTATCCTTCTAATTATTCCTTGCTTCTTTAATTTATCAAGGTAATAGCTTAAATTAGAAATAGAAATATTATGCTTCTTAGATATTTGAGAAGGTCTAAGTCCAGTCTTTAATTCAGCAAAAACCATAGCAACTTCAAATTTATTTTTTTGAAGTTCTCTACTTGATTTTTGAACTTCTTTTGCCTCTTTTTCTTTTTCCATGTTATCTTTCAATATAAGGTTCTTCATGCCTGCATCTTGGATTTCTGCATCTGTGAAGTGTTCTTGTATATAATGGTTTAATATTTGCTCTATCTCCTAAGTCCATTAGAGAACCGCATTTGCTGCAGAATTTTAATTGTTCAACCTTTCTTAGTTCAGCTTTCATTTTTATTAATTTCATCTCCCCAAGCATCCCAACCATCAACTTTTTCTCTTGCAAATAATTCTATTCTTGGCAAATCTCCAAACAATTCAACTATCTTATCCCTTACTTCATCTGGCTTTCTTGAATGTTCCCTAATTGGTGATTCAATAACTGAATGAACACTATGGCTTAATCTTGGTAAAACTTTTCCCTTTGTTCCTAAGATGCAAATTTCAGGATTAGCTCTTGTATAAAATCCCATTCCCCAGAAATTTGTATTTGCTTTTTTATTCTTCTTAATCCAAGTAAATGCCATAGTCTTATATGTGAATCCCCATGCTTCTAATAATGCAATTCCTTCTTTTAATTTTGGAAAAGTAACCCACATTAAACAAACACAATCTTCTGCAGAAATTTCTTTAACTGGTATTTTACACATATCCTCAAAAGTCATGCAGCTATATTGATTTCCAACCCATCTTGATTCTTCTCTATCTTTATGCCATTTATCCGAATAGTTTTTAAATTGCCATGCAGGGTCTGCATAGATTATTGGATATTTTTTATTTGGGAATTCTTTTTTCATTCTATAATCTTAAACTTTATTTCTGCTTCATTTAATAAATCAATAGTTTCTTTTGAGATATGATGAAAGATATTTCTTTTAGAAGAACAAATTAAATCTTTATTTGAATTCATAATAATACTAAATCCTGCAATTTTTTCTGCCCTGTTTCCTGTAAATTTAATTACATAAGTTCTATTTCTTTCTTTTAACATCTTCATAATTTCTTTATATTTTTTCCTATTCATCTTAGCATACTAATTCCTTAACTTGTTTATCAAGCTCTTTTAAATTTTCACTTAAATCATCTAATCTTATAAGTTCCCAATGAATTCCTAATTTGTTGTATATTGCAAGAGTTTCTTTTAACCACTTCTTAGTTACACCACTTTGGATTTCATAGCAAATAATTTCTTTGGTTAATTCGTTATAATGGAGAACATCACAAGTCTTTCCTGGAAATCTGTGTTCTGTGTAAATAATCTGGTATTGCTTCTTTTTTTGATATTTAAGCTTAAGTTCTTAACTACTAATAATTTTACAACCTCATGCTTTACAAAGGCATCTGATGGGTTATTTACTCTGACCTTAAATAAATTTTCCCAGTTCTTATGTATTTCCATGTTCCTCTTTTTTTAACTAATCCTCTTTAATTTATATATTTGTGTTACAACTCAACAGAAACAAGGAATCAAAGTAAAACTGGCAACCTTACCTATCATCTTCCTGTGTTACATAAAAAAAAAGTGTTATACATTACAATAACTCTAATTTATTCTCATATATTTTTTCCAGTTTATGTTGCCGCTTTACAGCGCATTGAAATTTAGTTTCTGTTGAATATGAATGTGAAAATAAAAAAATAAAAAAAATAATAACAATCTTTGATTATCTCCTTTTCTTTGCAGGCTTTTTCTTAGTAGTTTTCTTTACTGGCTTCTTAACTTGTTTTTTTACTGCAGGCTTTTTTCCTGGAACTTTTGTTAATACTAACTTAACTTCATCTCCTTTTTTCAAATTCAAAGGTTTAACTAATTCACTTCTTTGTCCGCATGATAATTCAAGGGAATTTCTTTCAAAATATATTTTACCATCTGCAATATCCACTACTTTTAAATTTACTTCTTTCATATTCTTAACCTCCTTTCAATGATAATTAATTTCATGTTAAGTTATTCGGTGTAGCGGATTTAAATGTTGAAGTTCTAATTTTGCATAAGCTTCTTTCCTGGTCTTGATAAAATCCTTTAGAAATTCCTTGTCTTTCTCCTTATAAGAGAATCCAAAACCAAATAACTTTTCCTCAAGCCTTTTTAATTTATCTTCTAATACTTCAATCTCTATTTTTTCTGAATTCATCATTTGTTTAATTAATTTTGTTGTCATTGATTTAATAACTCCTTATCTTCATATATATTTCCGATTACTTCCAATCCTTTTTTATCATTATCTCCTATCACAAAAAAAGAAACATTATCTCTGACATCAGAAGGATAAATTCTATGCCAATTAAATGCTTGAAAATAAGGATGCATTCCAAATCTAATTACCCCTATTTCATCATTCCATTTAACTATATCTTCTTCATAAATCTCCTTATCATTCTTGTCTTTAATTCCTGTGAATTGCATGATTTCAAAAGTTTCTGGATTATCTAAAATTGCTGCAAAACTGTCTGTTGCAACATAACATTTTGATTTATATAATAATTCATCTGTTACTGGATTTGGATGTCCATTATAAATATTTTGAACATTCCAAATCATTTCTTCCTGGCTTTTATCCCAAGCTCTGAATTTAATTTCTCTTGTCATTGTTTATAAAACTTTTTTAATTTAAATGAATCTTTACCGCTCTTTATTTTTAAATCATCTTCTGCTTGTTCGTATGCTTTTTTCCAATTCCTTTCTATAAAAAAACTTATTTCAAAGATTATTGCTTCAAATAAATCAACTATAATAAATGTCCATAACAAGAATCCTATTACACATACAAAACATAATGCAATTAATACTAAGAATCCCAAACACCAATATCCAAATGCATTTGTTGAATCTGTAAAAGCAAAAATTAAATCTAAACCAATGCCAATAAGATAAGGTAAAAATATAATGCCTAAGATTATTCCAAGAGCTGCAGCAACTTCAAAAGCCTTATTTTTAATAAATTTCTTTCTGGCTAAGTCTCTGACTTGTTGTTTTTGTTTTTTAGTTATCCTTGCCATTATAATCTCTCCAAAATAATTTAATTTCCTGGTCTGATTCAGAACAAATAATAAATAACTTTTCATCATAACTTAAATAATTTCCTTTATTGCAGGCATATTCATTCATCTTTGCTACATCTTCTCCGGCAACTTTAAATGCCTTTTCAAAAAATTCCCTATCCTCTTCTAATAATTTAATCTTATATTTATAATCATCTTCAAGAGCTTCTGTATAATTTTTAACATAATTGTTAAGTAAAGTAATAGCACAGAATATGATAAATACTATTGTTGCAGATACTCCTATTGCATAAAAAAAACTTGGTTTATTTTTATTTTTATCTACCATTGTTAAGCATACATTATCAAAGCTGAATAACAAACTTTCCAGAGGAATCTTGTTTTCTGATATTTAATATTTATCACTATTTGCTTCTTAATGAAATCATTTACAATTCCTTCAAAGTGTGCAAGTTCTCTTTCTTCAATTACTTTTATTTTCATAGTGCATTATCCTCAACTTCCTGGCTTTTTTCCTTCTTAGATACAGTTGGTTTAAAT
>SDBV01012853.1_pt1 | contig 10689 bp, 9 predicted proteins | sample 2277081 | NCBI WGS metagenome assembly SDBV01 (sample SAMN10402039, study PRJNA504765) | marine sediment metagenome | isolation source: marine sediment core GS10_PC15, 223 cmbsf | place: Arctic Ocean: Southern Knipovich Ridge | collected 2010
ACGAAGCTAACCGAATCGCTCGCCGCCCTCGACGCGCAGGTCGCCAACTTCCCGGACGAAGGCAAGTCCGGAGGAGGGGAGGCGTAGCGATGGATCTTTCAGAAATTCGGACCAGGCTGCGCACAGACCTGCATGACGAGGACGCTGCGAACTATCGCTGGACCGACGCCGAGCTGGACCGCCACGTCGATCGCGCCGTCCGCGAGTTCAGCCTCGCGCTGCCGCTGGAGGCGACGGCGACGCTGACGACCGCCGCCGGCAGCCGCGATCTCTCAATAGCCTCGTTGAGCGATCTGGTGGCGATCGAAGCGGTGGAGTATCCCGTCGGCCAGTACCCGCTGTCGTTCGTGCGGTACTCGGTCTGGTTGAACACGCTCACGATGCTGATCGACAGCACGCCGTCCGGGGGTGAGGACGTCAACGTCTACTACACGACGCTGCACACGCTCGACGTCTCGTCATCGACGATACCGCCGCGGTTCGAGGACGTCATCGCCGGCGCCGCCGGAGGTTACGCTGCCGTTGAGTGGTCATCGTTCGCGACGAACCGCGTTAACGTAGGCGGGCAGGACGTCTGGCGCGACTACCTGGCGTGGGGACGGGAACGCCTCGCCGACTTTCAGCGCGCCCTGGCGAAGCACGGCCGGCGCAACGCCGTCCGTGTCCGCCGCCTCTATCCGCCCGCCGCCGCGCCGGCGGACCAGTCCACCGTCCAGGGGCCGTAGCGTTGCGCAGCATCTCGCCGACGTTGCTCGCCGCTCAAAAGAGCGTCTCCTCGGAACCGTACCTCAAGGTCGTGCTGTACGACCGCGTCGGCGGCGTCAGGCGGCTGGCCTTCGAGCGCCTGTACACCGGGGACGAGCCGGAGGGCTACCACGCTGCCGCAATGCCCGCCGACGGCTCGCTCATTCGTTCGCGGGTGGACGGCGGGCGCGTGTACTACCAGCGCGTGACGAGCCCCGGTCCCGGAAGCACGTTCTCGTCCTGGACGGACCTCGGAGCCGTCGCCAGCGCCGATACCGCACTTTGCGCGGACGGCTCGCGCGTGCTCCTCTTCTACGTCGACACGGACGGCACGACGGTCCGCGTCCGCGAGAGCACCGATCACGGTGCGACGCTCGGCGGCGCGGTCATCGCGGCGCCGGCAGCGGGAGCCGTGGCGTGGCTAGCCGCCGACGTCAAGTCGAACGGCGACTCCGTACTCGTGTACTCGGTCGGCGCGACGGTCTACCGTGCGAAGCGGACGTCGGGCAACTGGGGATCACCGATCGCCTGGACGAACTCCGTGGCCTCGGTGGACGGCCTGGCCTGCCACCACCAGGCGGACTGGAACGTCGCCGTCGCCGGTACGGACTCGGACGGTCTGGCGTACGTCTGGACGTGCATCTTCGGCGACGGCATCTGGCAGACGGCCGGCACCTGGTCCGCCCTTAGAGAGCTGACCCGCGCCAGCGCCGGGTCGTCCGTCAGCTTCCGGGCGCCGTTCCTGGGCCGGCCGGCGACCCACCGGGCGACGTTCGTCGAGAAGTACACCGGCGTCACGGCGTACAGCCGCGCCTACCACACCTATGGACCGCCGCCGGCCAACTTCGCCGAGAACCGCTGGCGCGAGCCCATCCCGTTTGACCTCGACACGGAGTACGGCCTGGCGATCGCCTTTGACACCAACGCTGTCTGGCTCTGTACGCCCTACGGCGTCTGGCGTGGCCCGCTCGCCGTCGACACGCTCGACGTCACTGCGGACGTCCTTGAGGCGGACGTCACGGACAGGCCGTTTGGCGGCGAATTCCGGCTCGTGATCCGCAACGATGACGGCCGTTACTCAGATGCGCCGTCGCCCCTGCGTGCCGGTGCCGAGATCGAGATCAAGCCCGGCTACCAGACGTCGTTCGGCGCCGAATCCTCGGAGGGGCCGCGTTACTGGATCGAGAGCGTCGAGAGCATTACCGGCGGCGGCCGTGGGGCCGTCGAGGTCCGCGGCCACAACGCCTGGGGCATCCTCAAGTCGCAGCGGCTGCGGCGGCAGTTCGCCTGGGAGGCCGGTGTGGCCACTGTGTTCGACCTGCTGCTGTTCCTCTTCGGGCGTGCCGGGCTCGACTTCTCGTCGGTCAGCGCCAGCCTGCCGGCGCTCACGCTGCGGCCGGCGTTCACTGTCCATGCCGGCGAGTCGGGCCTGACCGCCGTGCGGCGCGTCCTCCGTCCGGTCCCGGACGTCATGTTCCAGCGCGCGGAAGTCGCCTTCCTCAAGAACCCCGTCGCGGCGGAGGCTGTGACGTACTCCTACGGGACGGACCACGATCTGCTTGCCGGGCGCTACCTCGACGTCGCGCCGCCAACCAACCGTGCTCAGGTCTTCGGCGAGGGCGTCTTCGCGGAGGCTTTCGACTGGCCGCGCATCGAGGAGTCGTACGATCGCACGACACAGGTGATCGACGCCAACCTGACGACCGCCGGCGAGGCAGCCGACCGCGCGGACGCCGTCCTGCGGGACGCCGCGATCGACGCCCTCGACGGCCGCATTACCGTGCGCCCGAACTGCGCCCAGGAGCTGTACGACGTGATCGAAGTCACCGACGCGACCGCCGGCCTCGACGCCGCCAAACGCCGCGTCCTCGGCCTCCGCCTCCGCTACTCAGCAGAGAAGGGCGAGTACACCCAGGAACTCGATCTGGGCGGTGTGTAAGCGGGTGTCGGTCGAGCGTGTCTTTGGCAGACTAAAGGGCCCATCGGCAAGCTGGATGACATCCGAACGAGGGAGCTGGGCAAGGTGCAACTGCATGTGTCTATGAGCGTCTTGACTATGTGCGGGTCTGCGTTATCGAGAGTTCTCGGTGGTAGAATCGACGATCTCAGGACGTGTGTGCCTCAGGCGACGTGACGCTCGCTTTTACGCTAGGCCCTTGCTCAACTATGATATCGTTTCAAGTGGAGGCTGAGTCGATGAACATCAAGACTAAGGCTCTTGTGAGGGAGCAGATCGGCGACCCGCGCAAGGTTGCCCGACAACTCCGCAGCTTCCAGAGGGCTGCGCGAGTTCTGTCATCGCATCACCCCCGTCTTATAGATCGTTACCCTAATCAGTGGGTGGCCGTTCATAAGGGGGGCGTGCAAGCGACGGGAAGATCGCTGAGGTCGTTGCTTTCGAAGGTCGATCGTGCTGGCCTGCCAAGGCATGAGGTCATCGTGAGGTTCATAGACAGGAATCAGCGTACGCTGATCCTGTGACATATGCTCCACGGCAGATTTGGAGACACGTCAGGGAGGCCCTACCTGGAGGGTCTTCTCATTCTTACCCGATTGAACATCCGCAGCGAGATTTCATTCTTAGTTGACACAGGTTCCGACGTAACGCTGCTGAACCCACTGGGTGGATTCCGTATGGGGGTAGACTATTCCAGGCTGACTGGCCATGCCGATACTGGCGGAATCGGTGGAGACATGGAGTGCTTCCTCGAACCAGCGTTAGTGGTTTTTAGAGAAGCAGACCGTCTTGTCACATACAACATTGACTACTTTCACATCTCCCACCCAGAGGGTGTAGATGACACGCTGAACTCAATCCTGGGCCGAGATGTCTTAGATCGCCTGCGCATGGTCTATAATCCGTCGGCTGATCAGCTCACATTCACAGTGAAGTCCGCAGATTATTTCAGCCCGCTATAGCGAAACTATCAGTAGGCGGAGGTCGTCGGAGGCAGACTGGTAGTATTGCGGATAATCGTCCCCGCCCCCGGTTGATCTCTACGCCGCCTTCCGCGCGCACTCTCTGAGCTTGTTTGGTCTACCTTCCTGAATCCGAGCAACCGAGCTAAACCCTCCGCTGGCCCGCCACGGGTCGCCCCGCCTCGACGTCCGCGAGGAACGCCTCGATCTCGGCGAGGAACGTCTCGTTGCGCCAGCGCGAACCGTGCGAGCACTCCTCACGCACGACGAGCCGCGAGCCGGCGATCAGCCCGTGGTCGCGTTCGGCGCAGGGCAGGAAGTCGTCCCACTCGCCGATCATCACCAGCGTCGGCGCCGTGATTGACGTAACTCTCTCGGTGAGATCGGGCCGTGCGCAGATCGCGTTCGCGGCACCCACGTAGCCCGCCACCGTCATCATCTCGATGCGCCGGAAGTCGTCCTCGAGCGAGTACGGCGTGACGCCGAAGTGCGGGTCGTTCGCTTCCTTGTACTCCCACTCGCGGATCAGCGTGTCGCGCAGGCCGACAGTCGACACAAGGTGCTGCAGGGCGCTCATCCCCTCCAGCAGCCGGCGCTCCCAGTCGCCGCCCGGTCCGAGATCGGCGGCGTTGCCGCACGTCGTGTCGCAGAGCAGCACCGACTCGCACACGTCCGGAAAATCCACCGCGAACTGCGCCGTGATCATCCCGCCCATCGAGAGGCCGCCGATGTGCGCGCGTTCGATCCCGATCTCCCGCAGGAGTCCCGCCAGGTCCGCCGCGAACGTTGGCAGCGAGTAGGACTCAGGGTCGTCGGGTGCCGTCGTCTTGCCGTGGCCACGCACGTCGTAAGTGACGAGCGGCCGCGTCTCCGCCAGCGGCTCGATATCCGGCCGCCAGAACGCTGAGGCGCTGCTGAAGCCGTGCGTGAGCACGAGCGGCGTGCCCGGCCTGTCCTCGCCGAGCACGTCGTAGTGGACCTCGATGCCGTTAACGGCTGCGGCTGGCATGGTGCTCTTACGAAGGCGATGCGTAATCGGTGAGGCCAGAGAAGTCGACGCCGACGACTGTCTCCTCGCCGACGACCCAGGCGTCATGGCCCGGCGCCACCGCGCACACGTCGCCGGGCTCCACGTCATACTCGCTGCCGTCAGACATGGCAATATGCATACGCCCGGAGATCTGGTGCAGGAAGTGTGATGACTGGCAAACGTCGGCACCGACCGTCGGCCCGACGTGCTCTGACCACTTCCAGCCCGGCTCGAACGTGTACCGGCCGATGGTCTGATCACCGACCGTGACCATCTCCATCTTGCCTTTTTCGAACGTCCGCGAGTCGTCCGGCGACGACAGGTTCTTCTTTTCAGCGGCCATGGCGCTCTCCTCTCTTTCTCTAGCTGGCGAAAGCCGGCACCTGCACCGGCCAGTTGTCGTTCCAGGGCCGCGCCTGTTCGAAGGCGTAGCCGGCCTGGAGGACGAGGTCGTCGCGGTGGCGGCCGGCGACGATCTGCAGGCCGATCGGCAGGTCGTTGTCGCTGAAGCCGGCCCGCACGCTGATCGCCGGGTGGCCGGACATGTTGAACGGCGGCGTAAACGGCACGACGTGCAGCGCGTGCGCCAACTCTTTGCCGTCGACCTCCGTCGGCCAGGCGCCGCGGGCGTCGATCGCGTCGAACGGCAGCGTCGGCGTCAGCAGGAGGTCGTACTTACCGAAGAACTCGGCGAGCTGGTTGATGAGCGTCGCGCGCGCCCGCTGGAGGTCCCCGTACTTGTCCCACGTGACGCGCTCAGCGTACATCGCGCCCTCGAGGAACGACCGGCCGAATCGGTCGCGGTGCTCTTCCAGCTTCTCGTACAGGGTGGCGTAGGTAGACGTACTGGAGATTGCGCCCCAGGCCGAGCCGAGGTCGTCGAAAACGTGGTCCACCTGATCGACCGTGTGTCCCATCTCTTCGAAGGCCTTGACGGCGGACGTGCACTCGCGGCGGACGTCCGGCTCGATGTTCGCGTAGCCCAGGTCCGCGCTCCAGGCGATGCGCAGCTTCTTCGGGAGCTGGTCGAGGATGTCAACGTACTTGTATCCGGGGTGCGGCAGGGCGTTTGGGTCTTCTTCCGACGAGCCGACGACGCAGTCCGTGAAGAGAGCGGCGTCGCGCACGGTGCGTACCATCGGTCCGAGGACACTGTTGTCGACCCAGTCGAGCATCTCCGATGGCCCGCGCGGGATGCGGCCTTGAGAGCACTTGAAGCCGGGCAGCCCCGTCCACGATGAGGGGATGCGGATGCTGCCGCCGCCGTCGGAGCCGGTGCAGAACGGCACCTGTCCCGACGTCACCGCCGCCGACGAGCCGCCGCTGGAGCCGCCGGGCGTGCGCTCGGGGTTCCACGGGTTGCGCGAGACGCCGAAGAGGAGGTTCTTCGTGATCGCCGTGTATCCGAACTCGGGGGAGTTCGTCTTGCCCATGGCGATCGCGCCGGCCGCCTTCAGCCGGGCCACCTCGGTCGAGTCCCACTGCGGGTAGTTGTCGCGGAACGGCACCGACGCGTGAGTCGAGGGGAAGCCCTTCAGGTCTTCCAGCTCCTTGACGCCGAAGCCCAGACCCGCCAGCGGTCCAACATCCTCTCCCTTTGCGATGCGGTCGCCGATATCGCGCGCTTCTGCGAGCAGCTCGTCGCGGTCGCGCATGCCCGTCCACGCGTTGAGCGTCTCGTTGGTCTCGTCGATGCGGTCGAAGCAGGCCTGCATCAGTTCGGCAGGGGAGAGCTGCTTCGTGCGGATCGCCTCGGCGAGTTCGTATGCGGGCTTGAAGTTGAGTTCGGATGGCATGTTGGGGCTCCTCCTGGCGTCGCTTCTGGTGGCGCGAAGCATACTACGCTGGTGAAGAGCCGAAAAGCGGGCGGCCCAGGGCACACGAGGCTTGACATTTTCTGGGGTCAGGTCTATAAACGTAACATAGGTATTCGATTGAATACTTCAATCGACTAGTGCTCCTCACATCGCCGCCGGAACGATGCAATGCGGCCTTTGACCGGCCCGCGAAGCGGACCGGCCGGGGCAGGCAGGAAGGAGTGGAATATGGGTCTCCTGAATAGGCTCCTCGCCCGCGAGGACCCGCCCCCGCCTATCGAAACCTACCTGCGCGAGCAGCACGTCGACTTCTCCGTGCACCACCATTCGCCCGCGTACAGCGCGCAGCGCCTCGCCGCGGTCGAGCACGTCCCCGGCCGCATGGTGGCCAAGGTGGTGATCGCCGTCGTCGATGAGGAGCTGGTCATGCTCTGCCTGCCCGCTCCCTGCCGCGTGGACCTGCTCAAGCTAATGAACACGGTCGCTACGGACAACGTACGTTTCGCCCGTGAGGCGGACTTCGCCGAAGCCTTCCCGGACTGCGAGGTCGGCGCGATGCCGCCGTTCGGCAACCTGTACGAAATGCCCGTGTACGTCGACAGGCAACTCGCCGCCGACGAGCGCATCGTCTTCCAGGCCTGCCGTCACACCGACACGGTGGAGATGGCGTTCGCGGACTTCTCGCGGCTCGCGCACCCGACCGTCGCCGAACTCTGCTGATCGACGCCGCCGACCCCTCGACTGAGCGCCGCCCGCGCCTCTATAATGGCCCGAGTAGAACGCACATTCGATAGCCGACGGATCCGTAGGACAGGGGGCGTACGACGGCCACTGAAGACCGCATCACCGCCGGAGAAGTCCAGGAAGACGAAGACGAGTCTCTGGACACGACCCTTCGGCCGCGTCGCCTCGATGAATTCATCGGCCAGGAGAAGCTCAAGGACAACCTCGGCATCGCCGTCCAGGCCGCAACCAAGCGCGAAGAACCGCTCGATCACATTCTCCTCTACGGGCCGCCCGGCCTCGGCAAGACCACGCTCGCCCACATCATCGCTTCCGAAATGGGCGTCTCCGTGCGCGTCACCTCCGGTCCGGCGATCGAGCGTGCGGGCGATCTCGCCGCGATCCTGACCGGCCTCCAGGAGTTCGACGTCCTCTTCATCGACGAGGTGCATCGGCTGCCCCGCGCCGCCGAAGAAGTGCTCTACCCGGCGATGGAAGACTTCGCGCTCGACATCGTGCTCGGCCGTGGGCCCGGCGCGCGCAGCGTGCGGCTCTCGGTGCCGCGGTTCACCCTCGTCGGCGCCACCACCCGCTACGCGATGCTCAGCGCGCCGCTGCGGGACCGCTTCGGCGCCGTCTACCGCCTCGACTTCTACGACAGCGACGCGATCGCCACGATCGTTCGCCGCAACGCCGGCATCCTCGAAGTGCCGATCGACGACGAAGGGACGCAAGAGATCGCCACGCGCTCCCGTGGCACGCCGCGCGTCGCCAACCGGCTGCTGCGCCGCGTCCGCGACTACGCGCAGGTCCGCGCCGACGGCCGCATCACGGCGGACGTCAGCCGCGAGGCGCTGGAGCGCCTAGAAATCGACGCTCTCGGTCTCGACGAAGTGGACAAGAAGGTGCTGCTCACGATCATCGAAAAGTACGACGGCGGCCCCGTTGGCATCGAGACGATCGCTGCTTCGATCTCGGAGGAAGCGGACACGATCATGGACGTCTATGAGCCTTACCTGATGCAGATCGGCTTCCTGCAGCGCACTTCGCGCGGGCGCATCGCCACCCGCCACGCCTACGCCCACCTTGGACTCGAGGTGCCGGCCAACGCCGCCGAAGCGCCCAGCGCCCAGCGGGCGCTCTGGTCCGAGTAGCCCTACACCGTTCGCATCCGCTATAGTCGCGCCAAACTAAAGAGGGAGGCTGATGACTGACATTCTCTCGCCGCGAGAGGAGGACTTCGTCCGTGCGCAACGCGTCGCCCGGATGGCCACGGCGGACGTCGATGGTCGGCCGTTCGCTGTTCCAGTCTGCTTCGTCTACCTGAACGGCTGTCTGTACACGCCAGTTGACGAGAAGCCGAAGAGCGGCAGGCGCCTCAGGCGCCTGCGCAACATCGAGGCGAACCCACAGGTGGCGCTCGTGTTCGACCGCTATGAGGATGACTGGGAGCGCTTGGCCTGGGTGCTGATACGCGGCAAGGCCTCGCTGGTGACGGACATGGACGAGAAGGCCCAGGCGGTGGCGGCGCTTCGGAGCAAGTATGAGCAGTACGCCTCAATGGCGCTAGAGCAGCTGCCCCTGATACGCGTAAGTCCCGAGCATGCAGCGAATTGGGGAGCGGTGTGAGCCTGACAGCAAGGACAGTTACGGAACGCGCCGTAACTAAGCGCGGGCGACTTCGACCTGTGCGACCGCTGCGTCAGCGTCGAAGAGCGCGGTGACGGCGCCGCCGTCGTAGTAGAGCGGCAGATAAAGCATCTTCGGCTGCACGGCGGCGGTCACGTCCACAGGCGCGCGCAGCTCGGCCGAACCCTCGCCCGACGGGTCCGCGTGACGCAGAACAACCTTATCGCCGGCGGCGACGCCAAGCGCGGCCGCGTCGTCCGGGTGCATCTTCACGGAGTCCTCGCGGTGCAGCTTGTCGGCCTCGGGCGAGTGCACAGCGGCGCCCTCGTAACTCGTGTAGAGGCCGCGGCCCGTCGCCAGCGTGAAGCCGCCGTTGCGGGACATCGCGCTCGCCTGCACGGTAACGCGCTTCGTGGACTTCGCTCCGGCGCCATTGATGTGCTGCTGCGTTCCGGAGTCGAGTTCGCGCCACGTCGCGCCGGCGTGTAGCGGCACAACTTGCGCGATTTCGTCCGTGACCTCGCCGACGTTCGGGTAGGTGATGCGGATCTCGCCTGTGCCGAGCCGCTCTGCGAGGCGCTTGCCCAGCTCGGAGAGGACGCGCCATCCCTGCCGCGCTTCGCCGCGCAGGTCGTGCGCTTGTTGCAGGCGCATGATGCGGCGGTCGGCGCTCGTCGTCGTGCCTTCTTTCGCCCAGTAGCCGCTGTCGGGCAGCACTGCGTGCGCCATCCCGGCAGTGTCCGTGGGCAGCGAGTCGATCACCACCAGCAGCTCGACGGACGAGAGCAGTCTCTCGACGCGTCCCCGGTCAGGTGCCAGCATCAGCGGGTTGTCGTTGAGGACTACCAGCGCCTTCACCTGCGACCCGTTCGTCATCGCGTCGAACGTGAGACCGGCGCCCGTCGCCACCTGGGCGCCCCAGAGGCGCTGCATCTCGTCGCGCGAGGCGTCAGAGATGGGTCGCTGGCCGGGGAAGAGGTCCGCGCAGGCGCCCATGTCGCGCGCGCCCCAACCGTTCGCCTCGGGCGGCAGTACGAAGAGCGCGTTCGGGGCATCGTCACCGGCGACGGCGATCGTAACGTTCGCCAGCGCACCAACGATGGCGCGTGCGGCCGAGGCGCCGAAGTGTGGCAGCGCGCAGACCGCGGAGAAGCCTTCACCGGCCTCCTTGAGGACCGTCACCGCCCTGTCGAACGCCGCCTGCATCTCGTTCGAGAGCAGCGCACGTCCGGCGGACCCGTCACCGCCTTCGACGGCAGCGGCCAGCGCAGCCACGACGGCGGCTTCATCGCCCGGCCTTGGCTGAACCCAGGCCTCGGCGAAGTCGTTCAGCTCGCCCCAGAGCGCGCTGACGACCACGACTCGCGCGTCACCGCTAACGTTGGCGTCCTTAACGCGCAGTCCGAAGACGTTGTGGCTGGAGTCGAGGTCATCGGCGACGACGAGAACTGTCTTCGAAGCGGCGATGCGCGTGCCGTCGGCCGGGAGCGCCTCAGACCCGAAGGCCTCGCGCAGGACGCCGGCGGTGGCGCGCGTCACGGCGGACGTGCTGGTGTCGACGCTGTTCGTGCCGACGATCGCGCGGGCGATCTTGCTCAGCAGGTAGTTCTCCTCGTTCGTGGCCAGCGGCGAGCCCAGGAAGCCGATCGCTTCCGGGCCGTGTTCCTCTCGCACCTGCGTCAGGCGCGCGACGGTGAACTCCATCGCCTCGTCCCAGTTCGACGCATCCTGGCCGCCGTTTCGCTTGATCAGCGGCTGACCGAGGCGCACGCTCGGCTTGACGGCGTCGTAGTGGAAGCGGCCGCGCACACAGATCTGCGTTGCGCT
>SDBV01012854.1_pt1 | contig 10689 bp, 5 predicted proteins | sample 2277081 | NCBI WGS metagenome assembly SDBV01 (sample SAMN10402039, study PRJNA504765) | marine sediment metagenome | isolation source: marine sediment core GS10_PC15, 223 cmbsf | place: Arctic Ocean: Southern Knipovich Ridge | collected 2010
CCATCGTATGTGCTTGTACCACGTCCGATTTCATCCATCAGCACAAGACTCCGATCGCTGAGATTATTTAAGATACTGGCGGTTTCAGTCATTTCCACCATAAAGGTAGACTCTCCCATTGAAAGATTATCCGACGCACCTACGCGTGTAAATACTTTATCCACCAGGCCAATCGAGGCAAAGGAAGCCGGCACAAAGCTTCCCATCTGAGCCATCAGAACAATGAGTGCAGTCTGCCGAAGAAGGGCTGATTTACCAGACATATTTGGCCCGGTAATGATCATAATTTGCTGATGTTCATTATCAAGATATACGTCATTAGGAACATAAGCTTCCCCCAGTGGCAATTGTTTTTCGATCACGGGGTGCCTTCCGTCTTTGATATCAATCACAAGGGAATCATTGATGTCGGGCTGCACATAGTTGTTTTGTTTGCCGGTAAAAGCGAAAGACATCAGGCAATCAAGTTGTGCAAGTATCCGGGCATTTTGTTGTATTGGAGAAGTGTATTCGGCAGCCGTGTGAAGCAAATTTTGAAATAATCGATATTCAATTGCAAATAACTTCTCCTCCGCATTCAATATTTTTTCTTCATAAATCTTCAGCTCCTCCGTAATGTATCGCTCGGCATTCACGAGGGTTTGCTTTCTTATCCATTCCTCCGGAGCTTTGTCTTTGTGGGTATTTGATACCTCCAGGTAATATCCAAAGACTTTGTTATAAGCTATTTTTAAGGAAGGAATTCCCGTCTTCTTTATTTCTCTGTCCCTGATCTGTGTCAGGTAATCTTTGCCCGAATAGGCTATTTCCCGGTATTCATCAAGTTCAGTATCTACACCGTCTTTGATGACTCCCCCCTGGTTTGCCAGTAACGGAGGTTCATCGCTGAGTTCTATTTCTATCTTTTCAATCAGAAGGTCACAGGTATTCAGCTGTTCTGCCATTTGATTTAGTTCTGCGGTTGCTGCCGCTGCCAGGCTTTCTTTAATAGGAATTGTAAACTGCAGTGCTTTCTTAAGTTGCAGGATTTCCCTGGGATTGGCCCTGCCTACTGCAACTTTCGATATTAACCGTTCCAGGTCAGGAATATGCTGCAATTGTTCATGGATGTTATCGTACAAATCGGGATCGGAATGCAACGCCTGGACCATCTTGTGACGGTACGCAATATCGCTAATGTGTTTTAACGGTAAAACCATCCATTTTTTAAGCATCCTCGCCCCCATTGATGTGACAGTGTGGTCGAGAATGTCGATGAGGGGTATCCCGTTTTCCTGTTGTGGATAGATAAGTTCCAGGTTCCTGATTGTGAATTTATCAAGCCATACATACTTATTTTCATCGATCCTGGATATCGAAGAAATGTGCTGAATGTCTTTATGTTCTGTATCTTCCAGGTAGTGAAGGACGGCGCCCGCGGCAATAATTGCCTCCTCCATGTCCTCAATTCCAAATCCTTTCAGAGAGTTCGTTTTAAAATGTTTGATGAGTTTCTCATATCCGAAATCATAAGCATAAACCCAATCATCGAGATTGAAAGTGATCTGCTCATCCGGAAAAAGTAAATTAAACTCCTTTTTTGCTTCTTTTGGAAAAAGGATCTCCGAGGGTTTGAATCCCTGGAACAGCTTTTGAACATATTCTCCCGACCCCGAAGTTGCCATGTATTCGCCGGTGGAAACATCCAGAAAAGAAACACCGATGATTTCATTATTGAAATAAAGTGAAGCCAGGAAATTGTTTGATCTCCGATCAAGTACACTGTCATTAAAAGACAGTCCCGGAGTCACCAATTCTGTTACTCCCCGTTTTACAATTCCTTTCACAAGTTTGGGGTCTTCCAACTGGTCGCATATAGCCACACGCTCACCCGCACGTACAAGTTTAGGCAGATAGGTATCCAGTGCATGATGTGGGAACCCCGCCAGTTCAATATGTGATGCGGCGCCATTGGCGCGTTTTGTAAGGACAATATCAAGGATCTTACTTGCCTTAATAGCATCACTGCCAAATGTTTCATAGAAATCACCCACCCGAAAAAGAAGAAGCGCACCCGGATGCTTTGCTTTGATCGCATTGTATTGCTTCATCAGCGGGGTCTCTTTGATTTGCTTTTTACTGGCCATGAACTACTGCAAAAAATTGAATTACATTCACAAATATGATTGATTTTAGAGGGATATACAATGCAATGGATAACATGTTATTTTTGTAACTGTTAATTTGAAATTTAATTTGAAAAAAGTAAAAAAAACCCCGAACGCGGACCTGGGCAGGAAGTCAATTTCTGAATTCAAACAAACCCAAAAGTTACCCGTTGTTGTGATTCTGGATAACGTACGAAGTATGCACAATGTCGGCGCTGCCTTTCGTGCGTCCGATTCATTTTCAATTGATAAAATATTCTTATGCGGGATAACTGCATCCCCGCCGCATCGGGAAATACATAAAACCGCATTGGGCGCTACTGAAACTGTAGAATGGGAGTATGTACCTGATACTTCACTGTTGATTGATCGATTAAAAGATTCAGGTTACACCATCATAGCAGTGGAACAGGCACACCCACATATCCCCTTACAATCATTTTCTCCAAAATCCGGAATCAAATACGGACTGGTGTTTGGTAATGAAATCCATGGCGTGGGCGAAGAGATCATCGAAAAAGTTGATTTTTGTATTGAAATACCCCAAAGCGGCACCAAACATAGCCTGAACATTTCTGTGAGCCTGGGTATCGTATTGTGGGAGGTGTATAAAAACCTAAAACTTTAAATCAACCCACACATTATTTAAGATCCTTCCACTTCATTTCAATATGTTTTAACGATTCTGTCATCGTGGTTATTCCCTCTTGCGCCTGGGTCGTTGGCTTTACATCAGCTCCCTGGACTAAATTCATAAGAAACAGGAATTTGTGTTGAAGCCCGGTAACAGTTTCGTTCTCTTTGTCCGTATGATAAATACTGCCATAGAGAACATCCGGGTTTCCTGGTGTCCGGTTCCCCAAAAAACCTGAAAGTTCCTTTTCCCGGTCTTTTTTAGCATCAACCAATGCTTCCAATATTTCCTCCCGAATTTTCTGTGCCTGCATATATCCCTTATAACATGTCAATGAGAGATCAGTTTGCAACCTCAGGTCTGCTGCATTTATGTTCGACCTCGGATCTATCTTTACCTTTATTGGTTTTTCGATTTTTTCTCCATCCACAACCAATCGTACGGTATATGTTCCCGGGTGCACAAAAGGGCCCTGTGGTCCACTGGGTGTATTTTGGTAAACCGCAGCAATGGAATACTGACGCCGGGCTCCTTTTGGTTCCTCGTATCGTAAATCCCACACAAACCGATGATGTCCTTTACCGGTTCCCGGGGTTTGAGCAGGACGAATCCAGTAGGTAGGGTGTGGCAGGGAGGTAGAATCAATATTTTCAACAGGATCACCGGAGGAATAATCATGAATTACTTCCCCTTGCAAATTTACTATCTCAAGAACCACTTCCCTGGCATCTTTCGGTAGGTAATAGTCGATAATGGCCCCATCGGGAGGGTTCTGCCCGGCAGGTTCTTCGGGTGGCAGTGGTGTATCCGAAAACATATTCCAGCGTAGGCGTACTGCTTCAGGAGGAGTGAAAAGAAAGGGACCGGATGTTGCTACAACCTCCGAAAGCTCACGGAGAGGGGCAATATTGTCCAGTATCCAGATCGACCTACCGTGTGAACCAATAACAAGATCGTTTTCATGGATCACCAGGTCGCGAATGGAAGATGCAGGCATGTTCATTCTCAGCGACTGCCAGTTGTTGCCATCATCAATAGAAAAATAGACCTGTCGTTCCGTACCCGCAATCAATAATCCCGGATATATAGGATCCTCACGGACGACATTAACCGGACCCATATCATGAAGTCCGTAAGTAATATGTTTCCATGTGGCTCCATAATCATGAGTGCGGTAAATATGGGGTAGCATATCGTCTTTTCTTATTGCGTTTACCGCTATGTAGGCTGAACCTGCATGAAAATGGCTTGCATCTATTGAAGAAATTTTGTCCCATGCCCGGAGTTCCGGTGGAGTAACATCGGCCCAGGAATTTCCTCCATCTTTTGTGACATGAACCAGTCCATCGTCTGTTCCGGCCCAGATGGTATTCACATCTACCGGGCTCGCTCCTACCGCATAAATAACACCCCTGCGAGGCATAGTCGCAAGTGAAGGACTTCGAAAATCGCCGATACTCTCGGGTACTTCGGGCTGTACGCGGGATAGATCGGGGCTTATTATTTCCCATTCATCACCCCCGCTTTTTGATTTCCAGAGAACATTGGTAGCGAACAGAAGCATTTCAGAATCCGAGGGGTGAAACAATAGCGGCATGGATCGCAGGATCCTGTATTTCCCAGACCGTAGTGCTTCAGGTGCTACATTTTGTGCTTGCCCTGTTTTTTTATTAAAACGGACCACACGGCTGCCATAAATAATTTCGGGATGAAGAGGATCGGGTGCTACATACCCGTATTCATCTGCACCAATACCTATCCAGTCACGAAATGAAATCTGGCCGCCATTTCCCCTGCTGGCAATGCCAATGGCCCCGCTTTCCTGTTGACCTCCATATACCCAGTAAGGGAACTGGTTGTCTGTAGCCACATGATATAGCTGGGCGGTGGGTTGGTTGTACCAGGAGCTCCAGGTCCGTCCTCCATTTACCGTAATTGTTGCCCCCTGGTCGGCAACAAATAACATAATTTCAGGATGTTCCGGGTTTATCCATATTCTATGGTAGTCATCACCCCCCGGTGCACCCTTTATGGATGTCCATGACTTGCCTCCATCATCTGACCGGTAGGCAGCAATATTTCCGACAAATACCACATCCTGATTTTCAGGATGCACCTTTATTTCACCAAAATCGTTTCCTCTTCCCCAAAGTCGCCGGTCGGTGCTTACAAGGTTCCAACTTTCTCCACCATCATTACTTCGGTATATTCCTCCGTTTACTCTGGCATTTACGGTGGCGTACATTCGTTTGGAATTCCCACGGGCAATCCCAACCCCAATGCGGCCCACACCTTCATCAGCACCTGGTAATCCTTTGGTAATTTGCCGCCACGAACTTCCTCCATCGGTTGATTTAAATAAGCCACTTTTTGGCCCCGAAAATGATGCATTTTCCCAGGGCCCTTCACGATGTTCCCACATGTCTGCAAACAGGATATCCGGATTGTTGGGATCAAATTCTACCTGGATGGCCCCCGTATTTTGGTTAAAGTAAAGAACTTTCTCCCACGTGATACCTCCGTCCAGTGAACGAAACACTCCACGCTCTTCATTAGGACCGTAAGGATGGCCCAATCCGGCTACAAATACAATGTCAGGATTGGAGGGATGAACAATTATACGGCCCACCTGCTGCACATCACTCAGCCCGATGTGACTCCATGATTCACCGCCATTTGTCGATTTAAAAATACCATCACCTACCCCAAGATCAGGCCGGTGGAGACCTTCACCTGTACCAACATAAATTACATGGGGGTGACTTGGTGATACGGCGATATCACCAACAGAACCTGTAGGTGCATTGTCGAATATGGGTTTCCAGGTCCTGCCATAGTCATCTGTTTTCCAAACACCCCCATTATTCACCCCCATAAAGAAAACATTGGGTTGAGAGGGAATACCCACAGCTCCAACAGAACGACTTGCCCGGAAAGGTCCGATTAACCGATATTTTAAACCCTGGTAATAGTGATCCGGAATGAATTGGGCATAGGACGTTGTTACCACCAGTAACAATGTGAAAATGGAGAAAAGACGTTTCATAATGTATTGGAATATTTTGCAGGCAGTTTACCGAAAAATGAAGATTATTCCAACAACAATTATTTTAGCGGGTGGAACTGATCGTGATGGTTAAGTTGATCTTCTCAGGATTTGGAGGAAGGAAAAAAGGGGGCCGAAGCCCCCCTAACCTGTAAACTAATGAAGATCCCTGTATGGTATCTGTAAGTAGTAACATCAATATGTTTTTAATGGTTCAAATTCAATGAATTCAAACCGTTATGGTCTAAATTTGAGTATATAATTTAAACGGATTTATTATGGATTACAGGATAGAAAAAGACACGATGGGTGAGGTGAAAGTGCCTGCCGATAAATACTGGGGAGCACAAACTGAACGTTCCAGGAATAATTTCAAAATTGGGGTTGAACGAAGTAAGATGCCTTTGGAAATCATAAGGGCATTTGCTTATCTCAAAAAGGCCGCTGCTTATACTAACTGTGAACTTGGCGTTTTACCGGATCAAAATCGGGACCTGATAGGAAAAGTTTGTGATGAGATCCTAAACGGTGAACATGATGATCAGTTTCCATTGGTAGTATGGCAAACAGGATCCGGGACCCAATCCAATATGAATTTAAATGAGGTGATTTCGAACAGGGCTCATGTAATCGAAGGCAATAAGCTGGGAGAAGGAGATAAATTGATTCATCCCAACGACGATGTCAATAAATCGCAGTCTTCCAATGATACATATCCAACCGCAATGCACATAGCTGCCTACAATATGATTGTTGAAGTAACTATTCCGGGGGTAGAAAAGCTTCGGGATACGTTGAAAGCAAAATCAGATGCATTTAAAGACGTTGTAAAAATTGGCAGGACCCACCTGATGGATGCTACGCCCCTCACGCTGGGACAGGAGTTTTCAGGATATGTTTCACAACTTGACCACGGGTTGAAAGCATTGAAGAATACTTTGGCTCATTTATCGGAGCTGGCTTTGGGAGGAACGGCCGTTGGTACAGGTATCAATACTCCCAAAGGTTATTCAGAACTGGTTGCAAAATATATTGCTGAGTTTACAGGCCTTCCATTTATAACAGCTGAAAACAAATTTGAAGGCCTTGCGGCACATGATGCCATTGTGGAGAGCCACGGTGGTATTAAGTTACTTGCAGTAAGCCTGATGAAAATAGCCAATGACATTCGAATGCTCGCATCCGGGCCTCGAAGTGGAATTGGAGAATTAATTATTCCAGCCAATGAACCAGGTTCATCCATCATGCCGGGGAAAGTTAATCCGACACAAGCCGAAGCATTAACGATGGTTTGTGCGCAGGTAGTAGGCAATGATGTTGCCATATCGGTGGGGGGCCTGACAGGGCATTACGAACTGAATGTCTTTAAACCTGTAATGGCTGAGAATTTTCTGCAGTCAGCAAGATTGATTGGCGAAGCCTGTGTTTCATTCAATGACAATTGTGCGGTTGGTATAGAACCTAACTATTCAAATCTGGAAAAAAATCTGAAAAATTCACTCATGCTTGTTACAGCTTTGAATACACATATCGGATATGAAAAGGCTGCTAAAATTGCCAAAACAGCCCATCAGAATGGGACCACATTAAAGGAAGAGGCAATTAATCTTGGATATTTGTCTGAAAGTCAATTTGATGAATGGGTTGTCCCATCAAAAATGACCGGTAGTTTGGACTGAATAATTTATGGTTAACTCCACGAAAATTCCAATTAATAAGTTAGATTTTATATATTAGGGGCTATTAACTGTATTGAAACCAAAATTATACCAATGAAAAGGATATTTGTAGTAATCTTAGGGCTTGTAGTATGTATATCTACAGTGAGCCAAACCTACGCTCAACTTTCCAAGAAGGAAAAGAAAGAGTGGAAAACAAAATGGAAAGCCTACAAAAGTGATCTGGAAGCATTCAAAACGCTCGTTGAGGAAAACAGTTCGATGAAAAGCCAGATTAATAACGCTAAAGGCCAGGTATCCAGCCTTCAATCCCAGGTGGCTGATAAAGATGCACAAATTTCCGAACTTCAGAGTCAGAGTAAGAAATTACAGGGGGATGTATCTTCGGCTCAGGCAGCAAAACGTAAAGCAGAATCGGATTTGGCTTCTAAACCTGCTGGCGGAAACTGGGATAAAGGAGTTGTATTTAGGGTACAGGTAGGCGCATTCGAAAAAGGTGACCCTTCAGAATTCGGCGAGGGCAACGAAGAATTTAATACAGAAAAAGCTGACGGAATGCAGAAAGTAACCCTTGGAAATTTCAGGGATTACTGGCAAGCAGACAAGTTTAAAAAATATCTTCGCCAAATGGGTGTAAAAGATGCCTGGATTGTTCCTTTTAAGGATGGCCAGCGTGTACCCATCAAAGATGTGCTCGAAGGAGTAGTTAAGTAAGCACATCTTCAAACCAAACTATTAAAAGCAGGTGGGTTTTCCTTACCTGCATTTTTTATTTCAAAAAAAATCATCGAATTGGTACGACAATGGATTTATACTGAAATATCTGACCGGGATGCCATTGAAAAGCTAAAGAATGAGCTTAAAATAAGCCCGGTACTCTGTGGTATCCTATACCGAAAAGGTATAACTAATATTGATGATGCAAGGGCATATTTTAAGCCTGCCCTTTCAGAACTCCACAATCCATTTCTTATGAAAGATATGGATAAAGCTGTCGAAAGATTGAAAACAGCCGTTGAGAATAACGAAAAAATTCTTGTTTATGGGGATTATGATGTAGATGGAACTACGTCTGTGGGAATGATGATCTTGTTTTTGCGTAATTTAACTCCAAATATCAATTATTATTTACCCGACCGGTACACAGAGGGATACGGAATAAGTGAAGCAGGTGTGACGTATGCTATTAAGGAGAATTTTTCATTGATTATAAGTCTTGATTGTGGAATAAGGGCAAATAAAAATGTTAAATATGCTTCGGATAACGATATCGATTTTATCATTTGCGACCACCATTTGCCTGGTAACGAATTACCTGTTGCAAAAGCTGTACTTGATCCAAAAAGATCAGATTGCGGTTATCCTTTTAAGGAGCTATCGGGTTGCGGTATAGGTTTTAAACTTATACAGGCTTATGGGTTATCGACAGGCATTTCTGATAAGGACATCTATGAATACCTTGATCTTGTAGCTGTAAGTATTTGTGCAGACATAGTACCGATTACAGGCGAAAACCGCATATTAACTTATTATGGCTTAAGGAAACTGAACATTTCGCCGTTACCGGGACTTGCCGGCCTTATCCGTATTTCAGGGAGAAGGAGAACATTCAAAGTTTCGGATGTAGTTTTTGGTATCGCTCCAAGGGTTAATGCTGCGGGTAGAATGAAACATGCGCGCGAAGCGGTACAGTTATTGACAGCAGACAATGATGAAAATGTTGAACAAGGCGCTAACCGGCTGAATGCGATGAATGCAGAACGCAGATTACGTGATCAGGAAACAACACAGGAGGCACTAGGTATGATTCAACAAAGTACCGTGCATCAAAATGCGTGCACCACCGTTTTGTATAATGAATCATGGAATAAAGGTGTCATTGGTATTGTTGCCAGCCGGTTGATCGAACAATATTACCGGCCAACTATCATCCTGACACAGTCTAACGGGATGGCAACAGGCTCGGCAAGGTCAGTAAAGGGATTTAATGTTTATGAAGCAATAAGTACCTGTAGTGATTTACTTACACAGTTTGGAGGACATAAATATGCGGCAGGTCTTACCATGGAATTGGACAATATTCAGCATTTCATTGAGCGTTTTGAAACCGTGGTATCCACCACAATAAATAGGGATGATCTTGTCCCTAAAATAAATATCGATGCAAAAATCAACTTCGATGAAATTGATTTAAAATTTTACGGGATCATGGAGAGAATGGAGCCCTTTGGTCCTGGAAATCCCGCCCCAACTTTTGTATCTGAAGATGTATTTTGCAAATCGGCAAGAGTCGTTGGCGAAAATCATTTGAAAATGTTTCTCGCCCAGGAGGGGACCAAAAACAAATTTGAAGCAATCGCTTTTAAAATGGGTGAGTTTGAAAATGAGGTATCCAGCAAGAAACCTTTTAATATTGCATTCCATTTGGAGTTGAACGATTTTCATGGCGAAGAGTCCCTTCAATTGGTAATAAAAGATATGAAGTTCAAAGATTGAAAATGGCGCTTACCTTAAGAGCGGAAAATCTGTTTAAAAAATACAAACGGAGGACGGTTGTAAACAATGTCTCGATTGAAGTTTCCCAGGGTGAAATAGTAGGATTGCTGGGCCCTAATGGCGCTGGAAAAACAACAGTCTTCTATATGATCGTAGGCCTTATTAAACCCAATTCGGGTGAGATATACCTTGATAAGGATGAAATCACCAGTCTTGCAATGTATAAGCGTGCCAAGCGCGGTATTGGATACCTGGCACAGGAGGCTTCGATATTTCGTAAACTTACGGTTGAGGAGAACCTGATGGCAGTACTTGAAATGACAAAACTTGCAAGAAAAGAACAGAAAGAAATAATGGAGACACTTTTAGAAGAATTTAGTCTGACTCATGTCCGGAAAAATGTAGGAATGGTGCTTTCAGGGGGTGAACGAAGAAGGACAGAAATTGCCAGGGCGCTTGCTGTTGATCCAAATTTTGTGCTGCTGGACGAACCGTTTGCAGGAGTGGACCCGATTGCTGTGGAAGAAATCCAAAATATCGTTGCCCGGTTAAAAAAGAAAAATATCGGTATCCTCATTACCGACCACAATGTACAGGAAACACTTTCCATTACTGACCGTGCGTACCTAATGTTCGAAGGTAAACTACTCAAATCCGGGAGTGCGGAAGAATTAGCCTCCGATGAGC
>SDBV01012855.1_pt1 | contig 10689 bp, 8 predicted proteins | sample 2277081 | NCBI WGS metagenome assembly SDBV01 (sample SAMN10402039, study PRJNA504765) | marine sediment metagenome | isolation source: marine sediment core GS10_PC15, 223 cmbsf | place: Arctic Ocean: Southern Knipovich Ridge | collected 2010
GTCATTAATAGATGCTTCCAATAATCCTGTTTTTGAGGGATCTTTTAAATTAAAATATGTACCTTGAATTTTTCCTCTTTCTAGTCTCTCAATATCATCATTCTCAAAGAATATATAGACATCATTATTTGGTTGTGTGTATCCCAACATAATGATGTAAATTAGTGATAACTTTATATAATTGCCGGAAACTTGAAACTCCTTCGCTCCATTTCATTCCGCTCGGGCACGTTGCACTCTCCTCACTTCGTTCGTCGGCGGATTTAACAGGGCTTCCCGATGTTAAACTCAATAATTCAAGGTGGGCTAGAGTAATCTTTATATAATGGGATACTTTAACTGATCTTATGGCTAAAAAACTTATTGGAAAAAGAGTAAGATTAGTACTTGGTGGAGATATACCTGCTGATGATCCAGATACAGTAATTGGACAAGACACGACTGTTCATGTTCCAAGTAATGAGTTGCATAAATATGAAAAAATCGTTGGCGAAGAAGTATCGTTAAGAGTTGGTGATATTAATCAAGATTTAGAAAAAGTTGTAGATATAATTCAGACTACTGATGAACCAAATAAAAATGAAATTATTCGAGTATCAAAAGAAATCATGAATGAGTCTAACAACGACGAAAAAATAGAAAAAGTTAATACACTTATTTCTTTAGCAGCAGGTATAACGTCAATAGCATCAACCATTATTGATATTAAGACCAAATTGGGTTTATAACGCCCACCTTGAATTACTTTCCCTATCGGGAGAGTTTAACAGCGATTCGCAATGTTAGTTGCAATTATTTTCAAGGGCTAAAAAGTGGAAGGGGGCAAATTCCTAAAAGAAATATTTATTAACTACTCCTTTTAATTAACTTATATGGACTCATTTTATGTAATAATAATTGGTGCTGGACCTGCTGGTTTGAAATGTGCAGAAACTTTAGGTGGAACAAAATTAAAAGTTTTACTTATTGACAAAAAAAAAGTAATAGGTCCTAAAATTTGTGCAGGCGGATTAACTGCACTTGATTCTCATTTCAAAGTTCCTATTGAAAAAACGTTAAGTTTTAAAAAGCAACATGTTATCTTAAATGGAGCAGAAACTGAGTTTTCTCTGGAAAATCCTCTTTTGACAATAGATAGATATGATTTAGGTCAATTCCAATTAAAATTAGTTAAAAAATTCAAGAATATTGAAATTAAAACTAATGTTCTTGTTAAAGAAATCAATAAAAATCATATTTTGACAAATGAAGGTAAGAAATATAATTTTAAAACATTAATTGGAGCAGATGGTTCTACTTCTTTAGTAAGGAAATATTTGGGATTAGAATCAAAAATATATCTCGGAATACAATATATAATACCAATTAAACATAATAAATTAGTTTGGTTTTTGAATCCAAAATTATTAACCAGTGGATATGGCTGGATATTTCCTCATAAGAACTTTACTTCTGCAGGCGTATTTTTCAACCCAAAACATATTGATTCTAAAAAAGCGAAAGACGTTTTAAACAAATTGCTGGATGATTATGGTTTAGATTATAGTAATGCAACATTTGAAGGTTCACCAACAAATTGTTTATTCAAAGGATTCCAATTTGATAATCTCTTTTTGATAGGTGATGCCGCAGGATTAGTATCTGCTGACACAGGGGAAGGAATATCCTATGCGCTTGCAAGTGGATATGATGTTGCTAAACATATAATCGATAATAATTATCAATTTGATAATGTAAAGAATATATTAAAATATAAGAGAAGACAAGAATTTTTCTTATGGATTTTTGATAGAATCTCTATAAGTTATATTCAGACTTTAATGTTTAAATTATTCTTAAAATCTATGAGACATCCAAAATTTCAACACTATTTTGGTGATTAATAAAAACGGAATTTGCCCCCAGATTCTGGTTCTTGACGTATCGCTTTCGCTCATTAGATAGAACACCCTTTGAAATTACTGTCCCTTCGGTCGGTCGACTTGCAGTCTCCCCACATAACAGCGCCCGATGTTAGATTCAATTTGAGAGCCCTCGCAAGAAAGGGGTGCCCGCAAGTTGCTTCACAACAGATAGTATCAAAAAATCAAAGATTTTTCACGAGATTATTTTCTCAGAAGCCCTTTATGTCCTTTCTTATCAGCTATTCTTGAAATGGTGTCCATTATACTTTCTGGTATTAATCCAATTTCTCTTGCTATTTCTTCTCCATAACTTTTACCCGATGAGCCAGGTATAACTCTATAAGTATATTTTATCTTTTTACCATCATCAACACACTCGACTTGTAAATTTTTTCCTGCAGGATACCTCCCCTTATCAACCTCTTTAGTTAATGGATGTATATGAGTAGTAAAATATGTTGCTGAGCCTAATCTATGAAAAGCATCAAGCAATACCAATGATTGTCTTTGCCCTTCTTCGTAACTTGTTCCGCCACATGGCTCATCTAAAATCACCAAACTGTATGATGTTGCTCTCTCAAATATTTCTTTCATTCTTCTTAATTCATTCCTGTATCTTCCTTCACCTTTTGTTATATCATCTGGGGCAACAAAATGAGTATAGATTCCATCAACAAAACTTATTTCACCAGACTCTGCTGGAATAGGCAATCCTGCTTGTGCCAATAATTGGATTAAACCAACAGTTTTAACATAAGTAGTTTTACCTCCGTTGTTTGGTCCAGTAATCACAAATAAGTTATTGTCCCTATCATATTCAATATCATTTGGTATGACTTTATGGTCATTATTCCTTGTTTCCTTCAACAAGGGATTTCTCGCATTTCTAACTTTCATTTTTCTTTCCTCTTGTGGTAGAAGCTCCGGTACGCAGATGTAGAAGTCTTTTAGATTTTCAAAATACCTAGTAAAACCTTCATAGAATTCAAGAGATTTTCCTAAACTGGCAAGTTCTCTAATCTGTTTTAGGTATGAATTTATTACTCCTCTAAATTGTTCATTAATAAAGTTATCAATTATCTCCCCTAATTCATTTAATTTTCTCTCTCCTCTATAATCTTCTCGATAAAGAGCATTTCCTTCGCTTTGCTCTATTCTCTCAGCAAATCTTTCTTCATATTCTTTTTTTCCAAATAATCTTTCAAAGAAGTTTCTTTTCTGTTCTGTTTCTTCGGCTTCAGGTTTTTCTTCAGTTTCTTTTGTCTTTAATTCAAGAACAGACATTTTTTCAGGGTTCAATGAATCATCTAGGGTAACTTTGAATTCAATACTTTCAAGATTTTCAACATATTCAATGAATTGCTTGATTTCATCAAGATTTTCTGTTTCTTTAACTCTTCTCAAGTAATCTCTGGGTTCTTTTAGCCCTCTGGATTCTGCTTTTAAAAAATCAGGGATATTCTCTAAAACTGCAACATAATTTTTTAACATTGCCAAACCAGAGCCTATACCTCTAAAATCGCTATGATAGGGTAATCTCCCTAGATAACCACAAAGTTCATAAAATTCTCTTCTTGTATCATCATTTTCTAGATCTCTAAATACCTCTTGCCTGTATTTTGCTGTTTCCATATCTGTATTTAGGGAAAGGGCCCTATCTAGAATTTCTCTATGTGGTGATATTATATAATCCCCCCAATTATCCTTTACTTTTTGTGAGTATGGATGCTTTTCTAAAATTAATTCTAATTCTAAATCTTTTTCGAAAGTTTTATCGCCTTCCCATTCTCTTGGTCTGCCAAATGGAAAAATCAATTCAGGAGGGGACAAAGTTTCTGTTTTTTCTTCTTCCATTTTCTCACAGTATATGATATTCGCCGAATATTTATAAATCTTTTGATTTTGTTACTACTTTTAAATTAATAACAGAAAATAGCGGGGACCCCTAAAATATTGTCTGCTTCGCAGATTATTGATAAAAAGCTCGGGCTCTCAAACTCTAAAATTTTGCCTTCGGCATCGTTGCACTAAATTTTAGGTCTTCCCTTTGGTCAGACGAAACTAACAGGATCCGATGTTAGTTTCAATTGAGAAAAAGACCTTAATTATTAAAGAGGCGGGACTAAATTCTATTCATTCAGAATTCTAGAACAAATTTGAGCAATATTTATATATAAAGTATATTTGTAACTGCAATATGGCAATAAAAAATATAGAACGAATAGTACAAGATCTTCTTAATTATGCAGATGTTAAAATCGACGGAAAAAGACCTTGGGATATTCAGGTAAATAATCAAGATTTTTATCCAAAAATTTTGGCAGGCGGATCCCTTGCTTTAGGAGAATCATATATGGATAGATGGTGGGAGTGCGAGGCGCTTGACCAATTTATTGATAGACTTCTAATATCAGGATTAGATACAAAAATCGGGGCTACAAGGCGTCTTGTATGGAATACTATCAAAGCCAGAATAATAAATCAGCAAAGAAAATCAGAAGCCCATGTGATTGGAGAGTGGCATTATGATATAGGCAATGATATCTATAAAAATATGCTTGATGAAAGAATGAATTATAGTTGTGGTTATTGGAAGGATGTAAAAACCCTAGATGAAGCGCAAGAGGCCAAGTTAGATATGATTTGTAGAAAGCTAAAATTGAAACCAGGTATGACTGTTTTAGATATTGGTTGTGGTTGGGGAAGTTTGGCAAAATTTGCTGCGGAGAAATACCAAGTCAAAGTAATAGGCATTACCGTCTCTAAGGAACAAGTAGAGTTGGCGAGAAAGCTCTGCGCAGGTTTTGATATCGAAATACGCCTTCAGGATTACAGAGACCTTAAAGAAAAGTTTGATTGTGTCGTTTCTGTCGGCATGTTTGAACATGTAGGCTATAAAAATTACAGGAGATTCATGAAGGTTGTTGACAATTGCCTGAAAGATTACGGCCTGTTCTTATTACACACTATCGGAGGAAATAAATCTGTGAGAAACGTTGATCCTTGGATTGACAAATATATCTTCCCAAATTCGATGCTTCCTTCAGCAAGTCAAATCACTAAAGCAACCGAAGGTATATTTAAGCTTAAAGATTGGCATAACTTTGGCACACATTATGATAAAACCCTAATGGCTTGGAATAAAAATTTTAATGAGAATTGGGATAAAATCAAAATTTATTACGATGAACGGTTCCATAGAATGTGGAACTACTACCTCTTGGGCTGCGCAGGATCCTTCAGGGCACATAAGAATCAATTATGGCAAATAGTATTCTCTAAAATGGGGTCACAAGTAGAATACGAAAGCATACGTTAGGTTTCTTTCAATGTTTATAAATCAGGACCTCCTTAGTATTCATTCTTATCTATGGGCCTCCGGATTTACTCAAGTCACGCTACGCTCTCACTCCACTTCGTTACGTTCGGGGCACATAACACCTATTAAATGCAATTTTTCTGGGCAAACAGAACTATAACGCTACAATTAGTCAACGTAACTAACTTCTACTGGAATTTCCTGACCTTTAATTCTTGTTCCTGATGTGTTGCATTTGCTTAGCTTATATTGATTTAAGAATATCTGATTTAGTTATAACGCCTTGTAAAGTTCCTTTTTCAGATACAAGAACAATAGGATAAAACTTTAAAAGATTGGATATTATTTCTATAGAAGTGTCTTTTGCTATAATAGGAGGAGCATCTTCCATTATGTCTTTAACTTTATTAATGTCTTTTTTTGTAAAAGAATTTAGTATTGTTGTTTCTGAGATAAGACCAATGCATTGGTTGTTTTTTATTACAGGTATTTGGGATATTCCATGTTTACGCATTTCTTTTATTGTATTTTTAATTTTTGTTTCTGGATTAATAAATATTAATTTTTTATTCATAATGTCTTTTGCTTTTAGTTCTTTAGATTTTGAGAGAGAATTAAGTACATCAAATATTCTCCTAACTTTAGAATAAGTAGGATCTAAAATTCCTGATTCTATTTTAGCAATAAGGCTTTGGCTAATGTTTGCCTGTTTGGCTAATTCAAATTGTGTTATTCCTAATTTTTTTCTTATTGGTTTTATCTCGGATGTTTCAAAAGTCATAACTTAAGATATTTTAACTACTATTTAAATATTACTAAAAAATCATTGAAAATATTCGTATAGGAATATTTTTGTCAATAATGTTTATAAATGGCTTTGTAAATTTAATTATTATTAATGATAAGGAGGGATAAAATTGCAAACTGATTATAGTGGAAATAAGCCTGGTGATATAGGGTATAACATTGCAGGTGCTGAAATAGAGATAAAATTGTCAATTGATTTAACTGATTATGATGGAAATAAGCCTGGTGATGAATGGTATAACATTGCAGGTGCTGAAGTAAAGTTTATATATTGTGTTACAGGGATTATGGTACAACACCATACAAAGCATGGTATAGAGCCTATTAAGAAGCTGGAAAAGGGTGAAGTTGAAATACTTCAAAAAGCGAGAGATGAGTTTGCTGCTGAACTTGCTGTAGCAATGGAGAATGTTACTAGTGCTTAATATTTTAAAAAAATAAATAGAGGTATAAAAATGGAACAAAAGAATTTTTTATTTACATCTGAATCAGTAACAGAAGGCCATCCAGATAAGATTTGTGACCAGATTTCTGATGGAATCTTAGATGAATTATATAAACAAGACCCTCAATCAAGAGTTGCTGTTGAATGTTTAACAACAACTGGTTCTGTACATGTTGCAGGAGAAGTAACAACAAAAGGGTTTGCAGATGTTCAGAAGATTGTCAGGGATGTATTAAAGGATATTGGTTATACTAATCCTGAGTTTGGAATTGATTATGAAGATGCTGGTGTTTGGGTTGCTATTCATGAGCAGTCTCCTGATATATCCCAAGGAGTTACAGAAGGCGAATCTAAAGAACAGGGAGCAGGTGACCAAGGTATGATGTTTGGTTATGCATGTAATGAAACAGATGTATTAATGCCACTGCCAATAATTTTAGCTCATAAATTAACAAAAAAACTATCAGAAGTAAGAAAGAGTGGTGAAATAAAGGATTTGGGTCCTGATGGGAAATCCCAAGTTACAGTCGAGTACGAAGATGGAAAACCAAAAAGAGTTGAAGCAGTTGTTATTGCTCAACAGCATTTGGAGATTATTTCAGAAGATGAGTTGAAAAAAGAGATTCTTGAAAAAGTGATAAAACCTGTTTGCAGAGATTATTTTGATGAAAATACAAAAGTCCATATAAATGCAACAGGAAAGTTTGTTGTAGGAGGACCTGAAGGAGATACAGGGGTTACAGGAAGAAAAATAATTGTAGATACCTATGGTGGTATGGGAAGGCATGGTGGTGGCTGTTTTTCTGGAAAAGACCCTTCAAAAGTAGATAGATCTGCTACTTATGCTGCAAGGTATATTGCTAAGAATATTGTTGCTGCTGGATTAGCTGATAAGTGTGAAGTCCAATTATCATATGCAATTGGTGTAGCAGAACCTACTGGTGTTTTTGTTGATACTTTTGGAACAAATAAGATATCAGAAGAAAAAATAGTTGAATTAATTAAAAAACACTTTCCATTAAAACCAAAAGATATTATAGATCAACTTGACTTAAGAAGGCCTATTTACAAAAAAACAGCAGTATATGGCCATTTTGGAAGAGAAGATCCTGATTTTACATGGGAAAAAACAGATAAAGTTGATATCCTCAAAAGCTAAAGCTTTTGTGCATTTTAAAACAAGAAGTTTAAGGAATTGAGTATGCTTTTTTTCTTTTACCCACGAAAAGCTTACTTATCTCCATCATTATAAACCCTAAGCTTGAAATACCTATAATCTTAAGCCAGTCTATTGCTAATAATGAAACAGTACCAAAAACAGATTGTAATGGTGACCAATAAACAACTATTACTTGTATGGTTAAAGATAAACAAACAGCTCCAAATAACCACAAATTTGAGAATGGATTCAAATGTTTAAGAGAACTGTATGATGTTCTGCTGCTTATAACAGCAAACATCTGAAACATAACAAGGGTTGTGAAAGCTACTGTTTGGGCTTTGCTTATATTGATTCCTTTATATTGCATAAACATAAATAGAGTTCCTGCTCCCATTATCAATCCAAAAAGAACTATTGATAGAAATATTTTCTTTGTAATTGGTTTTTCTTTTGGATTTCTAGGAGGGTTTTTCATAATTCTTTCTTCACCTGATTCAAAGCCCAATCCTAAAGCAGGAAAATCGTCTGTTAATAAATTCATCAATAATAACATTAAAGGTAGTAATACTAATGCCTGAGGAAATAACATTATCCCTATAAATACTGCTGTTATTTCTCCTGCATTGCAGGATAAAAGATATCTTGCTGAATTAATCATCTTGTTGTAGATGTTCCTGCCCTCTTCAATCGCATTCACTATAGTAGCAAAATTATCATCCACTAAAGTTGCTTTTGCAACTTCTTTTGCAACATCTGTTCCTGTAATCACCATTGGAATACCAATATTAGCGTTCTTCAAAGCAGGAGCGTCATTTACTCCGTCCCCTGTCATTGCTACAATATGGCCTCTTTTCTGTAGAGCATCAACAATTCTTAATTTTTGGATAGGTACAGCTCTGTCTATGATTCTGACTTCTTCTATTTTTTTCTCAAGCTCTTCATCGCTCATTTTTTCAATATTGTCTCCAGTTAGCACAACATCCCTTTCTTTAAATAATCCAATTTGTTTAGCTACTGCTTTAGTTGTTATTGCGTGGTCTCCAGTTATTATCATAACTTTTATTCCTGCTTCTTGACATTGTTCAACAGCTTGTTTAACTTCATCTCGTGGTGGATCAATCATACCAACAAGCCCGACAAATACCAACTTTTTCTCTACATTATCTATGCTATATTTTTTAGAATCAGTAAGTTCTCTATATGCAAGAGCAAGAACTCTTAAAGCCTTTTCAGCAAAAGAATTATTCATTTTAAGAATTTTTTCTTTATCTTTTTTAGTTAAGTTCCTTACTCTACCATTTTCAATGATTCTATCACATACTTTCAAAAGAAGGTCAGGAGCTCCTTTAACATAAGCTTCTGTTTTTTTATTTATTTTATTTTTAAATATAACTGACATCCTTTTTCTGTCTGAATCAAATGGCAATTCTTCGATTAAAGAAAAATTATGATGTAAATCTTCATCTTCAAGTTTTCCTTTTTTTCCCAGAACAACTAAAGAAGCTTCAGTAGGATCACCAATAATTTCAAATCTATCTCCGTCTTTATTCAATTTTGCATTATTACATAAATAACCTATTCGTAAAAATAAGTCAAGCTGTTTTGGATTAATTTGTTTATTATTTACATAAAAATTTCCTTTTGGTTCATAACCTGCACCGCTTACTTTGATTATTTGGTTATCATAGAAAATTTTTGTTATTGTCATCTGATTTTTTGTTATTGTTCCTGTTTTGTCAGAACAGATTATAGTAGTAGCACCTAAGCTTTCTGCTGCAGGAAGTTTTTTAATCAGCATATTCTTTTTTGCTAATCTTTTTGTTCCCATAGACAAACTTACTGTTACAATAATAGGGAGTGAATTTGGGATAGTAGATACAGTTAAAGCCAACGCAAATAAAAGCATCTTACTAAAAGTTAGAGTTCCTTGTAATGTTCCTGAAACCAATACGATTATAATCAAGATAACTGCTACAATCCCTATTTGCTTTGCTAACTGCGCAAATTTTATCTGCAAGGGTGTTTGAACCTCTTTTGTTGTCTGTAGTGAAGTAGCAATTTTTCCAAATTCTGTTTTCATACCTGTGTTAACAACAATACTTTCCCCCTTTCCATATGTTACTGCGGTGCCCATGAAAGCCATATTCTCTTGGTCTGCTACAGAAGTGCCTAATTTAAATGGCTCAGTAACTTTTTTTGATGGAACAGATTCTCCAGTTAGAGATGCTTCATCTATCTGTAAACTTGAAACTTCTAACAATCTTGAATCTGCTGGAACAATATCCCCTGCTTCAAGTAAAAGAATATCCCCAGGAACAACTTCTCTTGCAGGAATTTTTTGTTCTTTTCCATCACGTAAAATAATGGCTGTTGGAGCGGATATTTTTTCTAATGCTTCAATTGCTTTTTCAGCTTTATATTCCTGAATAAAACCAAGTATGGCATTTAAAAGAACTATTGCAAATATAGCTACTGACTCAATTTTTTCTCCAAGAAACAAAGACAAAATTCCTGCGACTATAAGTAATAATAAAAGGGCATTCTTGAATTGGCTAATAAAAATAATTAATGCAGTAAGCTTTTTTTCTTTCTGTAATTCATTATAGCCAAATTCAGCTAATCTTTTCTCTGCCTCTTTTTGACTTAATCCTGTCTCTTTTGTTTCCAGGTTTTTTAATGTTTCTTTTATTGACTTTGTATAATAATCAAGCATTTTAATAGCTTACATACTGTAAAAGAACGTATTTAAATGTTTTTATAAATTAGATAAAGAATATGTCTAAAACATCTGGAATTGCTTTAAGCTTTGTAGAGATTTCTTCTAAATTTTTTGATTCTATTTTTCGTATTTTAATCCTGAAATAAACTTTCTTTTTAGATATTTTTGTTGTTACAGATTCTAACTTGAGATTATATTCTGAAAAAATATTTAGGATTTCTGATAATAAACCAACCCTATCAGTAACTTTTATCTGAAAAGTTCTAAAATCTCTTTCTGTTTCTTTAATTTTCCAAAAAACGTTTATCCTCTTTTTTTTATCAAAAATAAACA